>Ga0070679_100000851_pt1 | contig 26564 bp, 2 predicted proteins | sample KBSC63BmetaG_FD_65652 | JGI IMG/M metagenome (GOLD analysis project Ga0070679, IMG submission 65652) | Corn rhizosphere microbial communities from Kellogg Biological Station, Michigan, USA - KBS C6-3B metaG | ecosystem: Host-associated > Plants > Roots > Rhizosphere | place: USA: Michigan... | reverse complement strand
GAGCTGTCCGCCAGGACATACTGGAACCCTGCCGGGCCGAAATAATCGGGGCGCAGCTTGAACTCCAGATAGTCGCCCTTGACCGAACCCGAGACGTCGGTGCCGGCGAAGCTGTAATCGACGTTCTTGTAGGGATCGATGCTGCTGCCGTTGACATCCTGCAGCGGCTTGATGCCGACGATGTGCAGGCCTTCTACGTCGCTCGGGCCGTCGACGTCCCAATCGTTCTGCAGCAGGTTCTCGATGCGGATGCGCAGGATCTGGTCCTCGCTCGCATAGACCATGTCGTCGTCGACCGCGGTCGGCGCATCGTTGACCGGCGCCAGATTGACCTCGACGCGGGCGGAGGATTCGCGCCCGTACTCGTCGCGCACGGTGTAATAGAAGTAGCTGTCGCCGTTGTGGTTCGGCGAGCCGAGGAACTCGATCTTGCCGTCGTCGCGCACCGTCGCGGTGCCGAATTGGGCCCTGTCGACGCCGACGAAGGTCAGACCCGAGACGTCGTCCGCGTCGTTGGCGATCAGCGCGGCCGGATCGATCGCGATCGGCTGGTCCTCGACACCGAACCGGACGATATCGTCGGCGGCATTGAAGCGGCCCAGGCGCTGGAGGGTGTCGATCGTGTCGCGGTCCCAGCGGGTGCCGTTGGCGAAGACGATCGCTTCGATCCCGCTCTCGGGATTGAGGAAGTGATCTTTCACCCGCAAGGTATCGATCAGGAACCCGTCGCCGCGTTCGAGCTCGACCACGAGGTCGTCGCCTTCGCGCTCGATCGAAACGTCCTTGGGCTGGACCGGAGAGAGCATGTCGATTTCATCGACATCGCTCGCGGCGCCCACCTCCGTGACAATGTCGGCGCCACGCTGGAAGCCGAACTGATAGTGGTCCGACCCCGCCCCGCCGGCGATCAAGTCGTTGCCGAAGCCGCCGTCGAAAGTGTCGTTGCCCGCCCTGCCGACGAATACGTCGTCGTAGTTCGAGCCGACCAGCCTTTCGACGTTGGCCAGCGTGTCGCCGGCCGCCTCGCCGGCGGTGCCGATGCCCTGCGACAGGTCGACCTTGACCGCGTCGTCGGAGGCCGAATAGTCGGCGGTGTCGAAGCCTTCGCGGCCGTCGATCGCGTCCGCCCCGCGACCGCCGCGGATGGTGTTGTCCCCGGCATCGCCGCGGATCACGTCGTCGTGGTACGAGCCCTGGACGATCTCGATCGAGCTGAAGGTATCGCCCAGCGCATCGCCGCCGCCGGCCGAGCCGTCGACCATATCGATGGTCACGCCTTCCGCCGAGAGCGTGTAATCGGCGATATCGACGCCCTCGCCGCCGATCAGCTGATCGGCGCCGCGGCCGCCGCTCAGCAGGTCGTTGCCCGCCCCGCCGACCAGCACGTCGTCGCCGCGCTTGCCCGAGAGGAAATTGTCGCCGTCGTTGCCCTCGAGAACGTCGGCCTGGTCGGTGCCGACCAGGTTCTCGATGCCGAACAGCACGTCGCCCTCGGCGTCGCCGCCCGACGCGGTGCCAGCCGTGAGCGAGATCGCAACGCCGGCCGCCGCGGACAAGCTGTAGTCGGCAGTGTCATTGCCCGCGCCGCCGTCGATCCGGTCGGCGCCGGCGCCGCCGGTCAGGGTGTCGTCGCCGTCACCGCCGAACAGGGTGTCATTGCCCGCGCGGCCATCGAGGATGTCATCGCCGCCCTGGCCGTCGAGACTGTTGTCGTCCGCCGCGCCGTAAAGCTGGTCGGTCCACTCCGACCCGATCAGCGCCTCGATCCCGAGATAGACGTCGCCCTGGGCGAAGCCACCCTGGCCGACGCGGGATTCGAGGTCGGCGCGCAAGCCGAAGTCCGAGCCGGCGAACGTCAGCGTATCGTACCCCGTACCGCCGTCGACGCGGTCCGCGCCGTCGCCGGCATCGATGACATCGTCGCCATCGCCCGCTCCGATCCAGTCGTCGCCGCTGCCCGCATCGATGGTGTCGTTGCCGCCCAGCGTCAGAATGTGATCGGCGCTGGCGAAGCCGTGAACGGTGTCGTCGAGGGCAGTCGCTTCGATGTAATCGGGCTTCGGCGTGCCGCTGAGCGAACCGGCGTAGAAGTCGGCCACCGTGCCGTATGCGAAGCCGACGTCCTGCGCGCCCTGGGTATCGGCGATCGCATATTCGATCGCCACCTGGCCGTTGAAGCCCTCGGCGAAATGGGTGACGACGAACTTCTGGCCCGCCCAGTCCACGACCTCGGCGGTGCCGACTTCGACGCGCTGACCGAGCTGGAGCGCGTCCCATGAAAGAACCGCGTTGACGCCGACGAACGTGGGATGCGCGCGGTTGGGGTCGTCGAGGTCGACGTCGATCTTGCCGTCACCGTCCCTGTCCGCCTGCTCGATGTCGTAGTCGTTCGAGATGAGGTCGCTGACACGCATGACCATCGGCACGTTCAGCGGGGTGACGAAACCATAGTCGTCGCCCACGGTCGGATCGTCGTTCGACGGAATGATGACGATGTTGACCTTGCCGACGGAGGTACCGTCGGCGTTGTCGGTGACGTGATAGGAGAACCCGCCGGACTTCGTCGCGTCCGGGTTGGGCGTGTACAGCAAGTCGCCGTCGGCATTGTATTCGAGCGTGCCGTTGAGCGCGCCCTGGCCGAAGCCGCGGAACCAGTCGAGGAATTGCAGCGGGTCGCGGTCGATGTCGGTGTCGTTCGCCAGCAGCGCGCTGATCGGGATGACGGTGGGCACGTCTTCGTTGACGTAGATCGTGTCCTCGCCGGCGACCGGCGGGCCATCGCCGACATTCTCGAACCACAGCGTTACCCGGCCGGCGTCGACTTCGCCCTCGTTGTCGCTGACGAGGTAGCTGAACGTTGCCGCGCCCCAGTAATCGGCGTCGGGCGTGAAGATGATCGTTCCGTGGTCGGTGAGCTGGATATCGCCGTGCACGGCGTTTCCGGCGCTCTCGAACTGGACCGCGAAACCTTCGGGATCGTAATCGTTCTTGGTCAGCTCGACGATCGGGATCTCGATCGGCGTATCCTCGAAGCCCTTGAGGATCGGCAGGTTCCTGTCGCCGTAGCTGTCGTCGTTGGCCACGGGATAATCGTTGACCGGCTGGTAGACCACGGTCGCGCGGGCCCAGGCCGAGCCGCCCTGGCCGTCGTCGACCTTGTAGTCGAACCAGGCGTTGCCGTTGAAATTGCCGCCCGGCGTAAACAGCACGGTGCCGTTGTCGAGCAGCCGCGCGCTGCCGCCATAGCTGTTCCCGGTGGCGACGATGGTCAGCCGATCGCCGTCGTGGTCGATATCGTTCGCCAGCAGCCGGTCGGGGCCGATGACGATCGGGTTGTCCTCGAGGATGGGATCGCCCGCGTCGGTGGTCGCGATCACGTCGTCGTGCGGCTCGGGCACGTTGTTCACCGGGGTGACGGTGAAGTTAACCCGACCGGTGGCGGTGCCGCCGTGCCCGTCGCTGGCGACGTAGTCGAAATAGGCCGCGCCCCAGTAGTAATCGCGCGGGGTCACGGTGATCTGGCCGTCCTGGCCGATCGCCACGTTGATGTTGGCGTTGGGCGTAACCGACTGCAGCGCCAGAGTGTCGCCGTCGATGTCGCTGTCGTTCGCCAGCAGGACGCGCGGATCGATCGTCACGCTGCTGCCTTCGGCGAACGCGGCGATGCCGTCGTTGCGCGCCACCGGCGCGTCGTTCACCGGGGTCACGGCGATGTGCACTTTCGCCTCGGCGCGCCCGCCTTCGGGCGTGTTGGCGACGTAAGTGAATTCCGCCTGGCCGTTGAAATCGGCCGCCGGGGTGAACGAGATGTTGCCGTCGCTGGACAGGGCGACGGTCCCGTGGGTGGCGCCGTAGACCTGGCCGACGATCATCCGATCGCCATCGAGATCGTTGGACAGCAGCCGTTCGACCCGGATGGTGAGGCTGGTATCCTCGGCGACGGTGAAGCCGCTGTCGTCGAGCGCGGTCGCCACCGGCCGCACACGGATATCGGCGGTGGACTGCGCGAACCCGTTGCGCCCGTCCGACACGATGTAGGTCAGCGTCGCCGGACCGTAGTAGTTGTCGATCGCGGTGTAGTGGACGTTGCCCGCCTGGTCGATCGTCGCGACGGCGTTGTCGCCCGCCTCGACCGAGACGATCCGCAGCGCATCGCCGTCGGCGTCGAAGTCGTTGCCCAGCAGGTCGGCGGCGCTGAGTCCCAGCTCGGTGCCGGTGATGACGGAGAACAGCCCGTCCGGATTGGCCACAGGCGCCCGATTGTCGAGCCGGTCGCGCAGCGTGGCCTTGCTCCACGTCACGCCGTCGGAGAAGACGTAGCTTTCGACACCGGTGTCGTCGGTCGCGAGGGCGTTGGCGACAGTCAGGCTGTCGGCGGTCTCGCCGGCGATCGTGAAGACCACCGTGTCGCTGCCACGGAACAGCCGCGTGACGGCGACGTCGGTCGAAGCGATGTCGAGGAACCGCACGCTGTCGGCCGCGCCGGCGACGAGGTCGGACACGGTGTCGGCGCCCGAGCCGCGCGCGAACTGGTAGGTATCGGCTCCCGCCGCGCCTGTGAGAACGTCGTTGCCGGGTCGCGCGGCGAAGGTGTCGTCGCCATCGAAGCCGTTGACGTTGTCGCTGCCCGCGCCGTCGATGTCCGACAGGGCACGGGCGCGCATCGCCGAGCGGTCCCACACCGTGCCGTCGGCGAATTCGATGGTGAAGGCCTTGGAGCCCGCATTGGCCCCGCCCAGCGCGCCGACGACGGTGACGCGGTCGCCGGCCGTGCCGAAGGTGAGCACGAGGTCGTCGCTGTCGGGCCCGGCGCGGACCGCCGAAACCAGGTCCGCCGGGTTATTGTCGAGCAGCCGCAAGCGGTCGTTGCCGCCATCGAACGGCTCGATCCGGTCGTCGCCGTCGCCGCGGCTGTAGAGATACGTGTCGTTGCCGGCGCCGCCGCCAAGGAGATCGTTGCCGAGCCCACCGTCGAGCGTGTCGTTGCCGGTCGTGCCTACCAGGCGGTCGTTGCCGTCGGTCGCGGCGCCGTCGACGATCGCCGCCTGGATCGCCGCGAAATCGAGCTGGGTTCCGTCGTCGAGGACGATTGCCTCGATGCCGGCCGAACCGCTCGCCAGGCCGTTGACGATGACGATCTGATCGTTGCTGCCGTCGAAGCGGATGGCGATGTCGTTGCTGCCTTCGCCGCGGCGGACGAGGTGCATCTGGTCGCGGGTGTAGCCGGAGATCGCCAGGCGGTCGGCGGTCGAGCTCGCGCCGTCGCTGATCACGTCGCTGCCGTCACCGCGCGTGAAGCGATAAGTATCGTTGCCGCCCTTGCCGGCGAGCAAGTCGTTGCCCAGCCCGCCTTCGAGCGTGTTGTCGCCGGCGTCACCGGTCAGGGAGTCGTCGCCGAAAGTGCCGGCGTGGGCGATGAGGTCTGAAGTGGTCCAGACGGTGCCGTCGGCGAAGCGAACGCTCTCGATCGCGCCCGCGCCGAGCGCCCCCTCAATCGCGATGCGCGCGCCGGTCGCGGTGACCTGCAGCACGAAAGTGCTGCCGTCGCTCGATTGCTCGACAGCGACGTCGCCCGGCGCGATATCCGCTGCGAGAACGAGCTGGTCGTTGCCCGACGCGTCGGAAATGCGGTCATGCCCGTCGTCGCGCGCGAACAGGTAGGTATCGTCGCCTGCCCCGCCCTCGACGCGGTCGTTGCCGGAACCGCCGTCGAGCTGGTCGTTGCCCGCGCCGCCTAACAGCAGATCGTCGCCGCCCTGGCCGGCGAGCTGGTTGTCGAGCGCATCGCCCTGGATCACGTCGCCGCCGTCGGTGGCCGCCCGGGCCAGCGCGGTGAGGGTCGCTTCGGTCCAGGTAGTGCCGTCGGCGAATTGCACCCGCCAGGCGCCCATGCCGTCGCCCGGCACAACCCCGAGGTCGACGCGGTCCGCGGTGCCCTCGATCGCCAGCACCAGCGTGGCCGTTCCTTGCACCGCGCGGACGGCGGACGGCAGGATCCCGTCGCCGAAAACAATCGTGCTCGTGCCCGAGCGATCGTCGATGACGTCCTGCCCGTCACCGAGGTTGAAGCGGTAGGTGTCGTCGCCGACGCCACCCTGCAGGCGGTCGTTTCCGGTGCCTCCGATCAGCGTGTCGTTGAGATCGCTGCCGGTCAGCGTGTCGTTGCCGGCACCGCCATCAAGCGTCCCGGTTTCCGCGCTGCCGATCACGCGCAGCTTGACGTTGTCCAGCGAGATGCCGTCGGGCGAAGTCGGACCGACAGAGCGGAACTCGAGAATGTTGCTTCCAGCCGCGGCCGTCAGCTGGAAGCTCGCCGTGCGGAAATCGGTCTCGCTGGTGTTGATGCTGGTGACCGGCACGCCGTTGAACAGCACGTCCATGCCGTGCGTCACGCCCCACGCGGGGAAACGATAGTCGAACTCGAGGAGCAGCGTATCGCCCGCCGCTAGCCCGCTGACGGCCTGACGAATGTCCATGTGCCGGTTGTATTCCTCCATATCGAGGAAGTAGCCGCCGGTGTCGTTGAAGTATTCGAAGCCCGCTCCGTTCGCGTCGGTCCAACCCGGCACCGAGCTCTGCCGGATGCCCCAGCTGAAGCTGCCGATAACGGGGCCGGTCTGGCTGAAATCGCCATTGACGATAAGATTCGGATGCAGCGCGCTCGGCAGTGTCAGAGTATCGTCGCCGTCGGTCGGCTGGAGTGAACGGCTGACGAGCGTGTTCCAGTCCCAGTCGCTGTTGTCGGCAAAGCGGACGTCCTCGACGCGAGCGTCCACCGTTGCGAGGGCGCCGGCAATTCGGATGCCGCCGCCTTCGCCGGCAACGGAGAGGACAAGGTCGCTGCCTTCCTGCCTGACGCTTACGTCGTCTTGCGTGATGCCTTCGCCAAACTCGATCCGGTCGCTGCCGCCCAGATCCTCGATCGTGTCGCGCCCATCGCCGCGCGAGAAACGGTAGACGTCGTCGCCGCTCCCGCCCCGAACGACGTCGTCACCCTGGCCGCCGTCGAACACGTCGCTGTCGGCCAGCGAACTGCCCTCGCCATAACCGGTCAGGGTGTCGTCACCGGTTCCGCCGGAGAGGATGTCGGAGCCCTCGCCGCCGACGAGGACGTCGTTGCCGCCCTCGCCGGCGATCTCGTCCGCGCCGAAGCCGCCGTCGATCGTATCGTCGCCAAGCCCGCCGGCGAGCTTGTCGTCTCCCGCGAGGCCGTTGAGGGTGTCGTTCCCATCGCCGCCGAACAGGCGATCGCCGTATTGCCCGCCGGTCAGGGTGTCGGCGCCCGCGGCTCCTTCGAGGAACAGCGAATTGTCGACGGCGATCGCCACGCCGGAGAAGTTGTCGGAGGTCAGTGCGCTGACCTGGACGCCTGCGAGGCGCAACAGCACGGTCTGCTCGGTGTCGCCGCGCCGCACGATCAGCGCGTCGGCGCCGTCCTGGACGAGGGCGATGCCGCCCCCCTGGAACGGATCGGGCTGGCTGGTCGAAAGGCGGATGACATCCCCGCCCGCGCCGGGCGTGAAGTCGGTGATCACGTCCGCGACGACAGCACCGGCGTTCGGGCCGGTCGGAATGTAGTAATAAGTGTCGCGCCCGCTGCCGCCGGTCAGCGTGTCGACGTCGGCGTCGGCGGACACATCGGCAAACCGATCGTTGCCACCACCGCCCGAAAGCACGTCGGCGCCGGCGCCGCCGAGGATGTAATCGTCTCCGTCGCCGCCGGCCAGCGTGTCGGCGTCGGCCGTTCCGCGCAAGTAGGCGCCGGAGACCGCCGTATCCTCGCCAAGCCGGGCGAGGATGTCATCGAGGGAGAGCGCCGAGCCTTCGTCGGTGAACTGGAGGGTCTCGACCGCCCAGCCCGCCCCGCTCAAGCCGTTGCGCACGGTGATGCTGTCGTCGGTCCCGTCGAAGCGGATCACCACGTCGTCGCCGACCAGGGCAAAGCGCGCGGCGGCGGCGGAGTAGCCGGCGATCTGCAGCACGTCGGACGCGGTGTCGCCCTTTTCCGCGATTGTGTCGTGCCCTTCCCCGCGGGCGAACTGATAGGTGTCTCCACCGATGCCGCCGGTGAGCCCATCGTCGCCGGTGCCCCCCGCAAGCAAGTCGTCGCCAGCACCGCCGTCGAGACTGTCGTCGCCGCCGCCGCCGGTCAGCATATCCGCGCCGTCGAGGCCGGTCAGCGTGTCGACACCTTCCCCGCCGGAGATGATATCGGCGGCCGTGGTTCCCGGAAGCGTATCGTTACCGCTCGTACCGATCATCGCGCGTTGCCGCAGCATGGCCGGGTTCCAGCTGGTTCCGTCGGCAAACAGCACGGCTTCCATGGCGGCCGCGCCACCCGCCGCCGCGCCGGTAAGCTTGAGGCTTTCGCCGGTGTCGCGGATGCGCAGCGTGAAGTCGCTGCCGCTCATGATCACGTCGACATCCGCCGGAGCGAGGCCGGAAAGCAGCTCGACCGTGTCGTTGCCACCGGTGTCGGCGACGGTGTCGTTGCCATAACCCCGGCCCCAGACGAAGCGGTCGTCGCCGAGATCGCCGTTCAGCGTGTCGCTGCCCGAACCGCCATCGAGCCGGTCGTTGCCGGTGCCGCCCGACAGGGTGTCGTTGCCGGTGCCGCCGAGGATGGTGTCGTCGCCGGCGCCGCCGAGCAGCGTGTCGTCGCCGCCGAGGCCGTCCATCGCGTCGTTGCCCGCGCCGCCGACGCGGATGTCGTTGCCGGACGTGCCGGGCAGCGAAAGGGTCAGCAGATCGGCCGCGGTCCACACCGTGCCGTCGGCAAAACGGACCTGCTCGACCTGACGCGCGGCGTTGTTAAGCTGGCTGGTGAGGGTCAGCCGGTCACCGGTGCCGCGGATGCGCAGCTGCAGGTCAGCCTGGTTGGTTGACTGGACGAGCCACACATCGCCGACCGCGATTCCGGCACCGAACTCGATCGTGTCCACCCCGCTGGTGTCGGTGATCGTGTCCTGCCCGTCGCCGCGATCGAAGCGATAGGTGTCGTCGCCCGCGCCACCGGTCAGCGCGTCGTCGCCGCTTCCGCCGGCGAGAATGTCGTTCTCGGTACCGCCGTCGAGCGAGTCATTGCCCGAGCCGCCAAGCAATGTGTCGTTGCCCGCGCCGCCCGACAGAACGTCGTCGCCCGCGCCGCCATCGAGCGTGTCGTTGCCGGCGTTGCCGGTGAGGGTATCCGCGCTTCCGGCGACAGAGGCGGCGATCTGCGTGGTGCGGTGCAGCTGAACGTTGTCGATCGACGATCCCCAGCCGTCGGTCGTCCCGCGTTCACGGAATTCCAGCCGGTTCGATCCGGCGATCGCGGTGACCAGGAAAGTATGGCGCACCATCGTCTTGTTGGCGGCGTTGTATGTGCCGATAACGGTGCCGTTCCACAGCACGTCGAGCACGGCACTGGTCGTGGTGCCGGTACGGTTGGATTGGTCGAAGTCGAGAATGAGCTGCTCGCCTTCCGCCAGCCCATCGATCGATTGCACGATATCGAGATCGCTCGCAGTCCCGTTGGCGCCGCCGTAGGCTCCATCCAGGTCGAGGTAATAAGCGCCATCCGATGTGCTCACGCCGTCGACGCCAGAGTTATGTTGTTCGAATGCGAGGACGCTGGCCGACTGGCCGCTGTTGACCCGCGTCCAACCGGGCATCGTGGTGGCCGCGGTGCCCCACCATCCGGATGTCGCATCGGCGGCGGCGATCTCGAAGCTGCCGTTGTAAACCAGGTTGGCGCCGGTCGCCTGCAAGGTGTACCCGGCGTCGCCGGTAATCGTATCGTCGCCGGCCGTTCCCGTGAGCGTATCGCGCCCGGCCGTGCCGGTGATGCTCGCGCCGGTGCTGAGCGTGTTGATCACCGGCCTCGCGGCATAAGTCATCCGGCTCTTGATATCGGCGGCGCTCCACACGGTGCCGTCGGCGAAACGGACCTCGGAGATGAGCGCCTGCGGATCGTCGCGGGACTCGGCGTCGACCCAAAGCCGGTCCTCGGTACCAGCGAATTCGAAGTAATAATCTCCGGTGAGCGCACCGCCCTCGATCGGCGCATGGTCGGCCACCACGCGAACTTGCGACGGATCGATCGTCGCGTCGAATTCGATGACGTTGCGGTCGCCCGATCCGAGTACTTCGTAAATCCAGTCTTCGCCGAAACCGGCGGAGAAGCGGTAAGTGTCGCTGCCGCCTTCGCCATAAAGGAAGTCGGGGCCGCCGCCGCCGATGAGAATATCGTCCCCGTCGTCGCCGAAGAGCTCGTCTTCGCCGCCACCACCGTCGAGCAGCTCGCCGAATGCGCTGCCGTAGAGGTCCTCGTCGGCCGACGTGCCGATGATGGGCGGGCCGCCTTGGTCCCCGTTGAGCACTGTCGAATTGAGGACGATGGTACGACTATCGATCTCGGCCTGTGACCATATCGTCCCGTCGGCAAAGTCGATTTCGTTGGTGCCGCGGAACACGCCGCTTTCGAAGCGAATGCGGTCTTCGGTCCCGATCACCCGCAGGAACAGGGTACCGTCGATCGTCTCGAGCGCGATATCCGATGGCGCGATCGTGGCGTCGAACACCAGCCGGTTGATCGCTCCGTCGTCCCAGTCCTCGAGCAGATCCTGTCCGAAGCCGCGGGAGAAATCGTATTCGTCGGCACCCCCGTTACCGCCGAGGAAATCGTCTCCTGCCCCCCCGTCGAGCACATCACCGTAGTCGCTTCCGTTGAGCTGGTCGTTGCCGGCCAGGCCGCGCATCGTGGTGCCGTTATCGAATTGCGTCGCGTCGAACCGGTCCAGTCCGTCCGTCCCGGCGAACGCGCCCAGCTCACCGCCGTGGGTTTCGCCGGCCAGGGCGGGCTGGGCGCGCGCGATCACATCCGCCGACGTCCACACCGTTCCGTCGCCGAAGCGGATCTGATCGCTGTCGCCGAAGCTCCACAAGTCGATCAGGTCGTCGCTGCCCGCGATCGAGAGAATGTACTCGCCGTCCCACGCGCTGTTGAAATGCGTGATCGTGACATCGGCGGCGCTGATCGTCGCGTCGAACACCACGGCATTGGCTTCGGTCCCGTCGTACGAGGAAACCTGAAGCCAATCCTGGCCGAATCCGGCCGAGAACCGGTATTCGTCATCACCCGCGCCGCCATCAAGGTAATCGTTGCCGGCGCCGCCAATGAGGATGTCGTTGCCGCCATTGCCGTAGAGATCGTCGTTGCCGGCCATGCCCGCCAGCGTTTCGGCGCCATCGCCGCCCTGAAACGCATCGTCGCCCGCAGTTCCGTCAAGGCTCGCCGGATCGACGGTTCCGGTGATGTCGCTGCCGGGCAGGGCCGCAGCCGCCGCGCGCATCTGGGCGAGCGTCCACACCGTGCCGTCGTCGAAGTGAACCTCGTCGATGCCCGACATATTCGGATCGTTGTAATCGCCCCAGATCCAGACCGCGTCGTCCGACGTGAGGCTGCGCAGGATCAGATAGCTGTCGTCGCGTGAATGGAACACGCCGATGTCGGCAGGCGCGATGCCGGTGAACTCGATGACGTCGAAGCCGCCGTCCCCCGTCGCCTCGTCGAGGTAATCGTAACCGAAACCCGGCGCGAAGCGGTAGGTGTCGTTGCCGAAACCGCCGTAGAAGTAGTCGTTCCCGGTTCCACCGTCGATCGTGTCGTCGCCCTCTTCGCCTTCGAGATCGTCGGCCCCCAGCCCGCCGACAAGCACGTCGTCGCCGCCGCCCGCATAAATGTAATCGTTGCCGTCGGTGCCGGGGAACGTGTCGTTCGACGTGGTCGAATAGGCGTCGATGCCGGGCGTGGGGACGGCCATCGCCTGCAATTGCGCGAATGACCATTCGGTGCCGTCCGCAAAGCGGACGCCGGCGATTTCCCGCTGGCTTGCGGGCTGCATCGCGTTGAGGACCTCGACCTGATCGGCCGTGCCGTCGACGCGCAGGAACAGGCTGTAGTTGTTGCGGTCGCCGAAGACCGGACGGTCCAGGAGGCCGAGTTCGACGCGCACGTCGGCAGGCGCAATGGTGGAATCGAACTCGATCCAGTCCAGCCCGCTGTCCCCGGTGTCGATCTTGTCCTGGCCAAATCCGCGCGAGAACCGATAGACATCGGCCCCGTCCCCGCCCTTCAGTGTGTCGTTGCCGGCTCCGCCCACGAGCACGTCATCGCCGACGCCGCCGTCGAGCAAGTCGTTGCCGCCGCCGCCCTGGAGCTGGTCGTTGTTGTTGAGGCCGTAGAGCTTGTCATCGCCGGACGTGCCAACCAGCGTGTCGGGAGCGTTCCAGTAGCCGACCGTGGCCCAGGCAAAGGGAACCGCGCGTTGGGCCATCGCCGCACGGTCAAGCACCGTCCCGTCGGCAAAATGGATCTGGGCGACCGCGTCGAGGTCCTGCACGTAGATCCGGTCCTCGCTCCCGGTGAAGCGCAAATAGGCTTCGCTGAAGCTGTAGACGCCATCGCCCAGATTGCTGGCAGTCGTCTCGATCACCAGGTCCGCCGCGGAAAGGCTCGCGTCGAACTCGATGACGTTGGCCGTTCCGTCGGTCGCGGAACCGGCGATCCGGTCGGAGCCGAAGCCCGCCGAGAAGCGATACGTATCCGCGCCAGCGCCGCCCGACAGGATATCGTCGCCCGCCCCGCCATCGAGCACGTCGTCGTAAGCGCTGCCGGTCAACTGATCGTAGCCGCCTGCGCCGGACAGCGTCGCGCCCTGGGCGAACCCGCTGGCGTCGAGATCTTCCGCAGCGTCGGTGCCGACGACCCGATTGCTCATCGCCGCGCCGATCGCGGTGTAGCCGGCTGGTTCAACGTCGGTCGTCAGTCTGTTGGCAACGTCGGCGTAAGTCTTCACCGTGCCGTCCGAGAACTTGAAGTTCTCCACGCGCCGGAGAGATGAGGTGCTATTGAATACGGTCAACCGGTCGTCGTGCCCGTCGATCCTGATCACGAGGTTCGCACCCGATAGGCTAAACCGCAGCATCTCCCAGGTGATACCGTCGCCGAACTCGATCGTGTCATTGCCGCCCGAACTGACTGTGTAGTTCGTGTGCTGGTCGGTGATCGTGTCTTGGCCGTCGCCAAGATTGAATACGTAAGTGTCGTCGTTCGTATCGCCTACCAGGGCATCGTCACCAATTCCGCCGATGAGGCGGTCGTTCCCAGCGCCCCCGCCGAGTGTGTCATCACCCTCTCCGCCGACCAGCAAGCCGTTGCCGATGTCATCGTAGACCCCGTCGTCGTCCGACGTGCCTTGTGTGATCAGCGCGATCGCCTGGTCGTGCGTGTGCACGCTGCCGTCTGCGAAGCGGTAGGTTTCTATCCGGCGGTAATAATCCCGGAATCCGTTATATACGGTTATCTGATCGTCGGTGCCGGCAATTGTAATAATAAAGTTGCTGCCCGACGCGCGGAAACGCAGCATGTCCCAGGTAACCCCGGGCCCGAATTCGATCGTATCGTTACCGCCCGAGCTTACCGTATAGTTCGGATGGTGATCGTCGATCGTGTCGTGGCCGTCGCCCAGATTGAACACGTACGTATCGTCGTTAGTGCCGCCAACGAGAGCGTCGTCGCCCGGGCCCCCGATCAGCCGGTCGTTTCCGGCGCTACCGTCAAGGACGTCATTTCCCGCGCCACCGACAAGCAGGCCGTTGTTGATATCATCATAGAGGGCATCGTTCCCGGGCGTGCCTTGGGTGATCAAGGCGATCGCTTCGTCGTGCACATGCATGCTGCCGTCCGCAAAGCGGTAATACTCGACCCGCCGGAACTGATCGCGGAACCCATTGAGCACCGTTAGCTGGTCGTCGGTGCCGGCGACGCTGATGACGAAGTTGCTGCCGGACGCACTGAACCGCAGCATGTCCCACGTGATACCGGCGCCGAACTCGATGGTATCGTTGCCGCCCGAACTCACCGTGTAGTTGGTGTGGTGATCATCGATCGTATCTTGGCCGTCGCCAAGATTGAACACGTAAGTGTCATCGCCCGTGCCGCCGATAAGCGCGTCATTGCCGCCACCACCCTGCAAGCGATCATTGCCTGCCGCGCCATTTAGTGTGTCGTTCGCGAAGCTGCCTGTAAGCGTGTCGTTACCAGTACCGCCGGTCAGGCTTAAACCGGCGACAATATTGTAAGGTGCTCCGGAAAAATTGCTCGCAGTCAGGCTTCCGACAGCGACCCCCTTCAGTCGCAAAAGCACGCGGGATTGACCGAAGCTTTGGGCCGACGTGGGAGCAAAGTATATCAGCGTGTCATTGCCGTCTGCCTGCGCGAGAATCCGCCCCGAAAGTCCCTGCGCGATACCGATATTCAGCGCGTCGCCGCCGGCTCCGGGGCGGAAATTCGTGATCGTGTCGACTTTGTCGCCCCAAGCCTCGAGCGGAACGAAAACGTCGTAGACATTCTGCGCCGCAGCGCCGTACAGCTGGCGGGCATTCGCCCCTGCGCCTATGTTATCGACACCGGTGCCGAGCGGCTGCCGGCTGGTTTGAGTGACCGAGGTCAGCGCGACTTGCTGGGTATTCGACAATCCCCCGGTAGCGCCGCCGAACCCGTACCACACCTGCCGCGAGCCGCCCCACAACAGGTCGGGCGCGTCGTAGCTCTTTTGCGCGATCGCGACTCCGTCGAGCGAGTAAGCCAAAGTGTTGGTCGCCGCGGACCAGGTCACGGTCAGATCGTGCCAGGCGTTGTTTTCGAGGTTTGCGTGCAGGTGGAACGGATCGACCGAGGTATCGCTGATCGCGCCGTTGACGGTGATCTGGCTGAAGTCGGAATTGGGCTGCAGGTAGGGCGCCGTCGAGTTCGACCAGGTGTCGAAGGCAATCCCGAACGACCCCGGGACGAGCGCCCCCAATTGATTGTTCTGCAAGCCATTTCCACCCAGGACGGTCGGCCCGATGTTCTGGAGCGAAAAGGCGATCCCGTCCGCCCCGTTGGAATCCTTGCTGCCCAGGAAGATGCGCGCATTCCACTGGACATCCTGGGAAAGGTCCACCTGCCCCCAGACGGCGCCCGACAGCGCGCCTGCATCGGGAGTCAGCTGGTAAGTCCCGCTGCCCAGCGAACTGGCCGATCCCACGCTCACCAATGCGGTGACCGCCAGCTGGCTTGAATCTATCTGCCCGATCGTTGCCGAATGGGATGTCGCGCTCCCGCCGCCCGTGCCTCCACCGGTGAACAGCGGATCGCCGAAGGGATTGCCCCCCACGACGGGATGCTGGGTCAGTTCCGCCGCGCCGGGGGTCAGCGCGTTCGCCAGCAATTGCGCCGCGGTCCATGTGGTGCCGTCGGCGAAGCGGACCTGGTTGATCGGTGTCGAGGCGGCCGTCGCCTGGCTGACGAGGCGCAGCCGGTCGTCGCTGTCCTTGAGACGCAGCTCGAGGTCGTTGCCGACACGGACGACCAGCAAGTTGCCGGTGGTAACATCGGCCTTCAGGGAAAGCGTGTCGTTCGAACCGGTCCAGTTGGTTCCTTCGACGATGGTGTCGCGCCCATAGCCGTGGCCGAACACGTAAGTCGTATCGCCGATGCCCCCCGCGAGCGTATCGTCGCCGGCGCCGCCGTCGAGCACGGTCGTAAGATCGACGCTGGCACCCAGATCGATTGCATCCGCGCCGGAGGTGCCGGCGAGCGCGCGGCTGAGGATTTCGCTCAGGTCCCAGGTCGTGCCGTCGGCGAAGGCGAAGCGCTCGACGCCGTAGTCGAGTGTCGCCGTGCCCGCCTGGAACATGTTCTTCAGCGTCAGGCGGTCGTCGGTTCCGGCGATGCCGATCACGAGGTCCTGCGGGCCGACGGAAAGGAACCGGATATCTTGCGGGGTCACGCCGTCGGTGAAGCGGACCGTGTCGAGGTCGGTGGCTTCGGGACTACCCGCGTCGTGGATGACGTCCTGGCCGTCGCCGCGGGCGAAGACATAAGCGTCCGCGCCGGCTGCGCCTTGCAGCACGTCGTCGCCCGGGCCGCCGGTGAGCGTGTCCGCGCCCGCGCCGCCGGTCAGGCGATCGTTGCCGCCGAGCCCGTCTATAGCGACTCCCGCGTTCGCGACCGAAGGCACGAACATCACGTCGTCGCCGTCCGTCGCGGCCACGCGGGCGGCCAACTCGGCGTAAGTGGCGGAAGTGCCATCGGCGAACAGCACTTTGCCGATCACCGGGTCGGCCCCGGTCGCCGGCTGGCCCAGGGTCACCCGGTCGTCGCTCCCGGCGATCTCCAGGACCAGCTCGCCCGCGCCGTTGCGGGAGACCACGAGGTCGCTCGACGCGATGCCTTCGCCGAAGCGCAGCACCGCGGCGGCATCGCCTGCCCCGATGCTTTCGATGCGATCCTGCCCGTCGCCGCGGCCGAACACGAATTCGTCGCCGCCGCCGCCGCCGATCAGGGTATCGTCGCCGCGGCCGCCGCCGATCGTTTCCTTCGACGTATCGCCGACGAGGCGATCGTCATGATCGGTGGAATCCAGCGCGGTCAGCCGGATCAGCTGGGCGGTCGTGTAGGCGGTGCCGTCGCTGAATTCGACCCGGTCGACCCCGCCCCAGCTCGAATCGTAACGCAGCACGATCTCGTCGCTGCTGTCGGCGAAAGTCAGCACCAACTCGTTGCGATCGGGGGTTAGCCTGGCGACGCGGAGTTCATCAGGCCGGTAGCCGGAGATCGCCAGCACGTCGGCCCCGGCGGTGTCGGAAAGGATGTCGCGCCCGTCGCCGCGCGCGAAGACGTAGCGATCGTCCCCGGCCTGGCCGCGTATCTGGTCGTCCCCGCTGAGGCCTTGCAGCTGGTCGCCGCGCGGGCTCCCGACGATGATGTCGTCGCCGGCGGTGGCCTGGCCGTCGACGTAGTTCTGCAGCAGCGCCGCCGCGTTCCACACCGTGCCGTCGCTGAATTCGATCGTCGGCACGGCCCCGCTGCCGAGCGCGCCGCGCACGATCAGTTCGTCGCCGTTCGCGAAAGCGAGGATCAGATCGTTGGAATTCGCCCCCGCCTGGCGCACGCTGGCGCCGCTCGCGCTCTGGGATTCCAGCACGACCGTGGCCGCGGTCACGCCCGATGGCATTTCGACGGAATCGATGCCGTCGCCGGCCGAGATCACCAGCCGCGAGCCTTGCGCCAGGATGACGCGGTCGTTGCCGGTCCCCGGGCGATACTCGCGCCCGTCTGGCAGGTCGCGCAAGTCGAGCAGGTCCTGCCCGGAGTTCGAGCGCCCGTCGACGATCAGGCCGCGCACGTCGTCGAGGCTGAGCGTCGTGCCATCGGCGAAGACGAAGCTCTCGATCGGAGTGCTGCGGTAGCCGCCCACCACCGCCAGCCGGTCGTCGCCGAGCGAAACGACAATGTCGCCGTCGATCTCGGTGAAAGTCACGACATCCTGGGTGACGTTCGCGCCGAAGACGATCTTGTCGATGCCGCCGGTGTCGTAGACGCTGTCGCTGCCGTCGCCGAAGCCGAAGCGGTACTCGTCGTTGCCCTTGCCGCCTTCGAGCGCATCGGAACCCGCGCCGCCGGAAATCTCGTCGTTGCGGTTGTCGAAGCCAACCAGGTCCTCATCGGCGGCGGTGCCCGTGAGCATGCGGTCGATGATCGCGCTGAGCGACAGGATCGTTCCGTCGGCGAACTCGAAGCTTTCGACGGTGGTCGAGCCGAGCCCGCCGACGATCGTCAACTGATCGAGCCCGTTGCCCAGCCCGATGACAAGGTCGGACCCGTCGCGCGAGATGGCGAGATCCTGCTGGCGCACCGACGAACCGAAGATCACCCGGTCGATCACGTTCGCCGCGTCGGGCTTCTCGACGATCCGGTCGAAGCCGTAGCCGCTCGTGAACGCGTAAGTATCGGCCTTGAAGCCGCCGTTGAGCGTATCGTCGCCCTCGCGGCCATCGAGCGTGTTGGGAACGTCGGGCGTTCCGGTAATGACGTTGTCGCCGCGGTTGCCGCCGGCGATCTGCAGCAGTTCTTCGACATCGGAGATCTTCATCACCGAACCGTCGAAGAACTTGAACAGCTCGATCTCGTCTTCCGGTGAGCGGAACTGGTTGCGCACGCGCAACGTGTCCGTCCGACCGGTGATCGTGATCAGCAGGTCGTCGCCGTCCTTGGTGAAATTGACGTTATTGCGGTTGATGTCGCCGCCGAACTGGATGGTGTCGGCCACCGGCACTACGACGCCGCGCCGATCTGTCCACCGCGCGCGGACGCGGTGATCGATGATCACGTCCTGACCGTAGCCGACGTCGAACTTGTAAGTGTCGCCGCCGTCGCCGCCGGTCAGCGTGTCGTTGCCCGCGCGCCCGTCGAGGAGTTCGCCGAAATCGGACCCGGTGATGGTGTCGTCGCCGCCGGTGCCGACGAGGTCCATGTTGTTGGGATTGAGATCGAGGAAGGAGACAGTGCGGTCGGTGAATTGCAAGCTCTCGACCGCGAAGTTCTGCACCCCGTCGCGTACGTACTGGTTTTCGAGCACGATGCGTTCGCCGGTCGCCTTGACGACGATGACGAGGTCGAGCGCGGTACGCTCGAAATCGACGTCGGTCGTGGCGAGGCCGTTGAACACCACGCGGTCGTCGCCGCCGTCGTCGAGGATCGTGTCGTTGCCCTGGCCGCGGCCGACCTGATAGCGATCGTTGCCGCCGAAGCCGATCATCGTGTCGTCGCCGAGGCCGCCGTCGATCTCGTCGGAAATGCCGTCGAAGCCGTAGATCGTGTCGTTGCCGTCGGTCTTGGCGAGGTCGACGTAGTGCTGCAGCAGCTTGTAGGGCGACCACACCGTGCCGTCGGCGAACTCGATCTTCTCGATCAGATTGACGTAGCCGATAATCGGGTATTGCTTGAGGAAGTCGGTCAGCGTCACCTGGCTCTCGGTGCCGGCAAGCCGCAAGGTCAGCGTGTCCGACGCGCCGGTGCGCAGGAAGTCGAGGTCGGTCCAGCGGATGTCGTCGACGAACTTGAGGACGTCCACGGGCGGCGGAGCGAACAGCGAGAGGCTGACGTCGTTGTCCTCGACCACATCCTTCCCGTAGTCGCGGCCGAAGATGTACGTGTCGCCGCCCTGCTCGCCGCTGAGGTAATCGTCACCCGCCCCGCCATCGAGGGTGTTGTCGTTGAGGAAACCGTAGATCGCGTCGTCGCCGGCGGTCTTCGCGTTGGCCAGCACCTGGTCCATGATCTGGCCGGCATCGAGGCTGGTCCCGTCGTCGAAAATGAACCGCTCGATCAGGTTCGGCGCGACGTAGTCGAGCCCGTCCGACGATCCGAGCAGCTCGCTGAAACCGCCGAGGTTGAGCCGCACGCCGCCGAACTGGCCGACGATCTCGAGCTTGTCGCCGGTTTCGTTGCCGTCGGCGTCGAGCACGGCGATCTCGAGGTTGGCGCTCTCGCCGTCGCGGGTCAGGCGCAAGTCCTTGGCGCTGATGCCGCCCTGGAAGCGCAGGAAGTCGAGCCCGGCCTTGACCGGCCCGAACGAGAACGCGCCCTCGTCGTCGATGACGTCGCTGCCGTCGCCGCGCTGGAAGATGTAGAAGTCGCCGCCCGCGCCGCCGCTGAGGTAATCGTTGCCCTTGCCGCCCCACAGGATGTCGGCCGAGCCCGAGCCGAGCAGGCTGTCGTTGAAGTCGCCCGCGGCGCGGTCCTTGTCGACCACTTCCATCGACATGCGGAAGCGGTCCCACACCACGCCGTCGGCGAAGACGATCGAGTTGACGCCGGTGTCGAGCTGCTTGCGGCCGTCGGCGAACCCGTTGAGCTCGCCGAGGAACTGATCGGTCAGGCGCACGAAATTGGTCCGCCCGCGGATCTGCAGGATCAGGTCCTGCCCGTCGCGGATCGCGGTGACGTCGTCGGACTTGACCTCGGTGAAGCGCAGTTCGTCGGCCTCGCCGGTGTCCTGGTCGTAGATGTAGTCGTCGCCGGAATTCCTGCCGACGAAGTAGAAGTCCGCCCCCGATCCGCCGCGATAGGTCTGGTCGACCCCGGGCGCGCCGGCGGCCATGTAGAAGAAGTCGGTGCCCGAAGTGCCGTCCACCGCCGACGCGTCCGCCGCATTGGTGACGATGCGGCTCTCGTCGATCGACAGCGCATGGGCAACGCCGCGGATATCGAGATCGACGCCGACGGTCTCGAACGCCGGGATCAGCATCTGCATGATGAACGCCTGGTCGATCGCCACCGTGCCGCCGAGCAGGTTGCCGGTCCCGGCCGGGTGGTAATCGGGATAGACCTGCCAGAGGATCTCGTTCCACTTGGTCAGGTAATCGAGCACGGCATCGTCGGTGTTCGACGCCGGCGCGCCGGCGAAGATCGCCTCGAACATCGGCGCCAGCTCGCGGTCGGTCGTCGGGCGGTAGCTGTCGCTGGCGACGTCGTACTCGATCCCGCTGGCGAAGTCCTTGAGCCCGCTCTGCAGCGCCATGCGCACGGCGAGGCGCCGCGAGGTGACGATGTACTGCTCCATCACCGGCTGCAGCAGGCCGATCATCGCATCGATGCCGGAGACCCACTTCGCCGGATCGTCCGACAGGTTCGCGCTGCCGCCCGGCCCGACCGAATAGGCGATATGCCCGGTGGTATTGTCGAGCGTCGCCGAGAGCATCCCCGGCTGGAAGTTCACCCCGCCCAGGCTGGTGGCGAACTGGAACTGCGCCGGAGTCAGCATCTCGACCCGGTAAGTGCTGTCGTCGGTCGAGTTGACCTCGTCGAGCGTGTCGAAATCGATCGCGTAGTTGCGCAGCTGGAACTCGCGGCTGTCGCCGGTCTTCCGGTCGAGCTGCAGCGCGCGGTCGAGGTTGCGCGCCCAGACGTAGAATGGGCCGTCCTTGTCGGTGACCTGGACCGTGTAGTCGACCGCCACCCCGTCAGTGAACCGCACCCCGATCCGGTCGACCGGCAGGTGCGCGTAGGGATTGAAGCCGATCTCTTCGCTGCGCCACTCGGTGCCCGCCGGATGCGCCAGCGCGAGGATCGCGGCCTTGCTCGCGTATGTCGTCGCCGGATCGCTCGCCAGCACCCAGCTGCCGTCCGCCTGGCGTATGCCGTAATCGAGGATCACCGCGCGCCCATCGACAACTTGCGTCAGGTACGGCGCTTCCTCGCGCACGGGATCGCCGGCCCCGCGCGACGAGGGCGACCACCCCTGCTCGAGCGTCCATCCCGCCTCCAGCGCCGCGCCGTCCCACGGCTTCCATTCGAGCAGCTGCGTGCCATCGGCCGAGAGCCGCACCGCCATCAGCTCGCGCGTCTGCTCGAGCGTCGAGCCCCACGCGCCGAGCACGTCGCCCGCCTGCGCCACCAGGGTGCGCAAATCGGGCGCGGTCATCGCCGCCGCGGTCGAGGCGACGAGCTGCCCAAACGCGACATCGTTCGCCGCGGCGACCGACAGGTCGGTGATCGAGCCGAAGCCCTTCGCGTCGAGCGTGAGACCCGCCTGCCACGGCGCGCGGCCGCCCTCGCCGGCGAACTTGGTGTCGGTGTCGTTAGAATCCAGCTCGGCATCGAACATGTGCCGCACGGTGCCGCCGGCGAACGTCACGTCGCCGTAGGCGGTCAGCCGCGTGCCTTGCGGGGTGGTCAGGTCGAGCGGCTGCGAGGCCAGGTCGAGCGAGACGATCCCCAGCGCATCGAGCGTGGCTAACTCGCCGGCATCGGTGACCCCGTCGCCGTTCTTGTCCTGCCACACCTGCAGCTCGCCCCAGCGCGCGTCGGCCGCGGTGACCTTGCCGTCGCCGTCGCTGTCGTAAGCCGCGAGATCGGCGAACCCCGACACCTCGACCCCCCCGAACATCTCCGAGATATCGTCGATGCGCCCGTTGCCGTTGGCATCGGCGACCAGGAACCCGTCGTCGCCCTTGAGCCACCCGGTCCGTTCGGCGAACCTGTCGCCGTCGACGTCGAAGTAGACCTTGCTGTCCTCGCGAGCGGTCGTCTCGATCCCGTCGCCATCGAGGTCGATGACGAGAGGATCGACCTTCAATGCCCACAGCAATGATTTGGCATTGAGCATCAGTGAATTGGCGACGCTGAGCGTCTCGTCGATCATCGATAGAAAGACGAGGAAATAATAGGGTCCCGCGGTGAGAAGATCCCCGCCGAGGATGCTGGAGGTCTCTTTGAGAGCTCGATCGAGAATGCTCGGGGTTTTGAAAGAAAGCCCGAGCTTGCTGTCTTGCCCAATGCCGAACTGGGCGAAGCCCCACCCGCTCGAGTTGTCGGCGATGGAGAAGTTCCTGACAACGAACTCGTTTGACTCAGGATCGGTAGCGCCTCCGGTTATCTGGTTGAGCCATGCCCCGAAGCGGTCGTAGATGATCAGGTCGGAGCCGGCTTGCTTGTAGGAAATGCCGAACGCCAGTTTGTCGTTATAGATCGCGGCGCCGTTGGAGCGCTGTCCGTTATCGGTTCCACCGGTCAGGCGCAGGCCGTTCGAGGTGACCAGTATGTCGTACTTTCCCGCATCCATCAGCGTGACGCCAGGCGAGAACACGATCTTGTCGGAGTTCTCGGACGTGTCGGGCGCGCCGTCGACGGTGTCGCCGTAGATCACCCCGCCAACGGTCTTGTTATAGATGTAGTCGCGGCCTTTTCCGCCGATCAGCGTCGCGCCCTCGCCGCTTGCGTAAAGCCAGTCGTTGCCGTCGCCGCCGTCGATCGTCAGCTTCAGGTCACCGCCTTCGTCTTTCGCCCCGGCGAAAGCGACGATGTCACCGCCGGCACCGGCGTCGATCGTGCCGTACCCGGAATCGACCGAGTAATCCGCGCCGGTGAAATAGAACCGGTCGTTCTCGTTCGTCAGATGGACGTCTTCGACGCCTTTGACGATCAGCAGATCGTCGGGAAGAAAGCTCTCGGTATACAGCAGGCCCAGCATCGCGCTGGGGCCGAGCATCCCCATTATGTCCTGCAAGGCGCCAAAGCCGCCGCCCGCGGCATGAGTCTCGCCGTTGTACCAGAAGACCCCGTTCTCGGACCCCGTCTCGCCGCCGATTTCGGCGGGCCGGGTGGCATAGACGACGGAGTCGAAGTCGGCCTTCGACCGGTTGCCGCCGTCGGGATTGGACATGTCGACGGTGAACTCGTCGTCCAGGAGCCGCCAGCTCACATAGTCATGCAGATCGGCGACGCTGACGTCGAGGACGTCGGCAAAGCCCGTGAGCTGCAACACGTCGATGCAATGTGTGAGAAGATCGAGTTGATCGCCCGAGGACTGTCCGACCATTTGCGCGTAGATGGCGTTGTTTAAACTCGGGTCGTCGCCGTCGATAGCCGCGCGGATACTGGTGAACGTGACACCTTCGTTGATGACCGTGTCTCTGCCAACGCCGAGGTCTTTGCCTATACCGAAGACCGTGGGCTCTTGCGTAAGATAGTCGTCAAGAGCTTCGGCAGTTACCTGAGCTATGAAACCAGCAACGGCGCCCACTACAAACGTAGCGATCGGCACCGCAGCTGCGGCGACCAAATCAGCCACGGCGGCAGCGGCCACAGCCGCCTCCTCACCCTCGAATGCCAGTGCGGTTCGATCCGTCAAAGTCTCTAGGAGACTACTGGTTCCTTTTTCTACAGCAGGCGCCACGATCGAATTGGCAATGGTGCCCGGATTGATACCGAGAAGCGCATAAGACGCTATAGAGTCGACTGCAATTGAAATGATTTCCCAAAATGTCTGCGCGTCTTCAGCAGTATATAATATATACTGTGCGTATGAACCTTCTATCGACATGAGTCCGGCAAGAAGGGCGACAAATGTGTCTTTGCCACCCTCCAGTATTTTATCTTTATCCTCCTGATAGTCGTCGTACCATATATCCCAGAAGGTCTTATTGCAGCCGTCCTCACTCATTGCCCGTCACTCTTATCCCTAAAAGCATCGTAAACGACGAATCCCACGAGGCAACTATTCTTATGGAATACTCCGCAAGTGAGATCGACTGCATCATTTCCCAATCGGTAGTAATCGGGCGTCGATCGGCCCCTTGGAAACCCCCACTTTGCGCCGTCCCCAATGTAGTATTTTTTGCTCACACAGCTAATGCTTATGCGCGAAAACTGGACTGGACGATTATGAGGGCACCCGTCCGGCCATTCGTATCTTCCGGCGCTCAGATGGGGATTTTTAAATGGCGCGCGCGGGTGCACACGGAACCAAATCACAAGAAAAACAATGCAGAGCGCCAGCGCAACGGGAGCAAGGGTGCGGAAGCCGCGAGCGCGAGGTTCGTCGCTCACTTGGTCACCAGCGCCAAAACAGCGGCATGCAAGTGCCGGTTGCAGGGGACCAACCCGGAGGATTGCTCACCCGAACACAGACGCTCCACTGAAATAGATAGCCCACCCGCGAATCTCCCCCCAAGATCCGATCCGCCTCACTATGCCCCATGCCGGCGCAAACACAAGCCGCCCGATTCAAATAAACCGCCGTAACGGTTCGATTTTTAGTTGACGCTGTAACTATCCGAAGGGAGACTGGTCAGTTGCTTGTGATGTCTCAGATGCGAGCACGCTCCCGCCCCTCGAAACGCCGCCGGTACCGGCTCTCCCGCAACCAGCGGCCGGTCGTCAATTAGGTATACTGTCCCCGTAATTCGAAAAAAGGGTTGAGTGAAAGCTTGCCGTTGAAGTCGGTGCCGCGGTAGGCGATTACTACGTCGTCATTCGAATTATTTTTATAAGCTATCGAGTAGAACCCGGTATCGAACGCCTGTTGACCAAAGACAAAAGAAGCATCTCGTTTGTCAATAGTCCAATTGCCTATCTTAACCGACTTTTCTTCAGTAGAAACCTCAAGGCCATTAATCCCAGACCCATATCCACGATTGTAGGAATCGAGAGTAAGAATGGCATAAATGAGATCGGCCTGTGGATCGTTACTCATTTTAAGCCACTCCGGAATACACTTGACTGAAACGGAAAGACTTCACCGTAAGGAGTGCCTGAGTATCGAAAGCTTTCCGCAGCTTTTATCCAAGGCAGGATCTTCTCGATTCCGGTCTTCACCTCGTCGCGAGTTGTCTCTATTGATATCCGGCGGATACCTTCGGTCTGTGGATCGACTTCGGCGACGCTCTTCGGCTCGTGGATATTGCGGAACCGCACCATCAGCGGCCAATCCTTACGGGGCAGCTCGGCCCTTGCGCCAACCGTTCGGCTCAGCCGGTCGACCGCGGCAACGTAAGCATCGACGTCGCCGCGCTTGGTGTCGGGCGCCAGAGCAAGGGTCGCCGCTCCATCCAGGGTCTCGCCCGCGACCGGCATCTTCAGCGTCACGAACAGCGGGCCGCCCGGCAGATCGACCACGACCGCCTCGCCGCGCAGGCCGCCGCTGCCCTCGTGCTCTTGCGAGGTCAACGCCGGCGACTTGCTCGCCATGGCCTCATACACCGACGAACCGGTCCGGACGCCTTCAGGCGTCTCGACCTCGACGGTCATGCGAAACCGATACGAGGCTGACTTAAACAACCACCCGCAGCTGCTCAGCGCCGCGGCGACAGTTCCTGCCAGAATCCCAAGCGCCCCGCGTCGCGCCATCATGTGCGAGCTCCTCCGCGCTCGCACACGAGCACGCGTTGACCGACGAAAAATGCAGACGACCCCATCCCCAACGAATCCCCCCAAAGATCCGATCACGCTCACTATGCCTCATGTAGCGATAACACAAGCGGCCCGGCGCGAATAAATCGCCGCAAACGCGCGGTTTTTTAGTTGGCGCTGTAACTAACGATGGGCGCAGTCCCCATTTGGTTCACGCGCGCGGTGCGGGATTGCGGAGGTCACGGCAATCTTCTCTTTCCTACAACCCCCGCGGCCTGCCAAACTGGCCGAATCGCGCGTTCTCGGGGTGCGCCTTTGGGAGATAGTCGAGCGGGGTGCCCGGTGTGTATTTCATCATCGAACCGCGCCGGGATGCAACGCCATGGCCAGTGCGAACATTGGGACCATTCGGAGTGGCCCGCGGGGTTCGAACACGCGGTGTGGTCGATTGACAGGCGAGGCCCGGGCGGTAGGCTTGGGTTCTTTTACTTGGGGATGGGGTCGTAATGGCAAAGAATAACAAGCAGGGTTCCGAACAAGTCTCCGCGCCGGCCGAAACGGCGGGGGCGCCGCAGCCTCAGCTCGATCCGGAGGTCGCGGCGAAGATCGCCGGGCTGCGCAGCCATGTGCGCGAAAGCTTCGGCAAAGTCGTCATGTCGATGATGATGCTGCCGCGCTATCGCCACCAGACGATCGGCGACCTGCAGCACCTCGTGCTCGAGCCGCTGATCCGCGACCGCGTGGCGATCGCCCAGCGCGCCGGCGAGGGGCTGCAGGCGCAGGACATCGCCGGGGTGGCGATCTGGGCGAGCGTCTCGGACGAAGCCGACGCCCGGCTCCGCGAGCAGATCAAGGCCGGCACGTGGCCGCTGCGGCTCAAGGCGGAGGACTGGAACTCGGGCGACAACAACTGGCTGCTCGACGTGATCGCGCCCGATCAGCGCTCGACCGCGAGCGTGATCGCCAATTTCCGCCAGGTGGTGAAGCAGGGCTCGCTCAAGCTGCATCCGCTGATCACCCGGCTGGTCGATCGCGAGACGCTCGAGAAGATGGGCGCGACGCG
>Ga0070679_100000849_pt1 | contig 26631 bp, 24 predicted proteins | sample KBSC63BmetaG_FD_65652 | JGI IMG/M metagenome (GOLD analysis project Ga0070679, IMG submission 65652) | Corn rhizosphere microbial communities from Kellogg Biological Station, Michigan, USA - KBS C6-3B metaG | ecosystem: Host-associated > Plants > Roots > Rhizosphere | place: USA: Michigan... | reverse complement strand
GTCACGACCGCCACCGGCGAGCAGCGGCGCGTGGAGCTCGGGCACAGCGTCACGACGCTCGGCGACGTGAACAAGAAGGTCGAAGAACTACCGATCACATCGGTCGGCGATCTGCTCACCGCGCGTGCTCCCGGTGTGAGCGTGCTCGGTCAGGGCGCGACCGGTTCGGCGCCGAACATCCGAATTCGCGGACTCAATTCGCTGAGCCTCGGCAACGCGCCGATCGTGTTCATCGACGGCGTTCGCGCGTTTTCCAGCTCATTCAGTGCGCCGAGCAATGGCGGAACGACGTTCAGCTTCATGAACAATTTCTCGCCGGAAGAGATCGAGGACATCGAGATCGTGAAGGGACCATCGGCGGCGACGCTGTATGGCACCGACGCGGCGAACGGTGTCATCGTCATCACGACCAAGAAGGGAAAGGCGGGCAATTCCCGCTGGTCATGGACGGCCGAGCAGGGCGCGGTGAGCGATCGCAATGATTATGGAAAGACGTATGCGATCTGGGGCCATTCGCCGGCCAAGCCGGAAACGCAGCTACGCTGCTGGCTGCAGACGATGGACACGACCACGCCGTGCATTCAGGACAGCGTGACGTCGGCGGACATTCTCCGCGATCCGCAATTGTCCCCGATCCATCTGGGCCGTCGCAGCTTGTTTGGCGGGCAGGTCAACGGCGGCAACGAAGCGGTGCGCTACTTCGTGAGCAGCAATCTCGAGAACGAGGTCGGCGCGCTGAAGATGCCGGACTTCGCGGTTCAGCGACTCGATTCGCTCCAGGTTCCGATGCGCGATCACTGGATGTATCCCGAGGCGCTGCAGATGCTGAACGTGCGCGGGAATCTCTCGGCGACCGTGTCGCCGAAGTTCGATCTGAGCCTGAACACGGGGTTCGTTCAGAGCCACAATCGAATCGCGCAGACCGACAACAACTCGCTGGGCATCTGGTCGTCGGCCCGTGAGAACCCGGGCTTCACGCACGCGGGGCTCGGCTACACGAACGTCGGCGCGCTTGGCGAGGTGCTGCACGGCTACAACCGCTGGATTCCGTCGGAGATCTTCCAGGAATACTCGCCGGTCGACATCCAGCGCATCACGGGATCGGCGACGGGGAACTGGCGGCCATTCGCGTGGCTGCAGAATGACGGCACCGTCGGCGTCGATCTCTCCGACCGCGTGTCGCAGGATCTCTGTCAGCTCAGCCAGTGCCCCAACTCGGGCACGACTCGCCAGGGATCGGTGTCGCTCTCACAGAACAACAACCGATTATTCACGGCGAACCTGGTCAGCACGGCGACGTGGAACTTCAACTCGTGGATCAATCTGAAGACCACGGGCGGTGCGCAGTACGTGAATAACGAGAACGACGGTGTGAACAGCAGCGGCAGCGGCTTGCCGCCAGGCGGGTCGACGGTCGGGCAATCGGCGACGCGGAGCGGTGGCAACACGTATCCGACCGCGACGAAGACGCTCGGTCTCTATGCGCAGGAGCAGGTGACGCTGCACGATCGCCTCTTCATCACGGGTGCCGTGCGCACGGACCAGAACAGCGCGTTCGGGACGAACTTCCAGCGCGTGTTCTATCCGAAGATCAGTGCGTCGTGGATCATGTCCGACGAGGGCTGGTTCCCGCATCCGGAGTTTCTGAATCAGTTCCGATTCCGCACGGCGTACGGGCAATCCGGCGTTCAGCCGGGTTCGACGTCGGCATTGCGCACGTTCTCGACGACCACGGTGAACATCGAGCAGGTGGACCGCTCCGGTCTGCGTGCGAGCGCGCTCGGAAATCCGGATCTGAAGCCCGAGACGTCGGCGGAGCTCGAGCTCGGATTCGACAGCCGAGTGCTGCGCAACAAGGTCAACATCGAGTACACGTACTACAATAAGAAAACGCACGATGCGTTGATCAGCGTTCCGATCGCGGCGTCGTCCGCGGCGTCGTCGCTGTCGCGGCTCACGAACATCGGGTCGATCCAGAACCAGGGCCACGAGGTGACGATCACGACCCAGTTCATCGATCGCCGCAACCTTGGCTGGGACATGACGATCGGCGGCTCGCACAACGCGAACAAGATCGTCTCGCTCGGCATCGACCCCGTGACGGGGCAGCCGAACTTCATCGGCACCGGTGCGACGCGTCAGCGCATCGGCTATCCGATCGATGCGCGGTGGGCACATCCATACACGTGGAGCGACAAGAACAACAACGGCCGCATCGGCACGGACGAGGTGACGGTCGATACGGCGTGGGTGTACATGGGCCCACTCCAGCCGCGCGACATTCTCTCCATCCAGAACGGGCTGGACCTGTTCGCTCGCAGGCTGCGCATCAACGCGTCCTTCGACTACAAGGGCGGCCACACGGCGGTCGACGGCGCGACCGACTTCCTCTGCCAGCAGTATCCGTCATGCCCGGAGACGTCGCTGCCCGGCGTGGAGCTCTGGAAGCAGGCGCGCGCCGAGGCGTATCGCTTTGGCTCCGTCTTCCAGGGGACCACGGTCACGTCGGACGCAGGCTACGACATGAACGGCCAGTTCTGGCGCTTCCGCGAGCTGTCCGCGACGTGGATTCTGCCAAGCGTCGCACAGCGGATGCTTCGCTCGAACAACACCGCGTTCACGTTCGCCGCGCGCAATCTGCATCACTGGACGAAATACACGGGCGTGGATCCCGAATCGAATTACGGCAGTGGCGACGAGCAGAGCGATTTCAACACCGCGGCGCCGCCGACGTATTTCATCTTCCGACTCAACCTCCACTACTAATCGAGGACGATACACATGCAGAATCTCGGATATCGCGCTCGATGGGCGGTGGCCACTGGTCTGCTGCTCGTGGCACCACTCGCGGCCTGCGATGACATCAAGGATCAGTTGCTCGAGCCGCAGAATCCCGGATTGATCGATCCCACCACGGTCAACTCCCCTGACGCCGCGGATGCGCTGCGCATCGGCGCGCTCGGGCAACTCAAGAGCAATACGGCCGGCGGCGAGACGTTCTGGCTCTACGGCGGCCTGCTCACGGACGAATGGAAATCGTCGGACACCTTCCTCCAGCGAAACGAGACCGACCAGCGCACCATTCAGACGAACAACGCGAATATCGCATCGGCGTACGCGGGCATTCAACAGGCACGCGGCTACATTCGCGATGCGATCGAGCAGATGACGAAGTACCTCCCTGAGGCCAAGGGGAACATCGGCGAGCTGTTCTTCGCGCTCGGGTTCCTCGAGATGCAGATGGCCGAGGATCTGTGCAACGGCATTCCGCTCGGCCTGGCGAGGAATGGCGTGATCGACTACACCGATCCCGGCTACAAGCCGTTGACGAACGCCGAAGTCTTCACGAAAGCCGCGGCGCATCTCGACTCGGCCGTCGCGCTGGCCGCGCAGCAGACCGACGCCCACAGCGCGGCGGTAAAGCAGGCGGCCTTGATCGCGAAGGCGCGCGTGCTCGTCGATCAGGGCCAGTTCAGCGCGGCCGCGGCTGCGGTACCGACATCCGCCGTGCCGACGAGCTATCAGTATCTACTCACGTTCGCGCAGACGTCCGGCGACAACGGCCTGTGGAGTCTGAACACGAATCAGGGCCGCTACACGGTCGCCGACAGCAACGATGTGCTCACGGGCGCCATCAAGAACGCGCTGCCATTCATCTCGGCGAAAGATCCACGCGTTCCCGTGGCCGATGCGAAGAAGAAGGGCTTCGACGGCCAGACGAATCTGTTCACGTTCGGTGTTGCGCGCGGCGATCCGATGCCGCTCGTTTCGGGAATCGATGCGCGGCTGATCGAGGCCGAGGCGAAGCTGAACGCGAACGACATCGCGGGGATGATGACGATTCTCAACGGCCTGCGCACCAACGCACAGACGCTTGGCACGATCAAGGTGCCGGCCATGTCATCGCTGCCGACGCCGACCTCGCAGAACGCGGCGACGACGCTCTTCTTCCGCGAGAAAGCGTTCTGGACGTTCGGTCGCGGGCAGCGGCTTGGCGACGAGCGCCGCCAGGTGCGGCAGTACAAGCGTACGCAGGATCAGGTCTTCCCCGGCGGCGCGTTCTTCAAGAACGGCGCGTATGGCTCGGACGTGAATCTGCCGGTGACGGACTCCGAGAAGACGAACCCGAACTTCCACGGGTGCATCGACCGGAGCGCATGAGCGGTTTCGATTGAACGCTGCACGGAGGGGATGGTCGCGAGACCATCCCCTCGTTTCGTACTTCAATCGATCGGCTTCAGGTTGGCGACGATCTCAGCGCGGTGCGGCTCGAGGAATGGCGGAAGCACGACCTTCTCGCCGAGCGTGCGCTCGTCCTCGTCGACGGCGAAGCCCGGTCCGTCGGACGCGATCTCGAAGAGGATTCCGTTCGGCTCGCGGAAGTAGAGACTTCGAAACCAGAAGCGGTCGACCTTTCCGCTATTCGGAACGCCCATCGTGTTGAGCCGCTCCGCCCACGCGTCGTAGTCTTGATCAGGCGTTCGAAAGGCCACGTGGTGTACGCCGCCCGCTCCCGGATGAACCGGACCGAGGTCCGGCTGCACCGCGACGTGCAGCTCCGCGCTCGGGCCGCCGGCACCCATCTCGTACACGTGCACGGTATGCGATGCATTTTCCGGATGCGGATACTCGCGAACCGGGCGCATGTCGAGCACGCGCTGAAGCACGGCATCGGTGTGTTGAAGGTTGGGCACGCTGAGCATGATCGGCCCGAGGCCGCGGATCTGATTTTCCGCGGCGACCGGACTCCGGTCCCACGGATGCGCGTCGCCGACTCCGCCATCGTCGATGAGCGTGAGGCGCTGGCCCTCCGGGTCCTCGAGGTCGAGGACGAGGCGGCCGTCACGCTCGGCGACCTGGGAAGATTTCACGCCACGACTCGCCAGCTCTCTGGACCACCACTCGAGCGCATCCAATCCCCCAACGCGGAGATGCGTCCGGACGATCGATCGTGTTCCCCGCTGCTCCGGCTGTACCGGCCAATCAAAGAAGGTGATGTCGGTGCCTGGACTGCCCTTGGCGTCAGCGTAGAAGAGATGATATGCGCTGACGTCGTCCTGGTTGACGGAGCGCTTCACGAGACGCATGCCGAGCGTCTGAGTATAGAAACGATGATTCTCGCGAATTCGCGCGGAAATGGCCGTGAGGTGGTGAATGCCGAGCAGTTCCATGGTCGCCTCTCTATCGTCCGTGCTCGAAACATGGGTGACTCGCCAAGGGCCTCGTCCGGCGCTAATATCGGCGACCCTCCGGCCGGAGCGCGGCAGTGACCTCTTCCTCGCCTTCCCCGCTTTCACTTACGCGACGCGGTTTTCTTGCTGCGGCCGGCTCAGCCGCGGCCGCATGGCTGGCGTTCGAATCCCGCGATGTGCTCGCGGCGGGAATGCATGCCGCGCACGCGCAGCGATTCGATCACCTGTCGCCAGCCGATGCCGTCGACATCGAGGCGGCATGCGCCGAGATCATTCCGACGGACGACACGCCAGGTGCGCGCGAGGCAAAGGTCGTGTACTTCATCGACAAGGCGCTCGGCACATTCGCGAAGGATCAGCGCGACGTCTTCGCAAAGGGCGCGCATGAGCTGCGAACGCGCGCCGCCAAACGCAGAGCGGGAGCGAGATCGTTTGCCGGGCTTCCTGCCGCAGACCGCATCGCGGTGATCGCCTCGCTCGAGAAGGACAAGCATCCGTTCTTCGATGCGTTGCGGGGCGCGACGATCGCCGGGATGTTCGCGAACCCGGAGTACGGCGGCAATCACGACAAAGCCGGATGGAAGTTGATTGGCTTCGACGATCGCTTCTCGTGGGCAGAGCCCTTCGGATGGTACGATAGAAATGTCTGATCATCATCACTCGACGCTGGTGCCGCTCCAGCAGTCAACGGTCCGCTATCGTCCGGACGACGCCGTCGACTTCGTCATCGTTGGTTCTGGTGCGGCTGGCGGGGTTGTCGCGAAGGAGTTGTCGACAGCCGGGTTCCGCGTCGTCGTCCTGGAGCAAGGACCGTGGCACACCGAGCGTGATTTCATTCACGACGAGGTCGCGATCTTCGATCGCAGCCTCCTCTCGAATGATTGGGCGCGCTCGCCGAACACGTTTCGTGCGACGGAGAAGGAGACGGCGAAGGTGAAGCCGTCGCTCGCGTATGGGCGAATGGTCGGCGGTACGAGCGTGCATTTCTCCGCGAACTTCTGGCGCTTTCGAGAGATCGACTTCAAGGAAGCCAGCGTGAAGGGAACGCTTGCGGGAACGGGCCTCGCGGATTGGCCCATCAGTTATCAGGATCTCGAGCCGTACTACACGAAGGTCGATTGGGAGATCGGTGTCGCCGGAGCGCCTGGTCCGTACGATCCCCCGCGATCGCGCGGCTATCCGATGCCGCCGCACCCGCCGAAGTCGACTGGCGTGCTGCTCGAGATTGGTGCGAAGAAGCTCGGCTACAAGCCGTTCCCTGCGCCGATGGCAATCGCGTCGCGACCGTACGACGGCCGGTCGCAATGCGCGCAGTGCGGCTTCTGCCTCGGCTTCGGATGCGAGGTGCGCGCGAAATCGAGCTCGCTGGTCACCGTGATTCCGAAGGCCGTCGCGACCGGTCGATGCGAGATCCGACCGCATGCATATGTCCGGAAGATCGAGACGGACGCACGCGGGCGCGTGACCGGCGTCAAGTACTTCGACGCTGACAAGCGCGACGTCTTCCAGCGGGCGAAGGCCGTCGTGGTCTGCGCCAATGGCGCGGAAACGCCAAAGCTGCTGCTCAATTCCAAATCCAATCTCTTTCCACAGGGGCTCGCGAACACGAGTGGCATCGTCGGCAAGCATCTCATGTTCAACGGCGCGGGCCTCAGCACCGGCGTGTTCGAGCACGAGGTGAATGGTTACAAAGGACTCATCGCCACACGCGTGGTGTGGGATCTCTACGAGCTGGACCCAAAGCTTGGACTTCACGGCGGTGGAGGCTTCGACTATCGCTTCGACACGCCGCCGATCCAGTTCGCGAACGGTGGGCTGCCCACGGATGCGCCGAAGTGGGGCGCGGAGTTCAAGAAACTCTTACGCCACAACTACACGCGCACGATCTACTGCTTTGGACACACGACGTCGCTTCCGGTGCCCACGAACTCGATCTCCCTCGATCCGACAGTAAAGGATGAATGGGGCGTTCCCGCCATCCGAATGACTTATCGGGACCATCCGCAAGATCTCAAGCTGAACGACTACTTCGCCGAGCGTGGTGAGGAGATGCTCGAGGCGTCTGGCGCGGTGAAGACGTGGCGAGAGAAAGCCACGAGCCAATCGTTCAGCGTGCACCTACTCGGCACTTGCCGCATGGGGAATGATCCGAAGTCCTCCGTCGTCGACAAGTTCAACCGTGCGCACGACGTGAAGAATCTCTTCGTGGTCGACGGCTCGAGCCTCGTGACGAGCGGTCGCGGCCAACCGACGATGACCATTCAGGCGCTGGCGTTTCGCGCGGGCGAGAACATCGCGCGATTCGCCAAGCGCGGGGAGATCTGACGCGTGTCGACCGCCGTGCATCGTCCCGTCGTACACATCGAATACCCGGATTGGGTCGGTGACGTGGTCAACTGGAATCGCCGATACGAGTCCGATGAAGACCGAATGCGATTGGCGATCGCGATCTCGCGCGAGAACGTCGTGCGGTCGAGCGGTGGTCCGTTCGGCGCGGCCGTCGTCGAGAGCCACTCCGGAGTGCTCGTCGCCGTAGGTATGAACAGCGTCGTGCGCTTGAAGAATTGCACCCTGCATGGCGAGATGGTCGCGTTCATGATGGCGCAGCAGCGCGTCGGCTCGTTCACGCTGAGCGCTCCAGGGATGCCCGAGCACACGCTCTACACCTCGTGTGAGCCATGCGCGATGTGTCTCGGCGCGACGCTATGGAGTGGCGTGCGCCGAGTGGTGTACGGGGCGGCGCGTGAGGACGCGTCGCGATTGAACTTCGAGGAAGGCCCGGTGTTTCCGGAGTCGTATGCGTACCTCGAGGTACGTGGCATCAGCATCACGCGCAACGTGCTTCGTGACGAGGCGCGCGCGGTGCTCGATCTCTATCGGTCGAAGAGCGGAAAGATCTACAACGGATGACGCCTGACGATCGCCGCGAATCGAGCGTCGATGCCGGCGCGCTTCGCGAGGCGGAGCATGCGCTCCGCGAAGCGAATCTATCGTTTGCGCGGCGCTACCGTGGCGACGACGATCGCCGGCAGCCAATCCAGACCTTGATCGAAGGTGCGCAGCATTTCGCCGCCGACGTCGCCGGGCGGCGGGGCGCGCAGGCCCTTCGCACGCTCGACGAATATGCCGCGACGCCCGACACGATGGGGCGTGTGTTCGGCATCGTGGATCATCCGGCGTTGCCGGCGATCGCAGAACGCGTTCGTGAGAAGCTCACGCGCGAGCCGATCGAGGACTATCGCATCGACTTCGAGGATGGATACGGGGTGCGCGCCGGTAACGAGGAGGATCGCCAGGTTGCATTCGTCGCCGGAGAGATCGAACGTGCGGCACGCGACGGGCTTCTTCCGCCGATGATCGGCGTGCGCATCAAGCCGCTGACGGAAGAGCTCCGCGAGCGCAGCGTGCGCACGCTCGATCTGCTCTTGACGGAGCTCGTGCGGCGCAACGCGTTGCCGCTGACCTGGACCATCACGCTTCCGAAAGTGAGCGTGGTCGAGCAGGTCGACTACTTCGTTGCCTATCTGCGCGCGCTCGAACGATCGCTGGGATTGACGGATGGCACGCTGACGTTCGAGATCATGGTCGAAGTGCCGCAGGCCATTCTCGACGTGACTGGCCGGTCGCTGCTGCCGACGATGGTGGATGCCGCCGGTGGTCGGCTGACCGCGATCGATTTCGGAACGTACGACTACACGGCCGGCGTGAACATTTCGGCGGCGCAGCAACGGTTGCGTCACCCCGCGTGCGACTTCGCGAAGCACATGATTCAGGTTGCGTTTGCGGGGACCGGCATTCGGATCGCAGATGGGTCGACGGCGTTGCTGCCTGTGCCGGTTCACGCGAACGATGACGGCGCATCGCTCAACGAAGCGCGTCGCGCCGAAAACGCGGCGAGCGTTCATGCGGCGTGGCGTCTTCATTTCGACGACGTACGCTACTCGCTCGCGAACGGGTTCTATCAGGGGTGGGATCTGCATGCGGCGCAGCTCGTGTCGCGGTACGCTGCCGTGTCGAGCTTCTACCTCGAGGGCGTTGCCTCCGCGGGGGCGCGCCTGCGCACGTTCCTGAGCAAGGCGACGAGTGCATCGCTCGTTGGCGGCATGCTGGACGAGCCCGCGACTGGGCAAGCACTCCTCGCCTTCTTTCTTCGCGGCATGCAGGCTGGTGCGATCAGCGAACGGGAGGCCATGGAGGCGACGGGCCTGACGGCGTCTGAGCTCGGAACGCGATCGATCGTGCAGATCATGCGCACACGTGGTCTGACCACCGCCGACTATTCGATCGAGCGATGAGTGGGACCGTCTGGGAAATTCTCGATCTGCTCGCGCGATGGGTGCACGTCATCGCGGGGATCATGTGGGTCGGCAATTCTCTGTTGTTCAACTGGCTCGATCGCAATCTCACCAACTCATCCTCACAGCGCGGCCGCTCGGCGATTGGAACGATCTGGCTGCTGCACAGCGGCGGGTTCTATTACGTCGAGAAGACGTCACTCGCCGGTGAGCGTGTTCCGATGCCGCTCCACTGGTTCAAGTGGCAGGCATACACGACGTGGCTCAGCGGCATGGCGCTATTGATCGTCGTGTATTACTTCGGCGGCCGCGCCGTACTCGCCGATCCGACGGTAGCGTCTCTGAGTCACGCGGCGGCTGTCGCTGTTGGATTCGGCGCGATCGCGATCGGGTGGATGCTGTACGAGAGCATGCAGCGGTTCGTTGCACCGAGCGCGCCGGCGGCGGCGCTCACGATCTGGTTGATTGGTTTGATCGCGATCGCGTTCGAGCTCACCCGTTTGTTGTCGGGACGCGCCGCGTTCCTGCACGTCGGCGCGATGCTCGGCACGATCATGGCGGGCAACGTGTTCTTCACGATCGTGCCGTCGCAGCGCGGGCTCGTCGCATCCGTCGAGCAGCACGGCGCGGCCGACGCCGCCATCTCGGCCCGTGCGAAGCGCGTCTCGATCCACAACAACTACTTCACGTTTCCCGTGATCGTTCTGATGGTGAGCAATCACTTCGCATCGATCTACGGCAGTCGATGGAACTGGGCGTTGTTGTTCGTCCTGATCGCTGCCGGTGCGGCGGTGCGGCATGTGCTCAACGTACGATTTGCATTCTCAGCATGGCGGCCGACGCTGGCCGCGACGATCGTTGCTGGGGTGGCTGCGATCTTCGCATTGACGGCCGCGAGCAATCGAGGGAGTGAACCGGCAACGAGCATCACGACGGGAGCGGTCACGTTCGACGATGCACGGCACGTGATCGATCGGCGTTGCGCGGCGTGTCATTCGGCGCAGCCGTCCGATTCGACATTCGGTGCCGGCCCCGCCGGCGTCATGTTCGACACGCCGGAACAGATCGTCGCGCGTGCGGCGCGCATTCGCGAGCGCGCCGTCGTGACGCGTACGATGCCGCCTGGGAACAAGACGCACATCACCGACGCGGAGCGAGCAGTGCTCGCGGCGTGGATCGCGCAGGGAGCTCCGACGGGTTCGAGCAAGCGCTGATCAGGCGCGTCGAGAGTCCTCGTTCCCCGGCAGTTGTTCGTTTCCGGAATCTGCTTGCGGCGTCGGGCGCACCAGCGCGCCAACCGCCGAGTGGGCGTGTCCGAATCGCGCGAGCACGACAAGGCCGCCGTCAGGTGCGTCGATCACGTTGACGAACGTGGTCGGCACGAGCTCGTCGCGGTCATCGTACAAGTCGAAGCGCAGTGCGGCTGCGGCGCGTAGTGCTGATCCGGATCCGTTGCGCCCTGCGTCCGTCGCCGCTCCGAAAAACCCGAAAGCCAGCAGTGCTTCGGAGCCCGCGCGAAGCGTAGTGCGCAGTGAATCGATTGCCGGCAGCGGCGCCAGGCGTCCGGCGACGAGCTCGCCGGACTCGAGCTCGACGAATCCGACGGGAATCCCGTTGTGCATCACGCTGTATCGCATACGAGCCCTCACGACGCACGGATGTTGTATGGAAACATTAAAGACGGTGCATCCAATGCGCGCCAGGTTCGCAAAGATCACCGTGCGCCGTTGCGCAATGCGCCATGCTCACCCAGAATCACGATCTCCATCCACCGCCCTCTCCGGGAGAATATATGAAGATCCTGCACGCGGCGATTCTGCTGGCGCTGCCGGCAAGCCTCGCGGCTCAACAGCAGTCGGGTGCTCCAGCCGACAACCCGCTGACGACCGTCTTTCGCTCGCGGACGATCGCACTGCAGCATAACCTGGCTCAGGCGTTCGACTCGATTCCCGCGGCGAAGTTCGGCTACAAGCCCACGGCGGCGCAGCTCACCGTCGGCTACATCGCGCAACACCTCGCGGAGGACAATTACTACTTCTGTAATAACTTCGGCTCGACCAAGGCCACGCTGCCCGAGAAGGACACGGCGACGCCGGATTCGGTGAAAGCCACGTGGCCGAAGGACACGCTGGTCGCGAAGCTGAAGGCGAGCTTTGCCTTCTGCGAGAGCGCGTTCAATCAGCTCGACGACGCAAAGCTGGGTGAGCAGGTCGCGGTAAACCCGACGCGCAACGTGGCGCGCGCGGGCTTCGTGCTGGGCCACGACATCGACATGGCGGATCACTACAGCCAGATCGCGAATTACATGCGACTGAACAACATGCTGCCCCCGACCGCGCTGCCGCGCCCCAAACCCTAGCTGCCGCGATACGTCGAGTAGCCGAATGGGCTGAGGAGTAGGGGGACGTGGTAGTGATCTTCGTCGCGGACGATGAAGATCACGACCACCTCGGGATAGAACGTCTCGCGCCCGGTGCGCGCGAAGTAGTCGGCGGTGTCGAAGCGAAGCCGATAGACCCCGCCAGCGAGAGGCGCGCGCGCGATGTCGCGCGCGCGCCCGTCGGCGTCGGTCGTGGCTGCGGACAGCGATTGCAGCTCTCCGTCCAGACGCTCGAGGATGACACGTATACCGGCAGCCGGCTTGCCGACCGACGTGTCCAGGACGTGGGTGCTGAGAGTGCTCATGAGCGATCGCTGAATAGCCGGCGTAGCCGCAGCCGAGTGATCTTGTGCTGTTCGGCGGCGGCGATCTCGAGCTCGCGTTGCGGCGGGTTCGCCATGCGCTCGCGCGCGATCGCGAGCAATTCCTCGGCGCTCTTGCCAGCGGCGTGAACGATATAGATGTGTCCGAAGCGCGTCTCGTACGCGGCGTTCGCCGCCGCCAGCTCGGCGCGAAGGCGTGCGTCGGCGGAGCTCGTGGCGTGCTGCTCAGCGGCGGACCATGCCGCCGCGGTGTGGCTCTGCGCAATCTCGGCTGTTCGCTCGCCGATCCGCGGATGATGCGCGAATGCTTCGCGCCAGTCGTTCGGCGCGAGCGACATCCACACGTCGTCAGCGGCGCGCAGCACTGACGCCACGTTGAAGAATGGTCGCCGGGCGAGCATGCCGTCGATCCAGCGTGATGCGCCGCAGCAGGAGCGAAGGAGATCTCGCGCCGGTCCGACCGGCATGCCATTGAACGCGTGAATGTCGAGCGTCACGCGACACGGCCAATCACGCGAAAGCGAGCGACACCGCCGTCGGGATAGATGTTGAGGCGCACGAATGACGCCTCGCATGGTACGGCGACGTCGAAGACGTGCCTCGTGTGCGGCTGCAGCGGCGTCTCACCGATCAATTGTTGCCACGTCGATGCTTCGGGTCGGTCGAACGCCGATTCCGCTGGACACTCGGTCGCGTCGCAATACTCGAGCATACAGCTTCCGGGCGCGTTGCCTTTGAAGTGATCGGTATCGAGCTCGACGCGCTCGATCCGTCCACGTCGCGCCAGGCGAACGACCGTCCAATCATGGCCCGGCCCGCGTCGGCGCTTCGTCTCCCAGCCGTCGCCCATGTGAGTCGAGCGTCCGGGGAGAATGAGATTCTGCCGATGGCCGTAGTGCATGTCGCTGCACCTGACGACGAAGCCGCCATTGGTCATCGCGGCAAGGTCGACCTCTCTCCCCGAGGCGAAGACGCGCTCGTCAGCGACCACATCGCCATGCACGCGAAGCCGCGCGACGCCGCCATCCGGAAAGATGTTCAATCGCAGATGCGTGATGCGGCGCGACGACTCCTCAATGGGAAAGGGGTTCTTCGCATTGCCCTGAAGGTCCACGGGCAGCAGCAGTGGCGCCCATGGCGTTTCGTCGCCCGCGAGCGTCTCGGCAGTCGGTGTGCCGAAGATCGCGCACGCCTCGATGCTCGCACGCGGTGGGTAGTTGCCGGTGAAGAAGCTCGTGTCGATCACGACGCCGCGCGCAATGCCCGGCATGCCGAGTCGAACGATCGCCCAGTCGTGTCCCGGAGTGCGCCGGCGCCGAGTTTCCCAGCCGTCCATCCATTTGCCGCGCTCGGTGTAAACACCTTCGCGCCATTCGGGCGCTCCAGCTTTGATGAGCGCCTCCTTGGGGGCGAAGAATTCGTCGTTCGCGGCGATGACGGCCGATCCGAATCGCTCGCCGGCGAGATCGGGCAGATCGGTGAAATCGGCGGAGGCGTCAATCATTCGAGATCTCGCATCGGCGCGGGAAGAGAGTTGAAGACGCAGCGACCAGCAACGAACGTGGCGTGAACCACGCCGCAGAGCGTTCGGCCGGCGTAGGGCGTGACGGCATGACGATGCAACAGCGCGCCGCGATCGACGACGAATTCCTCGTCGGGGTTCCAGACCATGATATCAGCATCGCCCCCCGCGGCAAGGACGCCTTTGCGCGGATGGAGCCCGGCCAGCCGGGCGGGCGCCTCGGACATCCATTGCGCCATGCGCGCGAACGACATCCCGCGGAGTCTCGCGCCTGTCCATACAGCCGCGAGCGAGAGTTGAAGCGAAGCGATCCCGCCCCACGCCGCGAAGAAGTCGCCGGATGTTCCCTTCATCGAGGGCGGACAGGGCGAGTGGTCGGACGCGACGAGATCGATCTCACCTTCCATGAGGCCACGCCATAGGGCATCGCGCTCGGCGGCCTCCCGAATGGGCGGCGCACACTTGAATTCAGTCGCCCGGCTCGCGATCTCCTCGGCGGTGAACGTGAGATAGTGCGGACAGGTCTCCACGGTGATCGGAAGGCCGCGCGCGCGCGCCGCGTGGATGATCGGCAACGACGTCGCCGACGATAGATGCACGATGTGAACAGGTGTCTCGCACCACTCGACGAGGCGAACCAGCAGCTCGATTGCGGCGTGCTCGGCCGCGACGGGCCGGGAGGCGAGATAGCACGCATAATCGCATGGATCTCCCGTCGGCGTGACGAGATGGGCGGGGTCCTCGGCGTGTACCATCAACGGAAGACCCGTGCGCGCGAGCTCGGGAAACGCGTCGCGCAGGTCGGCCTCCGTCACATTCAGAAATTCCTCAACGCCGGACGGCGACAGGAAGCACTTGAACGCTCGCACGCCCGCCTTCGCTAACGGTTCGATCTCGGCGGTGTTCCCGGACACCACGCCACCGATGAACTCCACGTTGATCACCGCCGACTCGAGCGCCGAGCGACGCTTGGCTTCGAGCGCGGCGACGGTCGTCGTCGCGGGGATGGCGTTGAGCGGCATGTCGAGGATCGTCGTGATGCCGCCGGCTGCAGCGGCGCGCGTCGCCGACGCAAAGCCCTCCCATTCCGTGCGGCCGGGTTCGTTCACGTGCACGTGTGTATCGACCAGGCCCGGCATGACCACGAGGTCGCCGACGTCGAGCACATGACCCGCGCGGACGTCGTCGTGACTGTCGATTGCCGCGATGCGACCACGATCCACGACGACACAGGCCGGTCGCACACCCTCCGGTGCGACGACGCGCGTACCGCGAATCACGAACCGATCGATGTCAGGCGGTATCACGCCAGAAACGGCGCAGGAGATTCACGGCGACCCGCCGCCGATAGTCGGCCGTGGATCGCAGATCGTCGATCGGTTGGATCTCGTTCGCGAGTGCGGCGGCCGCGTCGTCGATCGCGTCCATGCCGAGGAGACGCTCGGTTTCGTGCGCGCGAACGACTGTCGGTGCGACACTGCCGAGCGCCAATCGTGGTGACGGGCCGCGGACACCGGCGATGACGATTTTCGAAATCGCTTGCGCCGCACGCGTTCCAACTTTCCGAAACCACTGCTTGCCCGTGACGGGCGGGACTTCGATCGCGACGATCAACTCGTCGGGACGCAGCACCGTCGTTCGATAGCCAGTGAAGAACTGCGCCAGCGGCATGCGTCGCTCGGTCGCGAAGTTTCGAACGACGAGCGTCGCGTCTGCCGCGAGTAGGACCGGCAACGAGTCACCTGCGGGCGACGCATTCGCGATGTTTCCGCCGATGGTCCCACGATTCTGGATCTGCGGACCACCGACCTGCCGGCCGGCGTCGACGAGCATCGGCAGTCGCGATGCGACGTGCGGCGATCGGATCGCATCCATGTACGTCGTCAACGCACCGATGACAAGTTGTCCATCGCGCACGTCGATCCGACGGAGCTCCGAGATGCCCCAGATGTCGACGAATCGGCGCGGCACCAGCGTGCCAAAATTCAGTCCGACGTACACGTCGGTCGCGCCGGCGATCGGCGTGCGTATCTCCTCTCGCATGATGTCGAGTGCTTCCGTCAGCGATCGCGCGCGCCGGACGCCGAGCTCCGCGACGGCGGTTCTCACGCGTCGATCTTGCCGCCGGCAACCGCGCGCTGCTGCCGCCACTTGAAGATGGCGCGATAGATGGCGCCATAGCCGGTGCAGCGGCACAGATTGCCTGCCAGCGCATTCTTGATGTCGTCGATCGTCGGTTCGTTGCCGATCGCGAGCGCGGCCATGATCATGCCTGGCGTGCAGATGCCGCACTGCGCACCGACTTCATTCATGAACAGATGCTGTAGTGGATGATCGTCCCCGAGTCCTTCGATCGTCATGACGGCGGCATTCTCGACCTGCGAGAAGGGCACGAGACACGAGCACACGGGATCGCCGTCGATCAGCACGGTGCACGCCCCGCACTCGCCTTCGCCGCAGCCTTCCTTGGTCCCCGTGAGCCGGCATTCATGACGCAGCACGTCGAGCAGACGCGCGGCCGGCGGCGCGTCCACGTTGACGTCGCTGCCGTTCAACGTGAACTGCATTGCGCGATGAGCTCTGGCGTGGCGGGAATTTCGCGAACGTCGAGGCCGAGGTGTCGGAGCGCGTTGACGATCGCCGGAGCCGGACCGTCCATTGGCAGCTCGCCCAGCCCCTTCGCGCCGAACGGGCCATCCTGATATGGATTCTCTAACATCACGACATCGAGCTCCGGAGTGTCGAGCGTGGTTGGAATCACGTAGTTGGTGAGCTGCGCATTCGCCATGGCGCCATCGCGCATGACGACGCGCTCCAGCAACGCATAGCCGAGTCCCTGCGCGGTGCCGCCTTCGATCTGTCCTTTGGCGAGCGCGGGATGAATCGGGCGGCCGAATTCCTGAACCGCGGTGAGCCTGATCGGCCGCACCTCGTATGTCTCGGGATCGAGCTCGAGCTCAGCGACATCGCAGCCCCACGCGAATGTCGCGTAGGCGTCGCCGCGATAGGTATGGTCGTCCCACTGAATCCACTCCGGCGGCTCGTACTTTCGCTCGATGGAGAACGCGCCGTATTTCCCGTGGTATTCTTCCGGCGACATCCGTCCGAGCCGCTCGCGCATGTCGAGGGCGCATTCCTGAAGGATCTTGCCGACGACCATGCAGGTTCGCGATGCAACGGTCGGCCCACTGTCGGCGACTCTGGCGGTGTCGGGCTGGGCGACCTCGATCGTCTCGTACGGAATGCCGAGCGCGTCGGCGACGATCTGCGCGTGCATCGTGCGCGTGCCTTGTCCGATCTCCGTGCTCCCGACGGCGATCCGCACGCCCGTCGGCGTGAGCTCCAGCCGCGCGCGCGAATTGAGCTGCCGCTCGCCGCTGCCGGTGAATCCGGCGCCATGATAGAACAGGGACAAGCCGATCGCGCGATTCGTTCCCTGATACGCCTCGCGCTTGCGATGAAAATCCGTGCGGCGCACGGCTTCGTCGAGCACCGCGCGCGCGCTGGTGTCCTCGCGCAACCGTTGTCCGGTCGCGGTGGTGTCGCCGGGCCGCAGCGCATTGATCTCGCGAAGCGTCACGGGATCCATGCCGAGCGTCTCGGCGATGCGATCGATGTGCACTTCGACCGCGAACTCGGTCTGCGGCGCGCCGAAACCGCGAAACGCCCCGTTCGGCGGCGTGTTCGTGAACACCGCTCGGCCCACGATACGAGTATTCTCACAGCGATAAGCGCCCGCCGCGTGAATGCAGCCGCGTGAGAGCACGACGGGGCTCAGCGTGACGTATGCGCCGCCGTCCAGGAGCACGTCGACGTCCATCGCCACGATGCGGCCGTCGCGCGTCACGCCGGTCCGATGGCGCACGACGGACGGGTGTCGCTTGGTGGTCGCGACCATGTCCTCGACGCGGTCGTAGATGATCTTGACGGGCCGCCCCGATTTGAGCGCGAGCAAGGCCGCATGTCCCGCAATCATCGACGGATACTCTTCCTTGCCGCCAAAACCTCCGCCCGTCTCCGTCTGGATCACGCGCACGTGCGTGTTCGCGCCGAGGAGACATTTGAGAGCTTTGATGACATAGAACGGGCATTGCAGCGAGCCGTACACCGCGACGCCGCCATCTTCGGGAACCGCGATGACGCCGTTCGTCTCGATGTAGACGTGTTCCTGATGTCCGGTGCGATAGACTCCTTCGACGATGACGTCCGCGCTCGCGAGCGCGCTTTCGACGTCGCCCTTCACGATGTCGATGCGCTTCAGAATTCCCTCGGACCGCTCGGCGTCGAGAAGCGGTGGCTGAGCCTCGTACTCGACGGCTACGCTCGCGGCCAGGAGCTTCTCAGGATCCTCATGTGCGACGAGGAGCAGCGGCTCCGCCATGTGCCGGACCTCGCGCTCGACGAGGAAGGGCTGATCCTGCTCGATCAGGTCGACGATGTTGCGCCCAGGAATGTCGCGGTGGTCGACGATCGTGAAGCCGGTCGGATCGGAGTCGAATGAGATCTTCCTGACGATGCCACGCGCGATGGTCGAGCGAATCGTCCGCCCGTGCAACATGCCGGGAAACGACAGGTCGTCGGCGTATTTCGCGCGACCCGTGGCCTTTCCGATGCCGTCCTTTCGCGTCACGCTGGTGCCAACGGCTTGCACGGTCTGCATGCACCCATCGAGTGGGAGTGGTCGGCGAAGATGGCCTGCGGACGAATCGGGGGCAAGGCGGCCTGGGACCGGCGCGGAGGGCGTGGGACGCGGGTAAGCGGTACCGATGTGCACTGGGACGTGCGGTGGGCCTACGGACAACCGCACGGACACGTCGACGGACTCTACGGACTTGCTCCGCTCGCAGGTGGAGTGGCGGCTCGCAACGAGCCGGATTTTTGAATGAACACCCGCCCGGGACGCTCAACGATGCGTCCCGAACGGCCGTTCCACCAAGAAAGCCCAAGCGAGCAAAGCCTTACTCGAGGCTGACGATGCCGCACCGAGCGAATCCCCAAAAGAATCCGGGTTCGTTGTGCGTGGAACTGTCCACAACACGGAGCAAGTCCGTAAAGTCCGTCGACGTGTCCGTGCAGTTGTCCGTAGGCCACCGCTGTTCTGTTGACCGCCTGCGCCACTGGTGGCCCGAGCTCATGAGCCCGATCCACCGTCACCGTCACCAACGTTTACCGGGGCGCGCGAGGGATCATCTCGTCACGCATGGCGGCGCGGTACGCGAACGTCGCGAAGATGGTCGCGGCCTGCTTCACCTCATCGGCATTCGTCCGGTCCATTGTGTCCATGTTGGTGTGATGGATGCGCACGTCGTAGTTCTCGTACTCCTGCACCGGGTTGAAGCCCGGCACGCCGACCGCAATGAAGCTCAAATGATCGGTGTTCCCGATGCCGGCGTTCACGTTCTTGCGCGCGCCGACGTCGGTGAACGGCGCGAGCCACTGGTCGAAGATCGCCTTGGCCGCCGCGTTGCCTTCCGTGTAGAAGCCGTAGACGCGGCCGTACCCCGGATCGATGTTGAAGTAGACGTCGAACTTCTCGCGCGCGGCCGCGTTGGCGTCGCCGGCGAGATGCTTCTCGACCCAGGCCTTCGACCCGAAGAGGCCTTCCTCCTCGCCACCCCAGAGCGCCACACGAATCGTGCGACGGGGCTTCGCGCCGGCAGCCTGGAGGATCCGCATCGCCTCGAGCACCGTCGACACGCCATCGGCGTTGTCCGTCGCGCCCGTCGCCGCATGCCATGAGTCGAGGTGCGCGCCGATCATCACGACTTCGTCCTTCAGCTTCGGGTCGCTTCCCGGCAGCTCGGCAATGACGTTGTAGCCGCTCGTATCCTGCGTGAAGTACTTGCCCTGCACGTTCACGCGGACCTTGACCGGTACGTGGTCTTCGAGCATTCGAATGAGCTGATTGTAATGCTCGCCGGCCATCACGACGGTCGGAACCGCGTTGGCGCCGGCGTCACGCGTCTGGAGGAAGACCGTTCCGTGCTCGCCGCGGCTTGGCTTGAGCACCGCGCCCACGCCTGCGTCATGCAGAATCTTGGCGATGCGCGCCGCTTCGCTCTGACCGCCGCGTCCACCCGCACGGCCCGTCGGCACACGAGCGGCGGGAGCTCTGTATTCGGTGGCCGACGCGGGCGCATTCGGCGCCGTCGGGTTGACCCGATCCTCGCGAATGAAAGTCGTCATGAGCGGCTGGGTCATGACGATCTTCCCCTTCAAGGACCCGGCGATCTTCGCGAGTGAATCCGCGGAGACTCCAGCGATCAGCACCGGCGTGCCGATGATGTCGCCGTTCGTCGACGGCGACCACGCATCGGGATAGCCGATGAGCGGCGCGAACCGCGGCTCCGTCATCTCGAGCGTGTACTTCTCGAGCTCCCAGCCGCGGCCGAACGGCCAGCTTTCCAGGTGGACGTCCTTCAGTCCCCAGCTCGCAAGATGGTCGCGCGCCCAAGTTGCCGCGCGCATGAACGCCGGGGAGGCGGTGAGTCGAGGGCCGATCACCGTGGCCAGCGTGTCGACCATGCCCCAGGCATGGGAGCGGTTCAGCCCCTCGTCGCGAATCCTGGCGAGCATCGCGGCATCGGACGGCTCCTGCGCGACGGCCATGGCGGGAGCGAGGGCAATGATGGCGAGCAGTTGGCGAAGCATCGATGCGAGATTGGCTGGAGTGCTGAAGTATCGAAGCAGTGCGCAGGCCTTGACGTTACCCGCGCACCCGCCGCTCCGTCCACCCGCCAGTTGCTCCCGCCTCTCCGGTCCCCACCGTGTCAGCGTACCAGAACTTCCTCGCTTTTCGGCGCACTCTGCCGCGAACCCCGCGCCTGGAACGACAGGTCGTTCGCGCGCGGGGAATCGCATTCGCCGTGTTTACCAGCCCGCCTGTCGAGGGCACGCCGCCGCTGCTCTGCGTGAATGGCGGAATGCTCTACGATCACTCGATGCTCTGGCCTGCGCTCTCTCCACTTGCCGCACGCCGCCAGATCATCCTCTACGATCAACGCGGACGCGGGCAATCCTCGGCGCCAGCCGATCCGTCGTCCGCGTCCATCGACGACGACGCGGCCGACGTCGGCGCGCTTCGCCGCGCGCTTGGCATCCGGCAGTGGAACGTCCTCGGTCATTCGTGGGGCGGCGGGATCTCGCTCCTGGGCACCGCCAACGATGTCGCCGGCGTACGAAAGCTCGTTCTCGTCGACCCCGTGTGGTCTACAAGTGCTTGGATGCCAATTCTCAGAGCGGCCGTCCTCGCGCGGCTCCGCGGCGAGCAGCGAGATGCCGTTGCTCACATTTCTGAAGAATCACTCGAGGCTCAAGATCCGGCGCTCCACAGCCGATACAGTCGTGCAGTGTACCCGGCGTGGTTCGCGGATAGTGACATGGCCGCGCGCTTCGCACCGCCCGACGCCATCAGCGTCACGGGCGCCGCAATTCTGGGTCGGCTGCGGCGCGGGTATGACTGGCGAGATCGGCTCCGTGCCCTTTCAGTGCCGACGCTCGTCATTCACGGCGAGTCGGATCCATTGCCTCTAGCGGATTTTGCTACCGATCCGTATATGCTACCGGCCGCTCGCGCGATTGTAGTTCCCTCCTCTGGGCACATGCCGTTCTGGGAAGCGCCTCAGCGCTTCTTCGAGCTGATCGAATCCTTCCTGTAAGTCGTCCCCCCAGTTGGTACAATCGATCGTTCCGGTATGACGCGAGCCGTTATCTCCCTCCTCTCGCTCGCCCTTGGAGCAACCGTCCTCGGCGCGGCTACAAAAAGTCAACCGCTTCCGGCACCCGTCGGCACGCGTCACAGCGCGGTCGACGCGGGCTCCATCGCGCGAAAGCTCGCGTCGGTGACATCGGTACCCGCGATGATCATCACCGCGCCGCGCTACGATGAACACGCCGAAGCAATCCGGCGTCTGCACGACGGCGCGCCCGGTACGTACATCGGCGAGATCCTTCGCGAGCGCGATTCGGCGCTCGCGCGCTGGCCCGATCGCCATGGCGTTCCACTCACCGTCTGGATCCAGCCGCGGTCCACCGTCCCCGATTTCGACGTCGGCTACGCGGATTGTGTGCGCGAAGCGTTCGGCGAATGGGATGCGCTGCACCTTCCGGTGAAGTTCAAGTTCGTCACCGATTCGGCGAAGGCCGACGTTCACGTCACCTGGATCAACCACTTCGATCAGCCGATCAGCGGACGCACACGCTGGGCGCGCGATGATGATTGGCTCATCACGGACGCGAACATCATCCTGGCGATCCACCACTCTCAGGGTGAACAGCTCGACGAAGACGCCATGCGCGCCATGGCGATGCACGAGATCGGACACCTGCTCGGCCTCGATCACACGTCGGACAGCCTGAGCATCATGGCGCCGCGTGTTCGCGTTCGTGAATTGTCGAATGCGGATCGCGCCACGGTCCGACTCCTGTACGACCTGCCCGCGGGCTCGCTCCGCTAAGACACGACCGGCAAGCACATCGCATGCGCCGCGTCGAGTCGTTCCTCGCACTCGTCGTGGCCGCGATGGCGGTGTTCGTGGGAGCACAGGTCGCGCGACGACCCCGGCACGTTGCGCCGCCGGCGATCGTCGCACCGGAAGCGGATTCCGAGATCACCGCGGCGCCGAGCTCGGTCGTCCAAGCCGTCAGGGCGCGTGCGGACGTGAGCGTCAGCACCGACCGGTCCGATGCCGCGCCCGCGTCAGCAGCACGGGAGCTGGCGCCAGTGCAGGATGCAGCAGCCGTCCGCGACCGGATCGCATCGACGACGGGCACGTACATGGAACAGATGCTCGCGGACGCGAATGGACAACTCATCCGCTGGCAGAATCGACAGCAAGATGGCCTTCGCGTCTGGCTTCAGCGCTCGAGCGGCGTTCGCGATTGGGACATGCGCTACACGCAGATGGCGCGTGACGCGGTGGCCGACTGGAACGATGGTCTGCCGATCCGATTCGATTTCGTCCTCGACTCGGTGTCATCCGAAGTGCAGATCCTGTGGATCGACCACTTCGCGCCCGAGTTCGGCCGCCGAGTCGGCGTGACGCGACTTCGGCATGATCGGAATGGCTGGCTCGTCGAGGCGCAGATTCAGATTGCTCTTCACGACAGCGTCGGCACGGCGATTCGGCCCCAGGACCTGGCCGGGATCGTCCGTCACGAAGCCGGACATGCGCTCGGCCTGAGCCACTCGAGCGATCCGAGAACCAACATGTATCCGGAAGCGACGACGAACGTGATCACCGCCGCGGACCGCGCGACGTTGCGTCTTCTGTATCAGTTGCCGGTTGGCTCGCTTCGGTAGTCGGAACCGTTCTTGCCATCTGGCGGGCCATGGGACGGGGTGGGAAGGTCTACGATATCGGGATCGTTGGCGGCGGACCGGCTGGCTTGTCGGCCGCGATCTGGTCTGCGCGCTACCTGCATTCCGTGGTGCTCGTGGACAGCGGCGATCCGCGCAACTGGGAGACGCGCGGCATCAACGGCTTCCTGGGCGTCGAGGGGATCTGTCCGCCGGAGCTGCGCGCACGCGGACGTGAGACGTGCCGCACATATGGTGTGGAGCTCGTGGACGCCATCGTGCTGCGCGTCGATTCGGAGCAGGACGACAGCTTCGCGATCTGCGTGCAGGGCGGCGGAAAGATTCGCGCGCGGCGGTTGCTGCTCGCGATCGGCATTCGCGATGTGTGGCCGGACATCCCCGGCCTCGGGCACGTCTACGGCGTCAACGCGCACGTCTGCCCCGACTGCGACGGCTACGATGCGCGCGGCAAGAAGGTCGTGGTGATCGGCAACGGGCGGCGCGCCGTGGGCATGGCGCTCAACCTCACGACGTGGACCGACCAGATCATCATCTGCACGAACGGCCGCCCGCCGGAGATGGACGAGCCCGAATACTTCGAGAAGCTCGACGCGCTGAACATTCCCGTATTGACCCAGGGAATCGATCAGGTCTGTGTCGACGAGCGCGGCATTCACTGCTTGATGCTCGACGACGGCATGCAGCTCGACACCGACAAGGTGTTCTTCACGATCGGGCAGTATCCCGCCGACGACCTCGGCGTTCAGCTCGGCTGCGAGCGCGACGACGAAGGCCACATCGTGACGGACCGGCACGCCCATACGAGCGTTCGCAACGTATTCGCGGCGGGCGACATCACACCCGGGCCGCAGTTGGCAATCGCGGCGGCTGCCGAAGGGGCAACCGCCGCGTTGGCGATGCACAAGTCTCTGGTGCCGGACGGCCGAAAGCTGACGCCTCGCGAGCCGGTCACCACGTCACGTTGATCGTCTTCGTCTTTCGGTCGCGCACGATCTGGAAGTCGACGTTCCGCTCCGACGCGTGCGCCAGGATCGCGCGCTGCACTTGCTGCACCGTCGTCACGGGCTGACCGGACACGTTCACGATCACGTCGCCCGGCCGGAGCCCGGCCTTGAAGCCCGGCCCGGATTCCGGCGCGTCGTTCACGAGCACGCCTTCCTTGAGCTTGAGTGATCTCGCAAGCTCGGCGCCGACGTTCGAGAGGCTCACCCCGAAGACGCCGCTCGGACTGAGCGTGAGCCAGCCCGCCGCCGCGCCGCGGCGCGGTGCGCGCAACGCGGGCATCACCACCACGCGGTTGTCCGGCAGATCGTTCGGCACGACTCGACCGATCTCCGGCGTCGGCACGTTCATCTCGAACCAGGTCAGGCGCCGCTCGTGAATGCCTTCGGGGGCCTTCGCGACGGTGACGTCGTACTCCTTCACCTCGCCGTCCCGGCGAACCTTGACCGCCACTTTCTTCTGCGGCTCGAGCAGTTGCGTGATGTTGATGAGATGCGACACCACGTCCTGACCGTTGTACGCCACCAGCACGTCGCCGGCCGCGATGCCCGCTCGCGCTGCCGGCGAGTTGGGGTCCACGGACATGATGGATGGATACTGGAAGTAGCGCTCCATCAACCGTCCGCCGACGACGGCCTGATCACGCGGCGCACCGCCGACGTTGATGCCGATCCACCCACGCGGCTGCGCCCGGAACATCACCTGACCCGGGGGCAGCGGGCCGACGTCCACCATCGGAAGACCTGACAGCAGCGAATCGAGCATGCGCTTCCGCTTCACGAACGCCGGCGACGTTGGCGACTCGTCGTCGAGCGAGCGCATGATGACGAACATCGAATCGATGCGGAGCTTCATGTCGGGCGACACGGCGCGAACGACGATCGAGTCGCCGGTTCGGACGATGATCCGGCCAGCCGCGACCTGCGCACCGAGCTCTGGTGTCGCGAGCGCCGCAAGCGCGGTGAAAATTGCGGCGGCGGCGCCGCGTGTGAGAGCGTGGTCCATCCAGACGCGTTCCATCAGTAGCTCGTGATGCGCATGCTGGCGGGCATCACCATGTTGAGCTGGCGCAGCGTCGCTTCACGCTGGCCGAGCGTCGAGAGATAGTAGCCGTTGATGACGGGATCATAGGGCGCGTCGTCGAGCGCCTGTCCGATCGCTTGCGTCGCGCGGTCGAGCGCGGCCAGTCGAGTGCGGATGGCCGCGGGACTGTCTACCGCGCGAATGGAAGTGTCCTGCGCCGCGAGAAATGCCGTGGCGCTCTGATACAATGCTTGTGACTGCAACTGCGCGACGCGCGCCTCGTCGATCGAGTGGAATCGCGGCACCGAGTCCGCCGGCGCCGACGCAGCGGCGACCGAGGACGAGTCGGCGATCGGGAGCGGCGACGCGCCGATGCTATAGCGACCAGCCATCGCGCCCCCGAGAACGAGCAGCACGGCGGCCGCCGCCTGAAGCCACGGCCGCGATCCGCGACGGTTGCGCGACGCCGCCGGGCTGACGGTGCTGCCGTCGTCGATGATGCGGTCGGCGACGAGTGCTGGACGAAGGGTCTCCCAGCTCGTGAGCGGACTGCCGATGCGCGCCGAGTCGGCCGCGGCCAGCTCGACGACCGCCTGGAACGCGGCGCGCTCACGTGCGCACTCGGCGCACGAGGCGAGGTGTGCGAGCTCCGTCGCCGTAGGCGACTCGTCCGCCAGTGCGGAAAGTCGGTCAGTAGACAGGTGCGACATGAGCGGGTTCCTTTCGAGGTAATTCGACATCTCTAACATCGACCAGATGGGCGAGCAGCTTCCGCAGCTTGCCGCGCGCCTTGAACAGTTGTGACTTCGACCCGCCGGGAGTGATGCCAAGCTGCTCGGCGATCTCCTCGTGGGTGTACCCTTCGACATCGTGCATCACGAACACCGTGCGGGCACCCGGCGACAGTTGCGCCGCCGCGGCTTCGATCGACTGCGCCACGAACGTTCGATCGGGATCGGGATCGACTGACGCCGAGTCCTCGGTCACCTCGGTCTCGAGATTCGCGAGACGCTTGGTCTTTCGTAACGCGTTCAACGTGCGGTTGACCGCGATGCGGTGTGCCCAGGTGCTGAACTGCGAGTCTCCGCGGTAGCTCGGGAGCGCGCGGAAGATCTGAATCCAGACCTCCTGGGCGATGTCCGCAGCCAGGTCCGCGTCACCGCCGACCAAGCGACGCACGACCATGTCGATGTGCGGGGCGTGCCGGGCCCAGAGAGCCCGGAGCGCCCCCTCATCGCCAGCAATCGCTCGTCGGATGAGAAGCGGCTCGTGTTCCATGACTGCCGGATTGGTCACGGTGGGCGAACAGAAGGTTTACGACCGGTGACCGCAAGACGCGCACGGACGGTCTCAAGTGTCAGACGAGGGGGTTGCCCGTTGGTCCCGGGCGCCGCGGGGCCGTCGCCCGCAACCGCATGGGACGCCGTGACATCACTGGCTCTTGCTCGTCCCGCTCGAAGAACGCAATATGTCCCGAAGTCCGACTCCCACCACCGGGAACATTTGCTAGACTGTGACGTACGGCACCATTAGAAATATGAAGTAGTGGCTCCAGTCGCTGTGTCACCCGCATTC
>Ga0070679_100000844_pt1 | contig 26718 bp, 23 predicted proteins | sample KBSC63BmetaG_FD_65652 | JGI IMG/M metagenome (GOLD analysis project Ga0070679, IMG submission 65652) | Corn rhizosphere microbial communities from Kellogg Biological Station, Michigan, USA - KBS C6-3B metaG | ecosystem: Host-associated > Plants > Roots > Rhizosphere | place: USA: Michigan... | reverse complement strand
CGTCGCGGACGAGGAAGATGTTCTCGCCCGAGCCCTCGCAGACGAAGCCGCGCTCGTCGAGCAGGATCGCCTCCTCGTAGCCGGCGTTGGTCGATTCGGTCTTGGCGAGGATCGAGTTGAGGTACTGGCCGGAGGCCTTGGCGTGCGGGATCAGGCCGGCGGGACTGATCCGGCGCCAACTCGAGACCTTGGCGCGGATGCCGTGCTTCTGGCCCTCCTCGCCGAGGTAGGCGCCCCAGGGGAAGGCTGCGACGATGACGTCGACCGGCGCGTCGGTGGCGTAGAGGCCGAGGCTGCCGTAGCCGCGGAAGGCAAGCGGGCGGATGTAGCAGGAGCCGAGCCCGTTGCGGCGGATCAGCTCGCGCGTCGCCTCGCCGATCTGCTCGGTCGAGTAAGGCAGGCCGAGGTAATAGAGCTCGGCCGACTTGGCGAGGCGGTCGAGGTGGTCAGCGTGGCGGAAGATCGCTGGGCCGCGCTCGGTCTCGTAACAACGCACGCCCTCGAAGACGCCGGTGCCGTAGTGCAGCGCGTGGCTGAGGACGTGGACTTTGGCGTCCTCCCAGGGCACGAACTCGCCGTTATGCCAAATCAACTCGGCCGTATCCATGTTCGGGGAAGTATGCCCGATCGCGCAAGGTCATTCGAGCCGAGCCGAGAAAGGAACCGCGTCAACCGCAAAGGAGACCTCTTGATGCTTACCGCAATTCGCCAACGACTTACTTATTCCAACGTGATCGCCACGATGGCGCTCTTCCTCGCCCTCGGCGGCGTCGCCGTCGCCGCCGGCCTGCCTCGCAATAGCGTCGGCCCCAAGCAGCTCAAGCGGGGAGCCGTGACCGCGGCCAAGATCCGCAAGCAGGCCGTCACCACCGCCAAGCTGGCAAACGGAGCGGTGACGATCGGCAAGCTCGGCCCCAACTCGGTCGGGCCACGCAACATCGGCAACGGCGCCGTGACGACGCCGAAGCTGGGCGCAAGCTCGGTGATCGCCTCGACGATCAAGAACGGCGTCGTGACGACCAACAAGCTCAAGAACGAAGCGGTGACGACGCCGAAGCTGGCAAACGAATCGGTCTCCAGCGCAAAGCTCGGCAAAGGCTCGGTCACCGCGGCCAAGCTGAGCGACGAAATTGGCCCGCTGCTGTCCACCCTGAAGTCGGGTCAGACGCTGCGCGGAGTTTTCGACGTCGGCGGCGAAAAAGTGAGCCGCGGGGCGGTCAGCTACCAGTTTCCGCTGCTCGCAGCACCCGCCGTCACTGTGCTTAAAAAAGGCGAAACGAGCGCGAATTGCACCGGTCTCGGTGGGAGCCAGACTCCCCAGGCGACCCCCGGAAATCTCTGCATCTACACCACCGAAGACAGCGGCTCACCCACTCTGACCGCCGAGAACAACACCCGACTCGGGTTCGGCCTCGAAATCAAAGGCGGGGCAGAAGTTTCCGCCTACGGCCAGTGGGCAGTAACGGCGCCCTAACCACAGCGCTCCGGTGCGCTTTATGTACTTCAGGCGTGCATAAGGCGCACCGGAGCTAAGCGCTCAGCTCGGCCAGGACGGCCTCGGTGACCTCTTCGGTGCCCACTGCGGTCTCGGCCTTGCCCGCCAGGTCGGGGGTGCGGAGGCCGTGGTCGAGCACCGCGTCGACCGCCGACTCGATCCGGGCGGCGTCATCGGCCCGGTCGAGGCCGTGGCGCAACATCATCCCCGCCGAGAGGAAGGTGGCGAGCGGGTTGGCAGTGCCCTGGCCGGCGATGTCGGGGGCCGAGCCGTGGACCGGCTCGAAGAGGCCGGGCTCGCCGTCGGCGCCGAGGCTGGCCGAGGGCAGCATCCCGAGCGAGCCGGTGAGCATCGCCGACTCGTCGCTGAGGATGTCGCCGAAGAGGTTCTCGGTGACGATCACGTCGAAGTCGGCCGGGCGCGAGACGAGTTGCATCGCCGCGTTGTCAACCAGCAGGTGGTCCAGGGTGACGTCCGGATAGTCATGAGCGACGCGGCCGACTATTTCGCGCCAGAGGCGCGAGGTCTCCAGCACGTTGGCCTTGTCGACCGAGGTGACGCGCGGCTTGCGATCCGAGCCGGCGGCGCGGCGCTGTGCGGCCTCAAAGCCGACCCGGGCGATGCGCTCGATTTCGGTGGCGGAGTACTCGCAGGTGTCGTGGGCGGAGTCGCCGTCGCGGCCGGACTCGCCGAAGTAGATGCCGCCGGTCAACTCGCGGACGACGAGCAGGTCGGTGCCGACGATGCGCTCGGGGCGCAGCGGGCTGGCGCCGACCAGCGCCGGGCTCGGCCGCACCGGGCGCAGGTTGGCATAGAGACCCATACCCTTGCGCAAGCCGAGTAGGCCCTGCTCGGGACGCGGTGCGTCGGGGTCGGTGGTGTCCCATTTAGGACCGCCGACGGCGCCGAGTAGAACGGCATCGGCAGCACGACAGGCCGTGAGCACCTCGTCGGTGAGCGCCGTGCCGTGGGCGTCGATCGAGCAGCCGCCCATCAGCTGATCTTCGAACTCGAACTCACCGAGCGCCTCGAGCAGGCGACGGGTGGAGGCGACGATCTCGGGCCCGATGCCGTCGCCCGCCAGCAAGACTATGCGGGGAGTCTCATTCACTCGGTCGGCACTCTATGCACATCCTTCCGCTGGTCCTTTGCACCGTCATTCGGTGACAAGGAACAGCGGAGCCGTCACGGCCTTCGGGCCTCGATATTGAGGCGCACGTAGTCCAGCTGCAGCGGGTCGGGCTCCTCCGCGAGCACCCGCTCGACGAAGGGCGTTCGCAACTCCCCAGGCAGGCGGTCCATGTGCGGGCCGAGGCAGACGGTGCGCAGGAACTCGGCCGGCTCCGGCGGCTCGATCGTCCACGGCTGCAACCAGCAGCGGGCCCGGTCAAAGCCGGCCGCCTCGAGCCGCGCCTCCGTCTCCTCCGCGCTCGCGTAGTTCCACGGTTCGTCGAAGTCCTCGAAGTAGGACGCAAAGGGCTCGGCGGCGGCGACCTCGCCGCTGATCGCGCGCAGCCGGTCGATGTTGCCCGCCCCACCGCACTGAGCGGCGAGGGCGCCGCCGGGCCGCAGCGCCGCTGCCAGGCGCTTGAAGAGCAGATCGTGGTCCAGGACCCAGTGGAAGACGGCGCTGGAGAAGACCGCGTCGACCTGCTGCTCCAACTCCAGCTCAGTCAGGTCGGAGACCAGCGCCTCGTCGCCGGGCCGTAGGGTCTCGCGCACCTTCTCGACCATCGAGGGCGAGCCGTCGACGGCAATGACGCGTCCCCCGGACAGCCGCTCGATCAGCAGCCCGGTGACGCGGCCACTGCCGCAGCCGGCATCGAGGACGGTCTCATCGCCCCGCAGCGGCAGCCGGTCCAGCACCGCGCGGGCCCACTCTTCGTGCGGGACGGAGACGCGGTGGTAGCTCCCCGCGTCCCAGTCTCGCGTAGCCGAGGCCATCAGAGCGCCGTCGTAACCGGCCCGCGCTCGGCACCGCCCGCCTGCTCGAAACTGTCGATCGCGGCGTCGTTCTCCAGCGTGATGCCGATGTCATCCAGACCGTTGAGCAGGCGGTGCTTGACGTCGGGCTCGACCGCGAACTCAAAGACGCCGGCGGCGCAGGTGATCGTCTCGTCGTCAACGTCAATGCGGGCTTCGCCGGCCTCGGCGACCGCCCGGCAGTGCTCCTCGTCGAGGATCGCCGGCAGCAGCCCGATCTTCGTGCAGTTTGAGTAGAAGATGTCGGCGAAGGAGGGCGCGACGATCGCCTGGAAGCCGAAGTCCTCGAGTGCCCAGGGAGCGTGCTCGCGCGAGGAGCCGCAACCGAAGTTGGCCCCGGTGACGAGGATCGGGTTGGGCTCCAGCTCGATCTCGCCGTCGCGGATCCAGTCGTAGAAGAGAAACTCGCCGAAGCCGGTCCGCTCGACCCGCTTGAGGAATTGCTTGGGAATGATCTGGTCGGTATCAACGTCGGCGCGATCCAGCACCGAGACCTTGCCCTCGATCACGTCTATCGGTCTCATCTCTAGCTCCAATCCCTGATGTCGACGAAATGTCCCTCGATCGCCGCGGCAGCGGCCATCTTCGGGCTGACCAGGTGGGTGCGCCCGCCCTTGCCCTGGCGCCCCTCGAAATTGCGGTTCGAGGTCGAGGCGCAGCGCTCGCCCTCGATCAGGACGTCGGGGTTCATGCCCAGGCACATCGAGCAACCCGCCTCGCGCCATTCGAAGCCGGCGGAGCGGAAGACGTCGTGCAGCCCCTCGGCTTCGGCGTTTGCCTTGACCTGCTGTGAGCCCGGCACGACCATCGCCCGCACCGAGCCGGCGACCTTGCGGCCGTCGACGATCTCGGCGGCCTCGCGCAGGTCCTCGATCCGCGAGTTGGTGCAGGAGCCGATGAAGACGCGTTCCGGCGCCACCTCTGTCATCGGCGTGCCCGCTTTCAGGCCCATGTAGGCGAGGGCACGTTCGGCTGACTCGCGATCGGCGGGCGAGTCCATCGCCGCCGGATCGGGAACGCTGTCGGTGACCTCGCAGACCATGCCGGGGTTGGTCCCCCAGGTGACCATCGGCGAGATCGCGCCGGCATCGACCTCGACCTCGGTGTCAAAAGCGGCGCCGTCGTCGCTCGGCAGCTGTCGCCAGCGTTCGGCGGCGGCGTCGAAGTCAGCGGGGGCGCCGGGGCGACCGCGGACCCACTCGATCGTCTTCTCGTCGGGGGCGATCATGCCGGCGCGCCCGCCCCCCTCGATCGTCATGTTGCAGATCGTCATCCGACCGGGCATCTCCAGGGCCTCGATCGCCGGCCCGGCGTACTCGACGGCGTAGCCAGTCATGCCGCCGGTGCCGAGGCGCCCGATCGTCGCCAAGATCAAATCCTTGGGCGTCACCCCCGAGCCGAGCTCTCCGGAGTAGGAGATCCGCATCGTCTTCGGCCGCTTCTGCACCAGGCACTGGGTCGCCAGCACGTGCTCGACCTCGGAGGTGCCGATGCCGAAGGCCAGCGAGCCGAAGGCCCCATGGGTGGAGGTGTGGCTGTCGCCGCAGACGATCGTCATACCGGGCTGGGTCACGCCCAGCTCCGGCCCGATCACGTGAACGATCCCCTGCCGATCGGAGCCCAGCGAGTAGACGGGGATGCCGAACTCCTCGCAGTTGCGCTCCAGTGTTTCGACCTGGACCCGCGAGAGCTCATCGGCGATCAGCCGCGCCGCCATCGTGCCGTCGGTCGGCGTGTTGTGGTCGGCGGTGGCCAGGGTCTTGTCGGTGCGACGCACCTGCCTGCCGGCCAGGCGCAGGCCATCGAAAGCCTGTGGCGAGGTGACCTCGTGGACCAGGTGCAGGTCGATGTAGATCAGGCCGTCAGAGACCTCATGGGCCTCCCAGAGCTTGTCGAACATGGTTTGCGGCATGGTCAATCGTCGCCTCCTCTGCTCTCGTTCGTCGCATTCGTGGTCACCGGAATCTTGCTCCTCACTTCCACGTCCGGGGCCGCTAGCCCCTTCTCAGGCCCGCGGCGATTACGGCGAAGAAGCGGGTGGGCTCCTCGCCTTCGTTCTCGAAATGGTGGGGAAGATCGGCATCGAAGGTGACGCTGTCGCCCTCGCCCAACTCGTGGCGGGTGCCATCGACGACCAGCACCAGCGTGCCGGTCAAGACCACCGCCGTCTCACGACTGCCGGGCTCGTGCATTGGCGGATCGTCGTGGCCACCCGTGCTCGCGCCTGCCTCCAGCGTGTGCAGCGAGACGTCGGCGCGCTGTCCCGGCAGCGGGGGCGTCAACTCCTCGAAACGATGGCCGCCGCGCTCCAGCGCGCGCCGGTCGCCGGCGCGACTGACCGCGACGTGCTCGCCCTCGTCGAGGCGCAGCAGCTGTGAGAGCGTCAACTCCAGCCCGGCGGCGATCTTCGCCGCCACCACTAGCGTCGGGCTGGTCTCCCCCCGCTCGACCTGCGAGAGCATCGGTGCGCTGACGCCGGAGCGCTCGCCCAGGTCGCGCAGCGAAAACCCCATCGCCTCGCGCAAGGCCCGCACGCGATCACCCACGGCGGGGGCCTCTGCAGCAGCGACCGGCATTTTGTCCCGAGGGGCTGGCGGGTGGGGTTTGATGATGGCGGTAGCGATGGGCGTACGTTATCACATACGCTTGTAACTGGCTCCATCACTTCGGAACCGCTCGCCGATCGACGCCGAGCAGGCGCCTCAGGTCCCCAGCGATGGCCTCCGGTTCATCGTCGAGCTGCGCCCAGGTGATTCGCGTAACTTCGTAACCGGCCACGCGGAGGACGCGATCCCGAGTCCGATCTTCGCGGTGCGCAGTCCGAGTGCCGTGCGCCTGCCAGCTGTCGAGCTCGACGACCTGACGGGTGCCCACCCAGTGGCAATCAACCTGAAACCGCCTCTCGCCGACTGTGATCCAATCGTTGAGGCGCGGACGCGGCAACCGATAGCGATGTAGGAAGGGAAGGAACTTCGTCTCGAGCGGGCTCCTGACGCGACCGGCGGGCAGGGCTTCAATGCGGGTAAGGGCGACCCGCACACGCGCGACTCCGCGTCGTCCTGGGTAACGCTCAATCATGTCCAGCAAGGACAGCTGGTCATAGAGCCGCAGAAATTCGACCTGCCTGATCGCAACCTCAACCTCGTCGACCGACGAGGTTGAGGCGAGATCGAGAACCGTCCGCGGCACGGTGGTCACGGGGATCTCTTCGTGAACTGTGACCTCGTCGGTCGGCAGAACCACGTGATGGCGTCGGACGAGGTTCGTGGACCTGCTCTTGCTCGGAACCGCCACATGAATCGGGTCGCCCCCCAAAGCCCGAATGCCCCAGAGCGCCGCGGCTGATCGGTGGCTGAGCACCGCACCGACGCCGCACGACAACACCGCTGCCATCGATCTGCTGAGCGGCGGAAGGCGCCGCTGACCGACCGCATAGATCCTCGGCATCACGATCCACAGACGGCCGACCGCGAGCCGATAGTCGATCGCATCCTCCCCCAGCCCCAGAGCCGTCAATTGCCACCGCGCAACTACCCCATGCTGTGCCTCCGCCATCCGAGCAATCGCTCGATCCGCTCCCTCGTCCTCCTCCGCTTGACGACGAGACCGCGCAGAACTGCCGATATCGCGGTTCTGTGCGGTCTCGCGGGGCACGGGACGACGGTGCCACCTGTCGACTCGCAAGTGGCGCGCGGCGTCACAAGGATGTGTGACGTCCTATGGACCCGGGGTTCGCTCTACCGCGGCCTCTGACGTGACCGCCTCGGCCTCGCGGATGGCGGCACCCTCCAGGGCGTTCGACAGGGCGCGGACGTAGGCGCGGGCCGATGCCTCCAGGATGTCGGTGGCGACGCCCTGCCCGGTTGCCAGGCGGCCGGCGGCGCGCAGCATCACGGTCACCTGGCCCAGGGCGTCCTCCCCCCCGGTCACCGCCTCGACCGTGTACTGGCGCAGCTCACACTCAGTGTCAGCAGCACCCTGAATCGCGCGGAAGATCGCGTCGACCGGGCCGTCGCCGCCGGACTCCCCCACCGACTCCTCGCCCGAGGGCATCTTGACCGCGACGCGGGCCAGCGGCTCGCGACGCGAACCCGCCTCGACCTCGAACCAGGCCAGCTCGTGCGAGTCGTCCTTCTCGCGCATCTCGTCGGAGACGATCGCCTCCAGGTCCAGCGCCGTCACCTGCTTCTTGCGGTCGGCCACCTCCTTGAAGCGCTTGAAGGCGGCGTTCAGGGCGTTGCCCTCGACCTTGAAGCCCAGCTGGTCCAGCGCGTCGCGCAGGGCGTGACGGCCGGAGTGCTTGCCCAGCACGATCGAGTTCGACTCCAGGCCGACTTCAGTTGCGTCCATGATCTCGTAGGTGGTGCGCTCCTTCAGCACGCCGTCCTGGTGGATGCCGGACTCATGCGCGAAGGCGTTGCGGCCGACGATCGCCTTGTTGGGCTGGATCGCGTAGCCGGTCAGGCGCGAGACCATGCGGCTGGTGCGGGCCAGCTCGCGGGTGTTGATGCCGGTGCTCAGGCCGTGTACGTCCTCGCGCACGTTGATCAGCATCGCGATCTCCTCCAGCGAGCAGTTGCCGGCTCGCTCGCCGATGCCGTTTACGGCGCACTCGACCTGGCGCGCGCCCGCCAGCACGCCGGCGTAGGAGTTGGCGACGGCCATCCCCAGGTCGTCGTGACAGTGGACTGAGGTCTCGACCCCGTGCAGCCCCGGCACCAGCTCGTACAGGCGCCGCCAGTACTCCGCGTACTCCTCGGGCGTCGTGTAGCCGACCGTGTCGGGGACGTTGATCACGGTGGCGCCCTCCTCGACCGCGATCGCGCAGACCTCGGCGGTGAACTCGATGTCGGCGCGGGTCGCGTCCATCGGCGAGAACTCGACGTCCTCGCAGTAGGACTTGGCCAGGGTGACGGCCGCCCGCGCCTGGCCCTTGACGTCCTCGCGGTCGGTCTGCAGCTGGTGCTCGATGTGGATGTCGGAGGTGGAGATGAAGGTGTGGATGCGGGGCCGTGCGGCGTCCTTGACCGCCCCCCAGGCGGCGTCGATGTCGGCCTTGTGGGTGCGGGCCAGGCCGCAGATCACCGGGCCCTCGACGCCGCGGGCGATCGCCTCGACCGCTTCGAAGTCTCCGGGCGAGGTGATCGGGAAGCCGGCCTCGATCACGTCAACTCCCAGCCGTGCCAGCTGCTGGGCGATCTCGACCTTCTCCCCCGTGTTCAGTGAGATGCCGGGCGACTGCTCGCCGTCTCGCAGTGTCGTGTCGAAGATGTGGACGCGGTTTGCGTCATCTGCTGGTGCCACTGGGTCCTCCTCCTTCTCCGCTGCTTTCGAATGACCTTTTCTCTCGCGGCTATCGCGCCGCCCAGCGCTATTCCCCCCGCAGGGGGAGGAGAAGGAGAAGCGCGAGGCTGTCGAGCCGGTGCGTCATTCGGTCGCTTCAGCTTAGCGTAGGCTGCGCGCATCGCAAGCGAGGTTTCCCCAAGCACGATCCCCCGCTCAACCTGGTTCGCCCTCTTCGCGATGGGGGTCGCCGTGGTGGTGATCGCCAATGACTTCTCCGCGATCAACGTCGCCCTGCCGACGATGGAGAAGGACTTCGACACCAACGTCAACACGATCCAGTGGGTCGTCAACGCCTACGCGCTGACCTTCGGCGTGATGATCGTCACCGGCGGCCGGCTGGCCGACATGTTCGGCCGCCGCAACGCCTTCTTCCTCGGCACCGCGATCTTCGCCTCGATGTCGGCGCTGGGCGGCGCGGCGCAGACCGAGACCTGGCTGATCGTGACGCGAACGCTGATGGGGATCGGCGGGGCGCTGATGTGGCCGGCGATCCTCGGCATGACCTACGCGCTGCTGCCCGAAGACAAGGCGGGACTGGCGGGCGGGATCATCATCGGCGCCGCCGGGCTCGGCAACGCGATCGGACCACTGATCGGCGGCGTCCTCACCGACGCGCTGAGCTGGCGCTGGATCTTCTTCCTCAACGTGCCGATCTCGGTCTTCGCCGTGCTCGTCACCCACCGGCTGGTCAAGGTCGCCGAGCCCGACGAGGGTCGCCAGCAGATCGACTACCCAGGGATCGCGGCGATCTCGGTCGGCCTCGTCTCGCTGCTCGTCGCGCTCGACCAGATCGACGACTGGGGCTTCGGCGATCCGCGCGTACTCGGCATGTTTGCCCTGGCCGCGGTCCTGCTGGTCGCCTTCGTGCCGATCGAGCGCCGCGCCGGGGCGCAGGCGCTCGTGCCTCGGTCGGTGATGGCAAACGAGAGCTTCCGTGCCTCCTGCCTGGCGATCCTGCTGATGTCGGCGACCTTCTTCGCCGCCCTGCTCTACCTGCCTCAGTTCATGCAGCACCAACTCGGCTACTCGCCACTCGAAGCTGGGGTCGGCTTGCTGCCCTTCCTCGCCACCTTCGCCTGCGTCTCCTTCGTCGCCGGCCCGCTCTACGAGCGCCTCGGGGCAAAGCTGCTGGCGACGGTCGGCGCGGGCTGCATCGCCGCCTCCCCCTTCATCTTCTCGCTCGTCGCCTCGCGCTCGAGCTATGCCTCGCTGGTCCCCGGCATGGTCGTGCTCGGGATCGGGATCGGCAGCTTCTACCCGACCGCCACCACCGCCGGCGTCACCTCGGTCGACGAATCCCAGACCAGCCTCGCCGGCGGCATCGTCTACATGTTCCAGATCGCCGGCGGCTCGATCGGCCTGGGACTGACGACGACCGTCTTCTCCTCGCAGGGGTCCTTTGTCGATGGGATTCAGGCGGCCTTTCGACTCGATGCCGCGCTCTCACTCGTCGGCTTCCTGGTCGCGCTCTTTTTCGTCGGGGGCCGGCTGCTCGCCCGCGGAACGGCCGAGCGCGTCTCGGCCTGAGCGCCGAGTCCCTCCTCAGGAGGAGGGCTTGACGACGCCGATGCGGGTCACGGTGTCGTGACCGCTGCCGCCGAGGAGAACGTCACCGCTGCCGCCGCGAAGCACATCGTTACCGGCCCCACCGAGAAGTTCGTCGCTGCCAGGGCCGCCGAAGAGCAAGTCGTCGCCGCCGCGACCGGCGATCTTGTCGTTGCCTTCGCCACCGATCAGCTTGTCGGGGCCGCCGCCCCCGACCAAGGTGTCGTTGCCGGGGCCGCCCCGCATCGTCACCGGCAACTCGATCGCCGCCGCGACGGAGAGCGTGTCGTTGCCTTCACCGCCGTTGATTTCGAAGCCGGCCACGAGGGATGCTTTGCAGATCAGCTGGGTCGACACACCCGGCGTGTTTTCGCAGACGCTGCCGCCGACTTCAAGCGGCACCGCCGAGTCGATCACGTAGCTACGGCCGTCGGAGGTGGGCCAGATGCGGATCGAGTTCTGCGTCGCGCCCCCAGCCAAGATGACCGTGTAGGTCGTTTCGGCATGGGCGAGCGGCGCGGTTTGCGCCGCCAAAATCGCCAGCAAGATCAGAATCACCTTCTTCATAAGAAACCCCGCCGCGCCGGGTCCTAGCTAGGGAACAACACAACCTTGCCGACGTTGCGGCGCTGGGCGATGAATTCATGTGCCTCGCCGGCTCGCTCGAAGGGGAAGGCCTCGGCGACAACCGGCTCCAGGCGCCCCGCCTCGAGGTCCGCCATCAGCGGCTCCGTGACCCGGTCGAGGCTGCCCTCACGATCCCACCACTTGAGCATGTTGAGGCCGAAGACACCCTTGTTCTCGTTCATCAGCGCCAGGCTCTTCCACCACGGAATCGTCGCCAGCGGCATCTTCACCAGGCCCTTGAGGGCTGCCGGAATATCGCGGCCACCTTCGTTGGTCACCTCGGAGAGCCCGTACATGACCAGGCGGCCGCCGGAGCGCAGCAGGCGGTAGTCCTTGCGGAAGGAGGTCGGGCCGAGCGCGTCGATGATCAAATCGACGCCCTCACCAGCGGTGATCCGCATCACCTCTGACTCGAAGTCCTGGCTGCGGTAGTCGATCGCGTGGGTGACGCCCTGAGCCCGGATCGCCTCGTGCTTGGAGGACGAAGCGGTTCCGAAGATCTCCGCACCGACGTTGCGGGCGACCTGGGTGGCGGCGATGCCCACCCCGCCGGCAGCGGCGTGGATCAACACGCGATCGCCCTGCCGCAGGCTGCCCATGATGATCAGCGCGGCGTAGGCGGTGCCGTAGTTAACCGGGAAGGCGGCTCCCTGCTCGAAGCTGAGTCGTTCGGGCAACGGCAGGGCCTGATCGGCGGGAACCGTGACCAGCTCGGCCTGACCACCGAAGCGGGTGCCGGCCATGACCCTGTCGCCGACGGCGAAATCGCTCACGCCGTCGCCCAGGCTCTCGATCTCCCCGGCCACCTCGTAGCCCATCACGCAGGGGGGCTTGGGCGCGTCCGGGTAGAGGCCAAGACGGGCCATCGTGTCGGCAAAGTTGATGCCGGCGGCCTTGACTGCGATCCGAATCTCACCAGGCCCGACGGGCGGGTCGGCCCGCTCCTGCACCTGCAGAACCTCGGGCCCGCCGTTCCCCGTCTGTACGACCGCCTTCACTGGGCAAACACTACGTGCTGTGGGCCTCTGAGCAAGCAGGGCAAGGACGCAAGGAGCGTGGCGTGCTTCTGCACGCGAGCGACCGAGGACGCAGCCATGCGCCGCTCAGAGGTCGACAGCACGGCCGACTGAGAAGCCGTCGAGCTCGAGAATCTTGGCGATCGTCGCCTCGTTTACCGCGGCATCGGTGGTCAGCGCCATCACCGCTCGCTCGCCGTCCTCCTCGGCACCGACGGCGGCGGAGACGATGTTGACGCCCTCCTCGCCGAACCTCGTGCCGACCCTGCCGATCATGCCCGGGCGGTCCGCGTATCGGAAGACGGCGATGTGCTCGGCAAAGGGCAAGTAGAAGCTCTCGCCCCAGACCGAGACGAGATAGGGCTCGTTGTGAGGGCCGACGCCGGTTCCCGCCACCTCGACTTCGTCACTGCCGCCGCCCAGGCGCACCGTGACAAGCTCGGTGAAGTCCTCCGAGCTCGACTCCTTGGTCTCGACAAGGTCGACCCCGCGTTCCTCGGCCATCTGCGGCGCGTTGACGAGGTTGACCGGCTCCTCGGTGTGGCCGGAGAGGATCCCGACGAGGACGGCGATGCCGAGCAGGCGGGTGTCGTGCAGGGCGAGTTTGCCGCGGAACTCGACCATGACCCGATCGACCGGGCCCTGACCCAGGCCCTCGGCCAGGCGGCCGAGCTTTTCGCAGAGTGGCACGAAGGGCGAGAGCGCTTCCATCTCCTCCGGCCGCACCGCGGCGATGTTGACCGCGTTGGTGACAACGGCACCGGTTAGCGCCGCGGTCACCTGCTCGGCGGTGACGACACCGGCACGGTCCTGGGCCTCGGCGGTCGAGGCGCCCAGGTGAGGGGTGACGACGACGTCCCCCCGGACGAAAATCGGGTGCTCGGTGAATGGCTCCGACGGGAAGACGTCGAGCGCGGCGCCGCCGACCCTGCCCGACTCAAGGCCGGCGAGGAGCGCGTCGAGATCGACCAGCTCACCGCGGGCGCAGTTGACGATCCGCACGCCCTGCTTCATCTGGCCGATCGCCTCGGCGTCGATCAAATTGATCGTCTCGGGCGTCTTCGGCACGTGCACGGTGACCACGTCGGCGCGGCCGAAGAGGTCCTCGAGGCTCTCGGCGCCCTCGACCCCGAGCTCACGGAAGCGCTCGGCGGAGACGAACTTGTCGAAGGCGATCACGTCCATCTCGAAGGCCTGGGCGCGTTTGGCGACGAGTTGGCCGATGCGGCCGAAGCCAACGATGCCGATCGTCTTGCCGTAGAGCTCGGCGCCCTTGAACTTGGCTCGGTCCCAGCGGCCGTCGACGAGAGCGCCGTGGGCCTGTGGAACATTGCGGAAGAGCGAGAGGGCAAGGGCGAGGGTGTGCTCGGCGGCGGCCACCGAGTTCGATTCGGGCGCGTTGGCGACGACGATGCCGCGGCGCGTGGCGGCCGGGATGTCGACGTTGTCGACGCCGGTGCCGGCGCGGCCGATCACCTTGAGGTTGTCCGCTCGCTCGATCAGATCCGGGGTCAGCTTCGTCGCCGAGCGGATCAGGATCGCGTCGTAGTCGCCGATCTTCTCGGCCAGCTCCTCATCGGACATGTCGAGTCCAAGGTCGACGTCGAAGTTCTGCCGCAGCAGATCGATCCCCGAGTCGGCGATCTTCTCCTTGACCAGGACCTTCACGAGCTAGCCTCCCCCACGTTGGCGACCACCCAATCGATGCAGGTGGTCAGAGCTTCTACGTCAGCCGGCTCGACCGCCGGGAACATGCCGATCCGCAGCTGGTTACGCCCCAGCTTTCGATACGGCTCGGTGTCGACGATGCCGTTGGCGCGCAGCGTCGCGGCGACCGCGGCGGCGTCGATGGAATCGTCGAAGTCGATCGTGCCGACGACCAGCGAGCGCTTGGCCTCATCAGCGACGAAGGGCGCGGCGAACTCGCTCGCCCCGGCCCAGCCGTAGAGGTGGTCGGAGGAGGCGGATGTGCGCTCGACGCAGCCCTCGAGCCCCCCCAGCGACAGCATCCACTCGATTTGGTCGGCGAGCAGCAGCAGGGTGGCCAGGGCGGGCGTGTTGTAGGTCTGCTCCTTGCGCGAGTTCTCCAGCGCCGTCTGCAGCGAGAGGAAGCCGGGCTGCCAGCGGTCGCCGGCGCCGTCGAGTTCATCGATGCGAGCGATCGCCGCCGGGCTGAGCGCGGCGAGCCAGAGGCCTCCGTCGGCGCCGAAGGCCTTCTGCGGGGCGAAGTAGTAGACGTCGGCCTGGCTCGCGTCAAGCGGCAGGCCGCCGGCGCCCGAGGTTGCGTCGATGAGGACCAGGGCATTGCCCGAGTCCTCGGGCCGCCGCACCGGGACCATCACCCCGGTCGAGGTCTCGTTGTGAGCCCATGCGATCACGTCGGCCGCGGGGTCGGCAACGGGGGCGGGGGCATCGCCGGGCTCGGCCTCGACCACGATCGGGTCGGCGAGGAACGGCGCGCCCTTGGTCGCCTTGGCGAACTTCTGCGAGAACTCGCCGTAGGCGAGGTGCAGCGCGCGCTCGCGCACGAGCCAGGCGCAGGCGGCGTCCCAAAAGGCGGTCGTGCCGCCGTTGCCGAGCGCGATCTCGTATCCGTCGGGAAGCGCGAAGAGCTCAGCGAGGCCGGAGCGAACTCGCCCGACCAGATCGCGCACCGGCGCCTGGCGGTGAGAGGTGCCCATCAGCTTCGACTGACCGGCCAGCTTCTCGAGCGCCTCCGGACGCACCTTCGATGGCCCGCAGCCGAAGCGGCCGTCGGCCGGCTTGAGGTCTGTGGGGATTTGGATGGTGGTCTCGGTCGTCACGGCGGAGGCGACAGGTTAGTGACCGCGACGGGTGGACCTCCCGCAGCCTCAACCTTCGCGCTCCGGTGCGCCTTTTGCTCTCCACGGGTACATAAGGCGCACCGGAACGGCATAGGCTGCCGGCATGAGCGAGACCAATGAGCAGGCCATCAGCAAGGGTGACGGTTACGCCGTCGCCAACCTCAGCGACCTTGGTGAGGGACCGGGATTCCGCAAGATCCGCAAGGCCCTGGGGGTCACCGCCTTCGGCGTCAACGCGATCGTGCTGCCCCCTTCCTACGCCACCGGCAGCCACTACCACGACGAGCAGGAGGAGCTCTACTTCCTCCACAGCGGCCATGTCGCGATCGAGTTCGGCGACGGCAGCAGCCACGAGCTGGCGCCAGGTGGCCTGGCCTGGGTGGATGCATCCACTGAGCGCCGGCTCAGAAACCTGAGCGACTCCGAGGAGGCGGTCTACGTGGTCGTCGGAGGCAAGGATGGATACGTGGGGCGCGACGGCAAACTGGCAGAGGGCGAGTCGCACCGCTAAAGCTCAAGCGCAAGGAATCCGGGTTCCCCTCTCCCGGAGACCGTTGCGCAGCAGATCGGCCCGGCGCTTCATACGTGGTCGCCGAAGCCTCCGTGAGAGGGGAACCCGGATTCCTGCTCTTGAGCTACATCTCGAAGCTTGAAGGAGGTCCGGAGCCCCTCTCCATGAAGCTTCGGGACCACGCCTCGAAGCACCGGGACGACCCAGCTGCGCGACGGCTTCAGGGAGAGGGGCTCCGGACCTCCCCCACGCTTAGGTGATCGAGCTTCAGAACTCCTGATCGATCCAGGGCATCTTGTCGCGCATCTCCTTGCCGACACCCTCGACCTGATGGTTCTTGCCTTCCTCGCGCATACGAGAGAGATTCTCGCCTCCAGCCCGGTTCTCAGCGATCCACTCGCGGGCGAACTCGCCCGACTGGATCTCGCCGAGAATCTCCTTCATCGCCGCCCGCGACTCCTCGCCGATGACGCGCTTGCCGCGGGTCATGTCGCCGTACTCGGCCGTGTTGGAGATCGAGTAGCGCATGCCCTGGATCCCCTTCTCGTACATCAGGTCGGCGATCAGCTTGAGCTCGTGCAGGCACTCGAAGTAGGCGAGGCGCGGGTCATAGCCGGCCTCGACCAGGGTCTCAAAGCCCGCGCGAACGAGCTCCGAGGCGCCGCCGCAGAGCACGGCCTGCTCGCCGAAGAGATCGGTCTCGCACTCGTCCTTGAAGGTCGTCTCGATGATCGCCGCGCGGCCGCCGCCGATGCCGGCCGCGTAGGCGAGCACGAGGTCGTGGGCCTTGCCGGTGGCGTCCTGCTGGACCGCCATCAGGCAGGGCACGCCGCGGCCTTCCTCGTACTGGCGGCGGACCAGGTGACCCGGGCCCTTGGGCGCGACCATGCCGACGTCGACGCCGGCCGGCGGCACGATCTGCTCGAAGTGGATGGCGAAGCCGTGGGCGAAGAGCAGCAGGTTGCCGGGCGCGATGCCGTCGGCGATCTCGGCCTCCCAGACCTCGGCCTGCTTCTCGTCGGGCAGCAGGATCATCACCACGTCGCCGCGGCTGGCGGCTTCGGCGATGTCGAGCACCTCGAGGCCGGCCGCTTCGGCTTTCGCGCGGCTGGAGGAATCCGGGCGCAGGCCGACGACGACGTCAACCCCCGAATCCTTCAGGTTGAGGGCGTGCGCGTGACCCTGGGAGCCGTAACCGAGGATGGCGACGGTCTTTCCCTGGAGCAGCGAGAGGTCGGCGTCTGAGTCGTAGAAAATGTCCTGAGGCTTGTCATTGGGCATGGGCGGCAGGCTAGCGGAGGGCGCGCCTCATCAGCTTGCCCGAGGGCGTGCGCGGCAGCGCCGCAGCCAGCTCGACCCTCTTCGGCACCTTGTAGCCGGCCAGTGACTCGGCGCAGTGGCGGCGCAGCTCATCGGGGCTGACCTCGGAGCCATCGCGCAGGACGACGATCGCGGTCACGGCCTGCTGCCACTCCGGATCCTCGCGACCGACGACGGCTGCGTCCGCCACCTCGGGGTGGCGCAGCAGCACTTTCTCCACTTCGGCCGGAACCACGTTCTCGCCGCCGGTGACGATCAGGTCGTCCATACGGTCCTCGACGTAGAGGAAGCCTTCCTCGTCGATGCGACCGAGGTCGCCGGTGTGCAGCCAGCCGTCGGCGTCGGCGCGCCCGGGGGCGACGGTCGGCCCCTGGACGAGGATCTCGCCGTCCTGGATGCGCAGGTGGGCGCTCAGCAGCGGGCGCCCGGCGGAGCCCAGCTTGCGGCGGGCATCGGCGGGCGCCAGCGTCGTCACCTGCGAGCAGGTTTCGGTCAGGCCGTAGGTCTGCACGACCGTGGCGCCGCGCCCCAGCGCCTCCTCGAGCGCGTCCTCCGGCACCGGACCACCGCCGATCAGCAGTGCTCGCGGACCGGAAAGATCGGCGCCGGCTTCGAGCAGTCGGGTGAGCATCGTCGCCACCAGGGAGACAACCGTGATCCCGTCGCGCGCAACCGACTCGGCGACGCGGTCGACGTCGAAGCCGTCATGGACGACGGCGGTGGTGCCGTAGATAACCGAGCGCATGACGATGCCGAGGCCGGCGATGTGGCTGAGTGGCAGGCAGCAGAGCCAGCGGTCCTCCGGCTCGACGCCGATGTTGAAGGCGGAGGCGACGGCGCTCCAGAGGAAGTTGCCGTAGGTGAGGCCGATCGGCTCGGGGGTGCCGGTGCTGCCGCTGGTCATCACGCGACAGGCGATGTCGTCCAGGTCGTGCTCGCCGAGCAGCGGCAGGTCGGCCTCGGTCTGGGTCAGCTCGCCGGCGTCGTCGAGGTCCACCGCCGGTTCCTCATTGGCGATCACGGCGGCCCGCTCCGCGGCCGAGAGCCGGGGGCCAAGGGGGAGCAGGATCGCCCCCACCTTCATCAGGGCGTGGACCATCACGACCTGCTCGCGGCGTGGGTGCATCGTCATCGCCACGATTGAGCCGCGGCGAACGCCGTGAGCGATTAGCCGCCGCGCCACCCAGGTCGCCTCGGCCTCGAGCTCGGCGTAGGTGACCTCAGTGCCGTCGGCGACGAGCGCGATGCGCTCGGGGCAACTCTGCGATCTCTGGGCCAGCCAGTCGTCGAGTTTCATCGGCGGGATATCGTGCCCATCATGCCCAAACGCCATAAGGAAGCACCGCCCGAGGAAACCCTCTACGCCCCGATCGAGTGGCAGAGCACCGGAGAGTTCGACGACATCCGCTACGAGACGGGGGACGGGATCGCCAAGATCACGATCGACCGGCCCGAGGTTCTCAACGCCTTCCGGCCCCAGACCCTGGTCGAGGTCTCCGCTGCGTTCGAGCTGGCCCGCGAGGACACCGAGGTCGGCGTCGTGATCCTCACGGGCGCGGGCGAGAAGGCCTTCTGCTCGGGCGGCGACCAGCAGGTTCGCGGCGACACCGGCTACGTCGCCGAGGGCGCCTCGCTCGGCCGCTTCCACGTCACCGACCTGCAGGTGCAGATGCGGCGCCTGCCCAAGCCGGTGGTGGCAATGGTGGCCGGCTACGCGGTCGGTGGCGGCCATGTCCTGCACGTCTGCTGCGACCTCACGATCGCCGCCGACAACGCGGTCTTCGGGCAGACCGGACCACGGGTCGGCTCCTGGGACGGCGGCTTCGGCGCCTCGCTGCTGCGCGACCTGGTCGGCACCAAGAAGGCGAAGGAGATCTGGCTCCTCTGTCGCCAATACGACGCCGGGGAGGCCCTCGAGATGGGCCTGGTCAACGCGGTCGTTCCGTTGGAGCGCCTCGAAGCCGAGACGGTCGCCTGGTGCCGCGACATGCTGGCCCTCTCCCCCTTCGCCCTGCGCCTCGTCAAGGCCAGCTTCAACGCCCACGAGGACGGCTACGCCGGGATCCAACAGCTGGCGCACGACGCCAATCTGCTCTTCTACGGCAACGAGGAGGCGCGCGAGGGTCGCGAGGCCTTCAAGCAGAAGCGGGCGCCCGACTTCTCGCGGTTCCCGAGGCGGTCGTGAGGGCCCCGCGGGGATTCGGAGCCATCGCATGAGGATCTGGGTGATGGCGGCGAGGCCGCGGACGCTGCCGGCGGCGATCGCGCCGGTACTGGTCGGCACCGCGGCTGCGGTCGAATCGGCCGGCAAGCTGCCCCGGATCGGCGCCTTCCTCGCCGCCCTGATCGGCTCGGTCTTCATCCAGATCGGCACCAACCTCGCCAATGACTACTCCGACGCCAGGCGGGGCGCCGACACGGCCGACCGACTCGGTCCCGTGCGGGTCACCTCGGCCGGCCTGGTGACGCCGCGCCGCGTGCTCAACGCGACCTGGATCGCCTTCGGCGTGGCGATCGTCTGTGGCATCTACCTGGCCGCCGTGGCCGGGATCGTGATCCTGCTGATCGGGGCCGCCTCGATCGCCGCCGGCGTGCTCTATACCGGCGGCCCGCGTCCCTATGGCTACGCCGGCCTCGGTGAGATCTTCGTCTTCCTCTTCTTCGGTTTGGTCGCGGTCAACGGCTCCTACTACGTACAGCTCGAGCAGCTCGACGCGCTCCCCCTGGGGCTCTCGATCGCGGTCGGCTTCATCGCCACCGCGATCCTCGTCGTCAACAACGTGCGCGATTTGGAGACCGATCGCCGGGCCGGCAAGATGACCCTGGCGGTGCGGATGGGACGCCACAACGCCGTCGTCCTCTACCGCGGGCTCGTGCTCGGCGCCTTCGTCGTCCTGCCGCTGACGCTGCTCGCCGGCGGTGGCAGCTGGCTGCCGCTGATCGGGCTGCTGGCGCTGCCGATGGCATTCAAACCAATGCGGGCGATGACCAACCGCACCGACGGCCCAGCGCTGAACGGCGCCCTGGCGGGTACGGGAGCGCTGCTTGGCGTTTTCAGCGTCCTGGTGTCGATTGGGCTTTTGCTGGCAAGCTGAAAGCCACCTGCATCAAACCTGTCTATCTGGCAGGTGGAGAAGTTGACGCGATTAGCGTAGACCTCTGGATATGAAGATCGCCAAGGTCGAGGTCGTTCCTTACGCGCTGCCGTTTCGTGAGCCCTACGTGACGGCGCGCGGCCAAATCCGTCAGCGCGAGATGGTCTTGCTCCGGCTGCGGGCGGACGACGGCCTGCTGGGGCTGGGCGAAGCGGTGCCGCTCTCGATGCGCGGCGGCGCCGGCCTCTCGCAAATAGTCCAGGAGCTCGAGCGGCTCGGTGACCAAGACTCGCTCGACGAGGAAACGCTGTGCAGCGGTGCCGTCGCCCTCTCGCGCCCGGCTCGCTGTGCGGCGCTGACGGCGCTACTTGACCTGCGCGGTCGGCGGGCGGCCGCTGGGTTGACCCAGACCGGCGCGCCGCTGGCGGTGAAGTGCAACGCGACGCTGATGGCCGGCGAGCCGAAGGCGGTCGCCGCGGACGCTCTGCGTTGGGCGGCAGACGGGTTCTCGACCTTCAAGCTGAAGCTCGGAGTGGGCGACGACGTCGGCCAGGTGCGGGCTACACGCGAGGCACTGGGGCCAGAGGCGCGGATCCGGGTAGACGCCAACGCCTCCTGGGACGTCGAGACCGCGCGGCGCACGCTGGGAGAGATCGAGCCGTTTGATGTGGAGCTTGCCGAGCAGCCTGTCGCCACGCTGGAGGAAGCGGCGCAGGTTTCAGCCTCGACCTCGATCCCGCTTGCCGGCGACGAGAGCATCGAGGAGCGCGACGATGCCGTGCGCGCGCTGCGGCTGGGCGCATGCAAGCTGGCCGGGCTGAAGCTCTCCAAGGTCGGGGGCCCAGAGGAAGCGATCGCGATCTCGGAGGTGCTGCCCTCTTTCGTCTCCAGCGCGCTCGATGGCCCGGTCGGGATCGCGGCGGCGGCCCAGGTCGCTCAGACACTGGATCAAGCGGCGCCTGACATTCCTCACCTTGCCCACGGCCTCGCTACGCAGCGCCTTTTCGCTTCGACGATCGCCTCGGTCGAGTGCGAGCTGCGCCACGGGATGCTGCACCCCCCAGAGGGCCCTGGCCTCGGCGTAGAGATCGACGAGGGCGCCCTGCGGGCCCACCGTCTCTAGCTGCATGGCGACTTATTCCCCTACGTAGGGGAATAAGTCGCCATAGGCTGCCGCGAATGGATTCCACGAATCGCAACACGGCCCTGTCCTCCGCCTTCGTCGAGGAGCTCGCCCGCGGGGGCCTGCGGCACGCGGTGGTATCCCCAGGCTCGCGCTCGACGCCGCTCGCGGTGGCGCTCTGGCGCCAGCCCGAGATCGAAGTGAGCGTGATCGTCGACGAGCGCTCGGCCGCCTTCTTCGCCCTCGGCGCGGCACAGGCAACCCGAGCGCCGGTCGCCCTGCTCTGCACCTCGGGGACCGCGGCCGCCAACTACCACCCGGCGATCTGCGAGGCCGACGAGTCGGCCGTGCCGTTGGTCGTTCTCACCGCCGACCGGCCACCGGAGCTGCGCGGCATCGGTGCCGGGCAGACGATCGACCAGGTCAAGCTCTACGGCGAATCGGTGCGCTGGTTCTGCGAAGTGGGCACCCACGAAGCCGACGACGACGGGCTGCTGCACTACCGCTCGGTCGCCTGCCGAGCGCTCGCCGCCGCGCGGGGCAAGGCGCGTCCTGGCCCCGTCCACCTCAACCTGCCCTGGCGTGAGCCACTGGCGCCGCTCGCGGTTGAGGGCGCGGTCACCGCGACCGATCCGCTTGCCCTGGTAGGGCGCGACGAACGTCCCTTGACGGCGGTTACGTCGATCGACCTCGAGCCGTCGGCCTTCCTGCTCGATGAGATAGCCGGCCACATCGGCGACGCGATCGCCGGAGTGATCATCGCTGGTCGCCAACTCGACCCCGAGCTGCGCGAGCCACTCGTCCACCTCTCCCGCGCCTCCGGCTTCCCGATCCTCGCCGAGCCCACCTCACAGCTTCGCTGCGGCCCCCACGACCGCGCCTACGTCGTCGCGACCTACGACCTGCTGCTGCGCGACGAGCACTTCGCCCGCTCGGTCGTGCCCGACCTGGTCCTGCGCTTCGGCGAGATGCCGACGAGCAAGCCGCTGCGCTCCTGGCTCTCGGCGAGCGGCGCCGATCAGATCGTGATCGACCCTTATGGGGGCTGGAACGAGCCGACCAACCGCGCCGCCGCGGTGCTGCGCGCCGATCCGACCGAGCTCGCAGCGGGCTGGGCAACGCGCTTGGAGAGGGAGGAGCGTCCCGCTCCGCGGCGCTGGCTCGACGCCGAGCTTGCCGCGCGCGAGGCGATTGAGTCCTCCCTCGCCGAGGGCGCGATCTCCGAGCCCGCGCTCCACCACGCCCTCGGCCGAGCCCACTGTGACGGCGACCTCGTCTACACCGCCTCGAGCATGCCGATCCGCGACCAGGAGGCGTTCCTTCCCCCCGGCGAGATCGACGTGACCTTCCTCTGCAACCGCGGAGCCAACGGCATCGACGGACTCCTCTCCTCCGGAATCGGCGCCGCCCACGCCAGCGGCCGCCCGACGACGATCATCACCGGCGACCTCGGCCTCCTCCACGACATCGGCGGCCTCGCGGCCCTGCGCGATGCCCCCACTCCCGTCCGCATAGTCGTCATCGACAACGGCGGCGGCGGCATCTTCGGCTTCCTGCCCCAGGCCGAGGCACTCGGCGAAGCAGAGTTCGAAGCCCTCTTGGGAACACCTCGCGGCGTCGACGTCGCCAAGGCCGCAGCCCTCTTCGACCTCCCCCACCGCCTCCTCGAATCACTCAGCGAGCTGCCCGACGCGCTGGCCGCCGGCACCGGCCTGATTGAGGTCAAAACCGACCGTCGCCTCAACGTAGACGTTCATCGGCAGCTATCCACCGGCGTGCATGCCGCTCTGGCTGATCTGGCCTGAGAAAAGGGTCCAGCGCCACTCCCCGGGAGGCTTAAGGGTCCACACCCCCAGATCTCCCCGTACGATCTGCTGCGCAACGGCCTCCCGGGGAGTGGCGCTGGACCCCTATTCCTAACGCTCTGCTCAGCCAGTAGCTACTCAGCCAGTAGCGGCAGCAACGCCCCCAGCTTGATCTCGGTCTCGGCCAACTCCGCGGCCGGATCGGAACCCGCAACCACGCCGACGCCGGCGTATAGGTGAGCCTCGCGGTCGCGCAGCAGGGCGCTGCGCAGGGCGACGCAGAACTCGCCGTCCTCGGTGGCGTCCATCCAGCCGACCGGGCCGGCGTACCAGCCGCGGTCCATCTGCTCGAGCTCGGCGATCGCGGCGGCCGTCCCGGGCCAGGGCTCGCCGCCGACCGCCGGGGTCGGGTGCAGCATGCCGGCCAACTCCACGGCCGAGCGGGGCTCGGAGAGCTGGGCGACGATCGGCGTCGCCAGGTGCTGGATGTTGGCGACCTTGACGATCTCGGGCTCGGGCGCGGCCTCGACCCAAACGGCGTGCCGACGCAACGAGCGGGCGATGCGCTCGGCGACGATCGCGTGCTCGCGGCGGTCCTTGTCGCTGCGCAGCAGCTGCTCGCCGAGGTGGTCGTCGACCGCGGGATCGGAGCTGCGCCGGGTCGAGCCGGCCAGGGCCACGGTGGAGACGCTGGCGCCCGAACGGCGCAGCAGCAGCTCGGGACTGGCGCCGACGAAGGCCGCCTCGGGCGTGCCGCAGCAAAAGCAGAAGCAGGAGGGGAACTGCTCGCGCATCCCGCCGAAGACGGCAGCGGGATCATGGGCGGCCCCGGCCGAGACCAGCACCTCACGCGCCAGCACGATCTTCGACATCTCTCCGGCTCTGATCCGCTCGGTTGCGGCGGCGATCATCCGCTCGAACTCCCCCGGCGGGCGGGCGCTGCTGATCTCGATCCGCGAGGTCGGGTGGGGATCGAGGAGCGGCAGCGGCTCGGCTCGCAGGCTGGAGATCCGGGTTTCGAGTGCGCCCGCCGTGGCGTCGGGGTTGTCGCCGGGCCGGACCACCGTATTGACGGTCAGGAACGCGTCATTGCCGCTGCGACAGATGGAGACCGCAGGCAAGACCAGCGAGGCAGGCGCAAGCGATGACCAGGCTGAGGAGCCACCCCCTTCGGGGTCGAACGCGAAACCACCGACCCATACGGCCCCCGCTCCCGGCGGTAGACCCGAGGGCTCGTCCACCATCCTTTCGCCGCCAAGGCATTCGCGCGCTACGTCCTTGAACCTGTTCGACCCCCGTGAGGACACCTCGTGGGCGACTCCAAGGGCCGCCAGGGCGAACTCTCGATCGGGTTGCTCCCAGCAGAACCAGCGATCCGAGGCGAGCCGAGAAGCGAAGGCCACGGCACAGGGATCAATCCCATCCACCGGCGCCGTGACACTGACGAAAGTCTTCCTTCCCCGGGCGAGAGCGCGCTCGACCGTCGGTCGGAGGCTGGTAAATGACGAGGTCCGGAGGTTGCCAGGCAAGGACGCAGGGAGCCCGAATAGCGGCGCTATTCGGGCGAGTGAGGACGCCGCATGGCGACGTCCGGGGCCGTCATTTCAGTCTCCGCCGCGAGCGATCGCGATCTCGCCCGTCCGCACCATCTCGATCAGGCCGTGGGGGCGGATCATCCGCTCGAAGGCCTCGATCTTGTCGGCGGAGCCGGTCACCTCGATCGTCATCGTGCGGCGGGAGACGTCGACGATCTTGGCGCGGAAGATCTCGGCGAACTGGATGATCTCGGCGCGGTTCTCGACCGCGGCCGAGACTTTGAACATCGCCATCTCGCGGGCAACGGTCTCGTCGGGCTCCATGTCGCGGATCTTCAGCACGTTGACCAGCTTGTGGAGCTGCTTGGTCACCTGGTCGATCGGGTGTACGGCACCGTCGAGGGTGAGGGTGATGCGCGAGATGCTCTCATCGTCGGTCGGGCCGACGGCGAGGGTGTCGATGTTGAAGCCGCGCCGCGAGAAGAGGCCGGCGACGCGCGCCAGCACGCCCGGCTTGTTCTCGACCAGGATCGAGAGGATGTGTTTGCGGCCACTCAGCTGCCCGGGGACGCGCAACTCCTCGAGCTTGACTATCTGCGGGGTGCCGGCCTCCATCAGCCCACCATGTCCCTGGCGGCGGCGCCTGCCGGAATCATCGGGAAGCAGTTCTCCTCGGGCGAGACGCGCACGTCGAGCAGTACCGGGCCCTCGGTTTCCAGCGCCTTCGCCATCGTCTCCTCGAGCTCGCCGGAGTCTTCGCAGCGCAGGCCGGTGGCGCCGAAGGCTTCGGCCAGCTTGACCCAGTCGGGGCTCGGGCCCATCTCGACCGAGCTGTAGCGGCGGTCCCAGAAGAGCTCCTGCCACTGGCGCACCATGCCCATGTAGCCGTTATTCATCAGGAAGACCTTGACCGGGATGTCTTCGGCCACGCAGGTCGCGAACTCCTGGACGTTCATGATCAGGCTGCCGTCGCCGGCGAGGCAGACGACGGTGTCGTCCGGGCAGGCGATCTTGGCGCCGACCGCGGCCGGCAGGCCGAAGCCCATCGTGCCCAGCCCGCCGGAGTTGATCCAGCGGCGGGGCTCCTCGAAGCCGTAGTACTGGGCCGCCCACATCTGGTGCTGGCCGACGTCTGAGGTGATGATTGCGCCGCCACCGGTCGCACGGTGCATCGCCTCGATCATGAACTGCGGCTTGATCTCGCCGTCCACGCCCTCCTCGTAGCTGAGTGGAAACTCCTCCTGCCAGGCCTTGACCTGCTTCCACCAGGCCTCGAGTCGCGAGGGGTCGGTCTGCAGCGCCCTGTACTCGCGGGTCAGCTCCGGCAGCACCAGCTTGGCGTCGCCGACGATCGGGATGTGGGCGGGGACGTTCTTGGAGATCTCCGCCGGGTCGATGTCGATGTGGATGAACTTTGCGTGCGGGGCGAACTCGGAAAGCTTGCCGGTGATGCGATCGTCGAAGCGGGAGCCGATCGCGACGATCAGGTCGGCCTCGTCCATCGCGTAGTTGGCGGCGCGGGTGCCATGCATGCCGAGCATGCCCAGCCACTGCTCGCCGGAGGCCGGGTAGGCGCCGAGGCCCATCACGGTCGAGGTGACCGGAAAGCGGTCGGCGGCGGTCAACTCGCGCAGCTCCTCGGAGGCATTGGCGTTGATCACGCCGCCGCCCGTGTAGAGGATCGGCTTGCGGGCATTGGCGAGCGCCTTGGCGGCGATGCGAATCTGCTTGATGTTGCCGCCGTGCGGAGGCTTGTAGCCGGGCAGCTCGACTGGCTCGCCGCGCGGCACGTAGTCGATGTCGGCGCGCGAGAGATCCTGCGGGATGTCGAGCAGCACCGGGCCCGGGCGACCGGTCGAGGCGACGTGAAAGGCCTCGTGCACGTACTCGGGGATCTGGCGCGGGTCGGTGACCGCGAAGGAGTGCTTGACGAAGGGCAGCGTGGCGCCGAGGATGTCGGCCTCCTGAAAGCCGTCGGTGCCGATCAGCTCGGTGCGCACCTGACCGGTGATGAAGACGGTCGGTACGGAGTCGAGCATCGCATCGGCGATCGCGGTGACGAGGTTGGTCGCGCCGGGGCCGGAGGTGGCGAAGGCGACGCCGACCTTGCCCGAGGCCTTTGCATAACCCTCGGCAGCATGGCCGCCACCCTGCTCGTGGCGCACCTGGATGTGACGGAACTCGGCGTCGACGAGGGCATCGTAAGTCGGCAAGTTGGCGCCGCCGGGGATGCCGAAGACGTGTTCGACCCCCTCGGCCTTGAGGCTCTGCATCAGTGCGTCTGCTGCTCTCATCGGGAAAGCGATGCTACCAGCGCGCCCCTCCTTGCAGACCAGGGGTTTTTAGCGCGGGAGCCGGCCCTCAGAGCTGAACCGGCTCGCCGGGGTTCCAGCGCGTGCGGGGATCGATCGAAGACTCGATCACGCGGTCCTTGTAGCGCTCGATCGTGTGGATCATCGACTCGACCAGCTCCTCGCCGAGCAGGGTCGGCT
>Ga0070679_100000843_pt1 | contig 26723 bp, 22 predicted proteins | sample KBSC63BmetaG_FD_65652 | JGI IMG/M metagenome (GOLD analysis project Ga0070679, IMG submission 65652) | Corn rhizosphere microbial communities from Kellogg Biological Station, Michigan, USA - KBS C6-3B metaG | ecosystem: Host-associated > Plants > Roots > Rhizosphere | place: USA: Michigan... | reverse complement strand
GCCAGGTCGCAGCGCAGCGCGAGCGGGTTGAGGAACAGTCCCACCACGTTCTCGGTCTCCGCCTGGGTGCGCCCGGCCACCGGGGTACCGACGGCGAAATCCGTCTGTCCACTGTGGAGCGAGATCATCGCGGCGTATGCGGTGAGCATTGTCATGAACGGTGTGGCACCGCACCGGCGCGCCAGGTCGGTGACCCGCCGGGCCAGGTCCGGCCCGATGGCGACCGCGACGCCCGCGCCGCTCGGGTCGCGCAGCGGCGGCCGGGGCCGGTCGGTGGGCAGGTCCAACCGCGCCAGGCCGGCCAGTGCCTCGCGCCAATGTGCGAGCTCCCGGTCGAGCACCGCGTCGGTCAGCTTGGCACGCTGCCAGACCGCGTAGTCGGCGTACTGCACCGGCGGGTCGCGCAGCACCGGCAGGCGGCCCGCGTGCCGCGACCGGCACAGCTCGGCGATCTCCCGCTCCAGGATGACCGCGCTCCAGCCGTCGCTGGCGATGTGATGCACGGTGATCAGCAGAACGTGGTCCTCGCCGGGGACCCGGACCAGCATGGCCCTCCACAGTGGACCGTTGGCAAGGTCGAAGCCGCGGGAGAACTGCTCACCGAACAGGGTCACGAGGTCGGCTGCCGGGGCGTCGACCACGCGGAGCTCGACCTGGCCGGACGCCGGCACCACGACCTGCGCGGGCTGGCCGTCGGACGTCAGGTACCGGGTGCGCAACGCCTCGTGCCGTGCCTCCAGCGCCCCCAGCGCCCACTGCACGGTCTGCGGCTCGATCTCGACCGGGATCCGTAGGAACACCGGGGACACCCACTCGACGCCGCCCGGCGACATCTGGTCGAGGAACCACAGCCGGTGCTGCCCGAAGGACAGCGGCAGCGGCGCGTCCCGGGGCACCGGGGTGACCGGCGGGCCGGGCAGTACCGGCAACGCCGCGGTGCGCTCACTGTCCTCGGGGATCTCCACCAGCCGGGCCTGTGCCTCGACCGTGGTCGCCTCGAACAGCCCGCGCAGGTCCACCGCGCCACCCGTGGCCGCACGCAGCTGGCTGGCCAGCCGGGTCAGCACCAGCGAGGCGCCGCCGAGGGCGAAGAAGTTGTCGTGCACGCCGACCCGCTCCACGCCCAGCAGCTCCGACCAGACCGACGCGACCAGCCCCTCGGCCTTCGTGCGCGGCGCGACATAGGGCGGGCGGCCGCCGGTGAGGTCCGGTACCGGCAGCGCCGCCCGGTCCACCTTTCCGTTGGCGGTCAACGGGAACGCGGCGAGCGTGACGAACGCGGACGGAATCATCGGCTCGGGCAGCCGGTCGCGCAGGAACCCGCGCATCGCGTCGAGGGTCAGCTCGGCGTCGGTGTGCAGGTACCCGACCAGCCGCTTGGCGCCGTCGGGCAGGGCGACCGCGGTCACCACCGCCCCACGCACCTCGGGGTGGGCTGACAAGGCCGCCTCGACCTCGCCCGGTTCGATCCGTACGCCGTTGACCTTGATCTGGTCGTCGATGCGGCCCAGGTAGTCCAGTGCCCCGTCGCCGCGCCAGCAGACCAGGTCCCCGGTGCGGTACAGGCGGGAGCCCGGTGCGCCGTATGGGTCGGGTACGAAGCGTTCGGCGGTCAGGTCGCTGCGGCCCAGGTACCCACGCGCCACGCCGATCCCGCCGGCGTACAGCTCGCCGGCGACACCGACCGGTACCGGCTCGCCGTCCGGGTCGAGCACCAGCACCCGCATGCCGTCGATCGGCCGACCGATCGGCACCGGGCCGGTGGTCCACGTCGGGTCGACCGGCAGCGCGGTCACGTCGATCGAGCACTCGGTGGGGCCGTAGGTGTTCCACACCTCGGCGCCGCACCCGGCGAGCCTCGCCGCCAGTTCTCCGTGCAGGGGCTCCCCCGCCGAGAACGCCAGCCGCAGAGACACGCAGGACGGCCACGCGGGGTCCTCGGCGACCAGCCGGAGCACCGACGGCACTGCCTGGAACACCGTGATCTCGTGGCGCAGCATCTCCTGCACCAGGGCGGCCGGGTCGCGCTCGGCGCCCGGCTCGGCCATGATGACGGTGCCGCCGCTGGCCAGCGGGGCGAACAGCTCCCAGCCGGCGGCGTCGAAGCCCAGCGAGGTCTTCTGCAGCACCCGGTCCACCGGGGACAGCTTGTGCCGCTCGACCGTCCACATGACACGGTTCGCGATGCCGCCGTGGTGCACGACGACGCCCTTCGGCGCCCCGGTGGAGCCCGACGTGTAGATGACGTAGGCCGCGTTGTCCACAGTGATTCCGGCGTCCGGCGGACCGAACGGCAGCGCCTCGCCGCGGGTCACCGCGTCCAGGTACACCGGCCGGGCGCCGGTACCGAGGATCAGCTCGGCCGAGGCGGCGTCCGCCAGCACCAGCCGCAGCTCCGTGTCGGCGACCACCCAGCTGATGCGCTCGGCCGGGTGGGCCGGGTCGAGTGGCACGTAGGCGCCGCCGGCCTTCCAGACGCCAAGCAGCGCCACCGCGAGGTCAGTTGACCGGGGCAGACAGACCCCGACCAGCGTCTCCCGCCGTACCCCCTGGCTGCGCAGGAAATACGCCAGCCGGTTGGCCTGGCGGTCGAGCTCTCGGTAGGTGATGCGGGTCTGCCCGTCCACGACCGCCACGGCGTTCGGGGTGCGGGCGGCCTGCTCCGCGATCAACTCGGGCAGCAGCCGCACCGGCTGTTCGGCGTTCATGCCTGCTCCTTGTCCTAGGCGTGGGGTCCCGGTCGGGCGTCGGTGCCGCGTGCGCGCGGCGGCAGGGCGTCAGACGCTCGTGGCGTCCTGCATGCCGCGGCGCAGGCTCAGTGGGCGCATGTCCGTCCACACCTGACCGATGCGGGTGAGGCAGTCCGCCTTCGGGCCCTCGGTGCCCTCGGCGCGCCAGCCGGCCGGCAGGTCGCGGTCGGCCAGCCAGATGGAGTACTGCTCCTCGTCGTTGACCACGACGCGGTAGTTCGGCTCGTCGGACATCTGTCGCTCCTTCGTTGTCGGGAATGATTGGGTCAGGCCGTCGGCCCGGGCAGGAAGTCCGGAGTGGACAGTCCCAGGCCGTGCTCCTCGGCGGCCGCGCGGACGAACCGGGCCAGCGCGATGTCCAGGACGCCCAGGCCGAACGGCGAGAACACCACCGGCCGGTCGGGCGCGGGCCGCACCTTCGTGGTACCGGCGATCAGCTCGCCGATGCTCGCGTCGATGAAGGCACGACCACCGGTCTCCTGTTCGGCCAGGTGCAACGAGGTCGCCTCCCGGCACACATGGTCCGCGTCGTCCACCACGTTGCGGCTGCCCAGAATCGTCGCGGGGGTCAGGTCGCGCAGGGACACATGCAGGACCACCGCGCCGGGCGCCGCGGCGTCGAGCGTCAGGTGCGGGGTGGCCGCCGTCGTGGCGATGCTCACCAGGGGGTACCGGCCGACCGCCTCGTCCCGCTCCGCGGCCACCGCGACCTTGGCCGCCGGTACCACGGCCGAACACTGCGTCGCGAACGCCTCCACCCGCGCGGCGTCGGTGTCGTAGAGCACCACCTCGGACATGCCGGGGAACGCGGCGGCCAGGAAGCGCAGGATCTCCAGGTTGATGACGCCGCAACCGACCAACCCGACACCGGTCGCCGCGTCGGCCAGCAGGGTGGCGGCAAGCGCCGCGCTGGCCGCGGTCCGCTTCGCGGAGATCAGCGAACCCTCGATCAGCGCCTCGGGCCGGCCGGTGTCCAGGGAGTTGAGGATCATGGCGGCGCTGGCCCGTGGGAGCCCGGCCGCCAGGTTGCCCGGGAACGAGGCGATCCACTTGATGCCCGCCGCCGGATTGGCGCCGCCGAGGTACGCGGGCAGCGCGATGATCCGGTCGCGCGGCCGGTCCGGGAAGCGCAGGAACAGCGAGTGCGGCACGACCGTGGCGCCCGCATGGTGCGCCAGGTACGCCGCGCGCACCTCCTCGATCAGTTCGCGCTCCCGGCCGGTCAGGATGTCCCGTACCACGGCGTGTCCGATGATCAGCACTCGTCGGCTCCTTTGCCCGAAGGGTCCTTCCAGAGATGGGAGACCTCGCCGAAGTGGCGCGATACCCAGTCGTCTGAGTAGATGGTGTCCAGATACCGGTCGCCGCTATCCGGGAAGATCAGCGCGCAGGTGGACCCTGGCGGAATTCGGTCGGCGTACCCGAGCACTGCGGCCACCACGGCGCCCGAGGAGCCACCGGCCAGGATGCCCTCGCGTATGACCAGCGTCCGGCAGGCGACCACGCAGTCCAGGTCGGTGACGAGCACGACGTCGTCGACCATCGAGCGGTCCAGCAGCGGCGGGCGCACCGACGCGCCGTGCCCCGGCAGCAGCCGCCGGGCCTTCTCGTCGGAGAACAGCACGCTGCCCACGGCGTCCACCGCCACCAGCGCAGTCGACAGCCCCTGCCGGCGCACGTACCGCGCGGCGCCGCGCATGGTGCCGAACGTACTCGTCGCGCAGAACAGGTAGTCCACCTTGCCGTCCAGCGCCTCCACGATCTCCCGCATGGTGTTCTCGTGGGCACGGGGGTTGAGCGGGTTGGCGTACTGGTTGGGACAGTAGGAGTGCGGGATCCGCTCCAGCAGCTCGCGCACCCGGCCCAGCCGTACCGGCAGGTACTCGCCGGTTTCCGGGTCGGGGTCGGTCACCACCTCGACCTCGGCCAGGTACGCGCGCAGGATCGTCAGGTTCTGCTCGGTGGTCTTCGCGTCCACCACGCACACGAAGCGCAGCCCGTAGTAGCGGCACAGCTGCGCGATGCCGATGCCGAAGTTGCCGGAGCTGGACTCGACCACCACGGAGCGGCCCGGTACCAGCTCGCCGTCGAGGATCTTCGCCTGGAGCATGGTCAGCGCCGAGCGGTCCTTGACGCTGCCGCCCGGGTTGAACTTCTCCATCTTGGCGAACAGTCGCACACCCCGCCCCGGGGACAGCCGCTCCAGCTCCACCAGCGGGGTTTCGCCGATGGTCGCGAGGATTCCCCGCACAGCCCTGCGTGTCATGGCCGCTGCCTCCGGTCAGCTCGCGCCCAGCGCGAGTACCCGGGCGCGTTCGGCGTCATCCATGAGCGGGGCCCGTCCGACCTTTGTGGACGGTTCGGCAACCGCCACCTCCAGCAGCCGCAGATACGTGGCGACCAGCCGGGCTACGGTAGCCTCGTCGAACAGGTCGGTGTCGTAGCGGAACACCATCGTCATGCCGGTGGCCGACCGGGTGATCTCGACGTTGAGGTCGCACTGGCCCTCCAGCCGGGGCACGTCCAGCGGCGCCATGCGCAGCCCGACGTCGTCCACATTGGACTCGCCGTCCGCGAGTCTGTCCAATGTGGAGTCGTAGCCGTTCGCGTTCACCATGGTGAGTGCGAGCCGGAACAGCGGTGCTGCGCCGGCCGTGCGGCCCAGCAGCTCCAACAGCATCGGGAACGGGTACCGCGCGTGGGCGTTGCCCCGGACCACCTGCTCGCTGGCCGCCTGCACCGCGGCGGCGAACGTGGTGCCCCGGTCGAACCTCGCGCGCAGCACCAGCGCGTTGACGAAGTACCCGACGACGTCCCGGGTCCGCCGGCCGCGCCGGGTGGTGGTCGGGCAGCCGAGCAGGAAGTCCTCCTGCCCGGTGTACCGGTACACCAGCGACTGGAACACCCCGAGCAGGAACGCGAACGGGGTCGCCGCGTGCCGCGCCGCGGCGGTGGCGATCCGGTCCACCAGATCGGGATCCAGCCGGCGGGCGTGGGTCGCTCCGGCGAAGCGCTGACGGGCCGGTCGCGGCCGGTCGGTGGGCAGCTCGCCGGCGACCGCCCCGGCGCACACCGCGCGCCAGTAGGCCTCCAGGTCCACGCGGCGGGCGGATGCCAGCAGGCGGCGCTCCGCCGCTACGTACTCGTCGTAGTCGCCGCCGACCGGCGGGAGGTCGGGCTCGCGGCCGGCCACGAACCGCCGGTACGCGGCGAGCAGGTCCCGCCAGATCAGGAACTGGGAGGTGGCGTCGGTCGCGATGTGGTGGTCGCCGACCACCAGGGCCGCGTCGTCCTCGCGGCGCAGCAGCACTACCCGGGCCGGTCCGTCGGTCTCCAGGGTGAACGGGGTCAGCGCGATCTCGCGGGCCATCCGCCGCAGGTCGGCGTCGCCGCAGCCGGGCACGTCACGCACCTCGAGCTCGACGAGGTCCGTGCCGCGCACCAACCGGCCCGGGATCCCGGCCGGCTCGCGGAACACCGACCGCAGCAGGTCGTGCCGCGACGACAGCAGCCGCACCGACTTCGCGAGGGCGTCGACGTCGGGTACCGGATCCAGGAGCCCGGCACCGGCGTCGTTGTAGGCGGTGCCCGCCGGGGCAAGCTTGTACAGCAGCCACAGCGACTCCTGCCCGACCGACAGCGCGCGCAGATCGTCCACGATCAGGCGCGGCCGTGCAGGGACAGCACGAGGTCGGCGAGGTCCTGGACGCGAACGACCTTGGCGACCTCGTCGTCGGGTACCTCGATTTCGAACGCGATCTCCATCGCGGCAAGCAGGTCGATCCGGGTGAGCGAGTCGAGGTCCAGCTCCTCGAAGGTGGAGGTCGGGGTGATCTCGCCGCTGAACTCCGGGAGCAGCCTGCGCAGCTCCCTGTCCATCTCGGCGAAGACGTCTTCCTGCGTGATGGTCGGCGTGGTCATGGTGACCGTTCCTTCTTATCGGTGTGTCGGTGGTTTCAGGGCATCCGGATGACTTGGCCGGAGTACGTCAGGCCGGCACCGAAGCCCAGCAGCAGCACCAGGTCGCCGGGTGCCATGCGACCGCTCTCGTACAGGCGGGACAGGGCCAGCGGTACCGAGGCGGCCGAGGTGTTGCCGGTGTCCACCACGTCGCGGGCGACGTGGTCGTCGGGGAACCGCAGCGTCCTGGCGAGGGTGTCGATGATGCGCTTGTTCGCCTGGTGCGGTACCAGCCAGTCGACGTCCTCCAGCGCCACGCCGTACCGCTCGCACGCCTGCCGGGCAACCGGCGGGATCTTCGCGGTGGACCACTTGTAGACCAGCGGGCCGTCCATGGTGACGTACTCCTCGCCCGGCCCGAACTCGGTCATGGCCAGCACGCCGGCGCGCGTTCCGTCGCTGCCCCACACGGCCGGTCCGATGTTGTTCTCCTCGGAGCGAGAGACCACCGCCGCGCCGGCGCCGTCACCGAAGATGACGAAGGTGTCCGGGGTCCGCGGGTTGATCCATTCGCTGGTCCGCTCGGCGCCGATCACCAGTACGTGCTTGGCGTCGCCGGTGCGCACCGCGTTGGAGGCCATGGCCAGCGAGTAGGTGAAGCCGGCGCAGACCGCGTTGAGGTCGAAGGCGCCCGCCCGGGGCAGGCCGATCTTCGAGGCCACCGTCGGGCCGCCGCCGGGCATCCGCTTCCGGCGGGTCGCCGTCGCCAGGATCACCAGCTCGATGTCCTCGACACCGAGATTGGCCGCGACGATCGCCTTCCGGCCGGCCTCGGCGGCCATCGTGGTGATGTCCTCCTCAGCCGACGCGTGGTGGCGGGACTGGATGCCGGTCCGCTCGACGATCCACTCCGGACTGACCGTGGTGCGCGCCGACAGCACGTCATTCGTGATCGGCTGCCCGGGACGGTATCCGGCAATTCCGGTAAGGCTCGAACCGTAGCTCTGCGCCATCACGCGCCCCCAAAGTCAGTACGCCAAACAGACGGCTGTCATTGACATCGCCGAGCGTGCCGGGGGCAGCTATAGGGTTCCTATATTGCGTCCGGCATTTTGTGTCGCGCGCCGGACAGTCGCGCTCATATAGAAACAATATGGCCGTCCGGTGCAGTCTCTCTGCAATCTCGTGGGGAGGCGGACCAGGCATGAAGCAGGACGGCACCATGTCGCCCGCGACCGTGGCCGCACTGGCCGAGGAGTACGGCACCCCGCTGTTCGTCTACGACGGCTGCGTGCTGGCCGAATCCTTCCGCGAGCTGCGCACCGCGCTGCCACCGGAGATGGAGATCTTCTACTCCCTGAAGGCGAATCCGAACATCAGCATCACCGGACTGCTGGCCGGCTACGGCGCATGTGCCGAGGTCTCCTCGCTGGTTGAGCTGCGCACCGCCGTCATGGCCGGTGTCGATCCGCGCGACATCATCTTCCTGGGCCCCGGCAAGAGCCCGGAGGAGCTTGCCGCGGCCGTGGCCACCGGAATCTACGCCGTGGTGGTCGAGTCGTTCGACGAGATGGCCGAGCTGTCCGGCGTGGGCGCCGACCAGGACGTGCGCCAGCGGGTGCTGGTGCGGGTCAACCCGGCCGCGGCCGGCAGCGCGGGCGCGGGACTGACCATGGGCGGAAAGCCGCGCCAGTTCGGCATCGACGAGGATCAACTGCTCGCGGCCGGGTGCCTGCCGGAGCGCTTCCCGCAACTGGACTTCGCGGGAGCACACGTCTATCTGGGTACCCGCATCCTCGACGCGGCCGTGGTCGTCGACAACACCGCCCGCAACCTCGACCTCGCATGCCGCGTCTGCGAGGCGACCGGGGTCCCGCTGGACGCGGTGGATGTCGGCGGCGGGCTGGGCGTCGCCTACTTCGAGGGTGAGTCCGACCCGGACATGGCGCGGCTGGCCGAGGGCATGGCGCGCGTGGTCGGCGACTTCCGCACCCGGCACCCGCACACCCGGCTGCTGTTCGAGGCCGGCCGGTACCTGACCGCCCGTGCGGGCAGCTACGTGACCCGCGTGCGCTACGTGAAACAGTCGATGGGCCAGTGGTTCGCGGTCGCCGACGGCGGTACCAACCACCACATGGCTGCGGGTGGCATCGGCTCGTACGTGAGGCGCAACTTCCCGGTCCGGGTGCTGACCGCCGATCCCGCAGCCCCGAACGTCCCCGACGTCCCGGACCGGCATTGGACCGTCACCGGGCCGCTGTGCACCCCGAGCGACACCATCCTCACCAACGTCACACTGCCCCGGCTGCGCGCCGGCGACCTGCTGGCCATCGGGCGCAGCGGCGCCTACGGCGCATCCGCCTCCCCGGTGCTGTTCCTCAGCCACGGGTACCCCGCGGAGGTGCTCCACCACCAGGGCCGGTCCTACCTGATCCGCACCCGTGACGAACCAGTTGACCTGTTAAGCCGCCAGCATCATCACCCCTTCAGGAGCGACCCGATGGACCGCACCCAGGTTGTCGAACAGATCCGTACCGTCATCGCGACGCTGCTCGGCAGGGACCTGCCGGTACTCGACGAGGACACCAAGCTGACCGCGCTGGGGCTGGACTCCACCGGTGTGCTGGAACTGCTCATCGAGTTGGAACAGCACGCACAGTTCGAGGTGGACGCGGATGAGCTGAACCCCGAAGTGTTCGCGACGGTACGTAGCCTCACGGACTACGTCATGCAGATGACGCCGGTGCGGTGACGACCACGGCGGTACCCACCGCCTCCGCCGTCGGTCCGCCCACTGTGGAGGACGTAGCGTACCGGGAGGGCCTGGCCGCCGGGCTGCGCGCCATCCTCGACCCGCTCGCCCCGGTGCCCGTGACCCCCGAAGGGTACACGCTACTGCCGGCGGGCTGCCCGGCGCTGTTCGAACGGCCCGGGCTGACGGTCCTGCCACACGCGCTGGCCGCGACCGAGGGCCTGGTGCTGGTGCGGCTGGAGGCCTGGGCTCGCGGCGCGACGGGTCCCGACGGCGCGCTCCGCCCGCGGGCCTGCGGCGGTGGCGCTCAACCGCCGCGGGCCTGCGGCGGTGGAGCGCGGTACGCCCTGCCGTTGGTTGCCGTGCGGATGGGGCTGCTGCGCCGGATGCTCGACGCGGCCGTGGCGCACCTGGCCGGCCGGCAGTCCGACGGCGCCCCGCTGACCGCGCGGCAACTGGTCCAGGCTGCCGTCGCGGATGCGGCCACCACGCTGGAGACCTGCGGGCACGCGCTGTCGAGCGCTGCCCGGGCGCCGCTCCGACAAGCTGCGCGGCCGTCGAGCGCTGCCTGGGCGCCGCTCCGACAAGCTGCGCGGCCGTCGAGCGCTGCCTGGGCGCCGCTCCGACAAACTGCGCAGCTGGGCACCGCCGGCGCGTCCACGGCGGACCCGGAGTCCACAGTGGACGGCGCGGCCGCGGCGGGTTGGCTGCACGCCCGGCTCGACCGGGCCGACCTCACCGTGGCCACCATGTTCGGCGCGGCCGGCTACCTGCGCGGGCACCCGGTGCGGTGCCTACACGTCGCCGCGCTCGTCCGCGAAGCATGGGCGCCGGGCGCGTCGACCGACCACGGTTGGGAGTCCTAAGTGGAGCTTGACGACCGGCTGCGCCGGGTCCGGGACGAGCTGCGCGAGCACGCGGGCGGGCTGCGGGCGCTGGCGATGGTCGTCGACACCGCACCCGGGGACATGCAACGGCACCTGGAGGCGTCCGCGGTACGCGCGGTCCACCGGATCGGCATGCTGCCCGCGCGCCGCGGTGCCGGGCGCTGCCTGGAACTGGTCATCGGTACGGTCGAGGCCGCCCGGGGCGACGCCGGGGTCGCGCTCGCCTGCCCCGGACCGTCCGTCGCCGGTGCTGTCGTGGAGTTGCTGGCCGACGACGCGCAGCGCGAACGGTTCCGCGCCGCGGTGGCCGACGGGCGTACCTGGGCCTTCTGCGGCATCACCGAGCCGGCCGTGGGCAGCGACGCCATGCAGATGGCCACCGCGCTGCACCCGGACGGCGCGGGCGGCTACCTGCTCAGCGGTGTCAAGCGGTACATCGGCAACGCGGGGCGCGGGACGGTCGGCGTGGTCTTCGCCCGCACCGGCGCCTCCCCCGCCTCGATCCGCGCCGTGCTCGTCGAGGCGCCTGCGCCCGGGCTGCGCGGCACCGCGCTGGACATGCTGGGACTGCGCGGCGCGCAGATCGGCCAGCTGGACCTCGACCGCCTGCCGGTCCCGCCGGAGAACCTGCTCGGCGGCCACCTGAGCACGATGCGGCGCGGGATGTGGGGCGCCATCCGGGCCTTCGACAACGTGCGCGTCCAGGTCGGCGCGCTGGCGGTGGGCACCGCGACGGCGGTCTACGAGTACGTGCGCGAACGCAGGCGCGAGCTGACCGGCACCGAGGCGGCGCAGCTGGAGGCCGCGAAGGCACGCATCGACGCGGTGCGCGACCTGCTGTACCGTGCGGCCGCCGAAGTGGACGCCGACCGGGGACGCGGGCACCTCGCGTCGCTGGCGAAGTTGGAGGCTGTCGCCCTGGTGCTCCGGGCGACCTCGGTGCTGCCGCGGGTACTCGGCCCGGGCGCGCTGCTGGAGCACCCGCTGCTGGAGAAGTGGCGGCGCGACGCGATGGGGATGGAGTTCATGGAAGGTACCAGCGACATCCAGCGGCTCAACGTGGCCCAGGGATACCTGCGCCGGGCGGGTGCCGGGGCGGTGGCCGCATGAACACGACACTGATGGAGGTCGCGGCCTACCTGCCGCCGACCGCCGTACCGATCGCCACCGTCGGCGAGGCGCTCGGCCTGACCCCCACAGACATCCGGGTGTACCAGAAGTTCTACGGCCTCAAGCAGGTCCTCGTGGACCCGACGGCGCAAGTGGCCGACCTGCTGGTGTCGGCCGCCAAGGGCCTGGAGTCGCTGGCCGGCGTCGCCGACCGCATCCGCTACGTCATCCACGCCCGCACCGTCCAACCGACGGGGCCATACTCGGTCAACCCGTTGCTGGACGCGCAGCGCACACTCGGACTGGAGCACGCGGTCGCCTTCGCGGTGACCCAGCACGCGTGCGCCTCGGGGCTGCTCGCCCTCCAGCTGGCCGGACGGCTGCTGGCCGGCGAGGCACCCGACGCGCTCGCCCTGTTGCTGACCGGCGAGAAGACCTATCCGCACGTGACCCAGCTGATGCCGGTACCCACGGCGATGGGCGAGGCGGCCGCGGCCTGCCTGGTCGGCGCCGGGGGCACCGGCGACCAGCTGATGTCCTACGCCACGCGCACGCACGGGCGGTTCCGCTCGCTGTCGCACGAGACCCGCCGGGCGTTCCACCGGATGTACCCGAGTGCCCTGGCCGATGTCATGGAGCTGGCCGCGCGGCGAGCCGGGATGGCACTGTCCGATGTGGACCTGGTGCTGCCGCACAACGTCAACCGCATCTCCTGGGCCGGCGTGGCCCAGTTGCTGGACTTCCCGATCGAGCGCATCTTCCTGGACAACGTGCCGGTGACCGGGCACTCCTTCTGCGCCGACCCGTTCGTCAACTACGCGGCCGCCGTCGAGCAGGACCTGTTGCGGCCCGGCGACCGGTACCTGATGGCCAGCGTGGGGCTGGGCGCGACGTTCTCCGCGATGGTCCTGCGCTATCACGGGGAGCCGGCATGACGTTGACCATGGGCACGGTGTGGCACACCGCCTTCGGCCCGGAGGATGGCAGCGAGGCCGCTCGACAGCTCCTCGGATACTGGGGCGAGCGGCTGGCCGCCTACCGGGTACCGGTCGCGCCGCGACGGTACCTGGAGGGCAACCGCAACTCGCTCAGCTCGATGGTCCTGCGGATGGTCCATCCACATTGGACGGGCGCGCCGCTGGACCTGGTGATCGGAGCGCACGCCATCCCCGACAGCGATCCGTTCCTGTCGCTGTCCGGTTGCTACGCGCACCGGTTCGACGCCCACGCCCTCGTCTTCGGGGTGTCCGACCGGGGGCGGCTCGCGCCGTTCACCGCGCTGCGCATCGCCCGGGCGCACCCGGGACTGGACCGGATCCTGGTGGTGGTGCTGGACCAGTACTCGGTGCCGTTCGACGACCCGGTCTTCACCGACCTCGACACGGCGACGGACCACGCGGTCGGGCTACTGCTGTCCGCCGCGCCCGGCGCCGCCGGCGCCCGGTTGGACCTGCTCCCCGACGTCTGCGAGGTGGCGCCCGGTACCGTCCGTGCTGCCGTGGACGCGGCCCTGTCCGGCCGGGGTGTCGACCTGGTGATCGCCGGTCCGCACGTCGGCCCGCTGACCGGCCACCGGGTTGTCCAGGCGCCACGCGACCGCCTGTGCACGGCGGTGTGGAGCGTGCTGGCCGACGAGCTGTCCCGGGCCGGTGCGCGGCGCATCGCACTCGTCGACTACGAGCCCATGCTGCACAACCTGTGTCTGGCCACTGTGGACACCGGAGAGGACTGACTCCATGCTGCTACACGACCTGCTGGACGCGGCCGTCGCGGCCGCTCCCGACACGCCCGCGGTGGCCATGGCCGACCACCGGCGTGACTACGCCGGCCTGGCCTCCGCCAGCCGCGAGGTCGCCGGCTGGCTGGCCGCCCGGGGCGTGCGCCGGGGCGACCGCGTGGTCATCGTCGCCCCGGTGCACCCGCTGCACGCCCCGCTGGTGTACGGCTGCTCGCGCATCGGCGCGGTGTTCGCGATCCTGCACGAGCAGGTGACCGGGCACGGGCTGACGCACGTGCTGGAGGACGCGCGGCCAGCGCTGGTCATCGCCGACGATCCGGCCTCCCGCGCGCTCGCCACCGGACGCGGCATTCCGGCACTGTCCTGTGTGGACGCCGCCCGGGAATGCGCCTCGGCTCCCCCGCCGCCCCGTGGCCCCGACCCGCTGGCCGTCGACCCGGTGTGCTTCATCTACACCTCGGGCAGCACCGGCATGCCCAAGGCGGTGGTCTCCACCCACGCGCAGGTCGTGTTCGCCGCGACGGCCATCCAGTCCCAACTCGGGTACCGGCCCGGTGACGTCGTCTACTGCCCGCTGCCGCTGTCCTTCGACTACGGGCTCTACCAGCTGTTCCTGGCCGCCCTCAGCGGGGCATCGGTGCACCTGGGCGGCGCGGCCGACACCGGACCCGTGCTGCTGCGCAGCCTGCGCACGTCCGGGGCGACCGTGCTGGCGGCGGTACCGTCGCTGGCCGCGTCCCTGGCTGTGCTGCTGGACCGGTTCGGTGGCACGGTACCGCTGCGGCTGCTCACCAACACCGGCGCCGCCATGCCCGGCCGGACCCTCGACATCCTGCGCAAACACCTGCCCGATTTGAAGGTGCAGTTGATGTTCGGGCTGACCGAGTGCAAGCGGGTCGCCATCATGCCACCGGACGAGGACCTGCGCCGCCCGGGCGCGTGCGGCCGGCCGCTTCCCGGTACCGAGGTGATGGTCGTCGACGATGACGGCCGGCCGGTACCCGCCGGTACACTCGGCGAGCTGGTGGTCCGCGGCCCGCATGTGATGGCCGGGTACTGGCGGCGCCCCGAGCTGAACGCGCAGCGCTTCCGACTCGCCGAGGGCCTGTTCCCCGAGCTGCACACCGGCGACTACGGCTGGCTGGACGAGGACGGGTACCTGTACTTCAGCGGCCGGCGCGACGACATCTACAAGTCGCGGGGCTTCCGGGTCAGCGCGACCGAGGTGGAGGCGGCGGCGCTGCGGGTGGCCGGGGTACGCGCGGCAGCCGTGCTGCCGCCGGGCGGCGACCGGCCGGACGCGGTGCTCTACGCGGTGACCGACCTCGGCAAGGACGAGCTGCTGGACCGGCTGCGCGAGCAGATCGAGCCCTACAAGGTACCGGCGCGCTGCGTACCTCTGGAGGCCATGCCGCTGAACGCCAACGGCAAGACCGACAAGGTGGCGCTGGCCGCCGCTGGCTGAACTGTCCGGCGGCGCGGCTGCGGGGTCAGCCGGCGCGAGCGACGCGGCGCGGGTGGCGGTTGACCCGGCTGCCCCGGCTGGCCAGCAGGGGATCCCAGCCGTCCGGCCGGGCCGGCAGCCGCGCCGTGTCGCCCAGCACCTTGCCCGCGTACGCCTCGGCGAGCAGCGGCTCACCGGTGATCGCAGCGGCGCACCTGACCCCGCCGATGGTGGCACCGGAGATGCCGAACCCGCTAACCGTGCTGACGCCCACGAGGAACAGCCCCGGTACGGCGGTCTCGTGCGACGGTCGGAGCCCGCCCGACTGTCGCGGTACGGCGGCTATGCCGTACGGGAAGCCGCCGCTGGACCGGACGTAGCGCATGTGGGTCATCGGTGTGGCGACCTCACGGTGCAGGACCATGCCCTCCAGCGGACCGAGTACCCGCTCCGCGATCCCGAACAAGGTCTCGTCCAGCCGGGTCTTCTGAGCCTGGTATGCCGGATCCCGTCGGTACCCGTAGTCCATTGTGGACTCGTCGCCGCCAGCCCAGGCGCCCCACTCCCGGGGACAGGCCGTCAACACCTCGACGGTGTGATGGTCGGCCCAGGTGCCGCCCTTCGCCGAGCCCGAACTGATGAAGGCACACCTCGGCACGTCAAGCTGTCCGCCGTACAGCTCGTCGAATATCGCGTCGATGTCGTCGGTGTCGTACCACCAGATGTTCGTCGACAGCGGCGGCATCGCGCCCCGCTTCAGGGCGAGGTACAGGGTAGCCAGCGGCAGCCCAGTCGTGGACCGATCCGCCCGCTGTGCGTAGGCGGCCGGGAAGTGCTCCGCGCCGACCAGGTCGCGCACGGTGCGCCGGTAGTCCGCGTTGGACACCACGATCGGCGCGCGCAGCACCTCGCCGTCGACGAGCCGCACACCGCTCACGCCCCCGTCGCCCACCGTGATCCGCTCGACCAGGCTGCGGGTGCGCACCTCGCCGCCGTACGCCTCGATGACCTCCATCAGGCCGGCCGCCAACATCTGCCCACCGCCCTCGGGGTAGTGCGCACCCTGCAGGTAGCTGCCGAGCATCGCGGCGTGTGCCAACACCGACACCTCGGTCGGGCCGAGGCCGTAGTTGCCCGCCTGCCCGGCCAGCAGCGTGCGGGCACGGTGCGACAGCCCGGCCTTGCGCATCGCGGCGTCGACTGTGGCCGCGGTGCGCAACGGGGCCTGGCGGGACAGCGGCCTTGGGTCGGGGTCCTGCGAGCCGAGCAACGCACGGCGGGTGTGCGCGTGCGCGTTCGCGCACAGGTCGACGAATTGGCGGACGCCGTCGGCCTCGTCCGGTACGAGGGCGACCACGCGCTCGCGGTAGGCCTCCCACCCGACCGGTACGCGCAGCTCCGCATCGGGCAGCACGATCCGGTCGAAGCCGTCCGGGTCCATCTCCCGGAAGGTGATCCGGTCGCCGAGCCCGAGCCCTTCGTAGGCTCGGCGCATCACGCCGTCGGGGCCGCAGTCGCTGAGGTAGTGGGTGCCCACGTCGAACTCGAACCGACCCCGGCGCCGGAACACCTGGACGTCGCCGCCGGCGACGGTGTGCTGCTCCAGGACGAGCACCCGGCGCCCGGTGACCGCGAGGTATGCGGCGCAGGTGAGGCCTCCCTGGCCGCCGCCCACGACGATCGCGTCGAATTCTTCTTTGGTCACGGCAAGGACCTGCTTCCTGCTGCGCCTGTGCGCGGGTGGCCGTTACGCCGATGCGTACGCGAGTCTCCAGCGATCGCCTATATTTCCTCTACGGTCGCGTCCCGGTACCTCTCGCAACGGCAATCGAGTGGGGTCTCGCTCGTCGCCAGATTGCGGCTGACGCCAACGAGACTGCCGCTGTCGGCGCAGGTCGGCCGGATCGTCGGGAAACGAGTACGCAGGGCGGCGTCGTAGCCTCGGCGTTGCCGCCCGACGGTCTCCGCGCCGCGGACGAGGTGGGTGCGGATGGTCGTGACCGTTGTTTCTACGTCCTCAGCGCCATCTATGCCGAGACGGGTGAGGATGTCCAGGGCGTGTTGCCAGTGTGCGCGGGCCCGCTCGGGCTGGTGCAGCGCGTGATGGGCCTGGGCGAGTCCATCGTGATTGGTACGGCCATGCCCCTTGTCGCCACGGGTCTACGCACACACGTGCACCATCCGGACCGACGGAACGCTGTGGTGCCGGGGCAGCAACACCAGGGGCCGGCTCGGTGACGGCACAGCCGCGAACCTGAACGCCCCCGTACAAGTTGGTACGGCGACCAACCGGGCGAGCGTCACGACCGGCGCGCACGCGCACGCGCAGTCTGCCGTACCCAAGCCACGGCGTGCCAGCGGACTCCAGTGCCCCTGCTACCCAGAAGGAGGCCGGTCGGTGGCCCCGGCAGCCTGGTGAGATCGTCCTGCAGTTCAGCTACATGGGCGGCCACGTCCCGGTTGGCTCCAGCCTGACCATGACCGGCCTGACCACCCCACCCCACGTCACCGTGGTAGGCGTCGCCGCTTCCGCGACCGGAACAGCGGACGCCTGGGTGGTACCGGCGCAGATCGCCGCCCTGCGCCCGCCCGGCACGCCGGCAACCATGCAGATGCTGTACCGGTTCCGCGCCGCGGCCACCGACCGGGCAATCCGCGCCGACGTCGCCGCGCTGGTCGCGGCCCTGCCCGCCGGGGCGGTCACCACCACTCAGTCGTACCTGAGCGTCAAGGCCCATGACACCTCACGGACGGCGGCGTTGCTGCCGTTCGTGGGCGCGTTCAGCGTGCTCGGCCTGGTGCTTTCGGTCCTGATCGTGGTCAACGTGGTCAGCGGCGCCGTAGTCGCCGGGTACACCAGGATCGGCATCCTCAAAAGCATCGGCTTCACCCCGGACAGATCGTCGCCATCTACACCGGTCAAGGTCTGGTACCCGCGGCCGTCGGCTGCCTGGCCGGCGTGGTCACCGGTAGCCTGCTGGCCCACCCGCTACTGGCCCAGGCCGCCGTCGGCTACGGAGTCGGGGTGCTGCGCATGCCCGCCTGGGTCGACCTGGCGGTACCCATAGGGATGGGCTGCCTGACCGGCGCCGCCGCGCTCGTGCCCGCGCTACGCGCCGGCCGACTATCGGCGGTCGCAGCCATCACCGCCGGCCGGGCACCCCGCCCCGGTCGCGGCCAGGCCTGTGCTGGTCGAGAACTCGGCCACCTCCCTTGACCTGGTGATCACCTGCGCTCGATGACCGACATCTGTGATTGTCCGACTGCTGTACCAGATCCTGGTTCAGGTGCTCTCATGGCTAACGCTGTTCGCCCGCTCCTCAGCGGCGAAGGACGCGGAGATCCTCCTGCTGCGCCACGAGGTCGCGGTGCTGCGCCGAGCCAACCCCAGACCGCGGCTAACGTGGACTGATAGGGCCGTACTCGCGGCCCTGGCCAGGCTGTTACCCAAGGTGCTTCGCGCCCATCGGATCGTCACGCCGGGAACGCTGCTGCGCTGGCACCGCCGACTGGTCGCCGCGACGTGGCGCCAGCCCAGACCGCCGGGTCGCCCACCGACACCGGACGACGTGGTGAGGTTGATCCTGCGCCTGGCTGCCGAGAATTCGACCTGGGGCGTGGTACGCATCCAGGGCGAACTGCGCCGCCTCGGCCACCGGATCGCGGCGTCCACCCTCCGTAGGATCCTGCGCGCTCATCGGATCCCACCACCAACCACACGCGGCGACTCCTGGCGCAGATTCCTGCGCGCCCAGGCCGAAGGGCTACTCGCGGTCGACTTCTTCCATGTCGACACCGTGACCCTCAAGCGGCTGTACGCGGCGTTCGTCGTGGAGCACCGTTCACGCCAGGTCCACCTGCTCGGCGTCACCGCTCACCCAACCGGAGCCTGGGCCGCCCAACTGGCCCGGAACCTTGCTGGCAGCCTGGAGGATGCCGGGCACTACATCACACACCTGATCCGCGACCGAGACGCCAAGTTCACCGCCACCTTCGACGCGGTGTTCGCCTCGATCGGGATCGAGACGATACTCACGGCGCCGCAAGCGCCGCGGATGAACGCGATCGCCGAACGCTGGATCGCCTCCGTCCGCCGCGAATGCACCGACCCGGGTCCTCATCACCGGCGAGCACCACCTGCACCGCGTGCTGCAGGCCTGCGTCGAGCACTACAACACCGGTCGAAGCCACCAAGGCCACGGGATCGATCTCCGAGCTCCGACCGACGACCCGAACGTCATCCCGTTTCCCGCCCCGAGTGACCGTATACAGCGGCGCAGACGCCTCGGCGGACTCCTCAACGAATACCGAGCCGCCGCATGAAACCCCAGCTCAACCACACTGGCCGAGTTTCTCGACCAGGACAGGCACCGCGTCGGGCCCGGTCGTTCATTTCATTCAGAACGCCGCGATGCTGGCTGGAGCGCGTTCAACACCGCTCGGCAGCCAGCGTGGCCGCATTTGTCCCCAGCGACTTCCCGATCAGCAGCGGCCTTCCACCCACGCCATCCAGCAGCCGCCCGACCCCGTCGCACACCCAGCCTTCGATCCCCGGCTCGAACGGGCCCGACGGCTGCCGCGACCACCAGTGCCAATGCACGGTCACGCCCCGTCGCTGCGCCACAGCCGCCGCGTACATCAGCAGCCCCGCTGCCTCTACCCCGTGCTCGTCGTGGAAGACCGCCAGTTGCGGCCGCAGCCCTTCTATGACGGGACGTAGCCGGGTTCGGCCGGCACAGGTCTGTACGTCGGTGACCGAGGCCGGGCCAAGGCGGCGAGGTAGCGCGGCACGATGTGTTCGGAGTCGGCGGCGGCGGGCTCGGCCGCGGTCCAGCCGGCTGCCGTCGCGTACCGGGTTGTGCCGCCCGATGCCCCAGACGGCGCGTGGCGGCACCTGTACCAGCGGCACCAGGTTGCGCACGACGGTGGCGAGCGCGTGGGGCTCGTGATCGGGCCACCGCTCGCGCAACTCCGCCCCGAGTTCCTTCGGGGTGAGGTGCCGTGCGTAAAGCAGCGCCCGGCCGGATGCCGCCACGGCGGCACGGTCAAGTCCGGTCAGGGTCGTCTTGAACGCGGTGTCCAACTCGGGGTCGAGCGCGGGCTGCGCCCATGGCCGCAAGGAGCGGTAGTCGGCTGTGGTGACGAGGTGGATGGTGCTGCGCATCAGCGCGCTGCGCACCAGGCGGCGCTCGGTCAGCGCGTCGGCCAGGTCGGCTGTGCCGAACTTCCGCTGTCTGCTCCAGAGCCCGAAGTAGACCGTGTACGGCGCCTGCGCCTGCATGCCGACCAGTTGGTTGACCGCCTCCTCGACGGTCGCGTCGGCTCGTTCCAGCGGCATTTGACGGGCCAGCAGGGCTCGTCCCAACTCCCGTCGTCCCAGCACCTGTGCCACCGTGTCGTCTCTTCCATCCGGGTGCCAGGGGCGCCGGATGCCGCCCCTGGCACGTCAATCAGCCGCCGAAGTCGGCCCGGTGGTCCGCGGCCCACTGGGCGTAGGTGCGTGCGGGGTGCCCGGTGATCTGCTCGATGACGTCGTTGACCGGCGCGGGCTTGCCGACCGCCTGCGCCATGAGAGTGAACAACGCGGCCAGGAACTCGGGGTCCATGAAGTGGCTCATCTGTTCCAGCACGGGTTGCGGGTCGAGGTCCTCGACGGTGAGCTTGCGCCCCAACGTGTCGCTGAGGATGCGGACCTGTTGTGCCTGGGTCAGCGACTCGGGGCCGGTCAGGTCGTAGGCTCGGCCCGCGTGCCCACCGCCGATCAGGATCCGCGCGGCCACCTCGGCGACGTCCCGCTCGTGCACGGCGCTGAGGTCCGCCTCGGTGTACGGCGCGCCGATGACGTCACCGTCCTGCAGTTGCATAGCGAACGTCAACGAGTTGATGGCGGGGAACAGCAGCCGAAGGAACGTCCACTCGATACCGGACGCCTCGATGACCCGCTCGACGTCGCGGTGGTACTGGGCGATCACGTCGGGCTGCCGCTCGGCGCCGGGGACGACCGCCCCCGAGGACAGGAACACCAGCCGCCGCACTCCGGCCCGGCCCGCGGCCGCCAGCAGCGCGGCGACGTCCATCCCGTACGGCACAACCAGAAAGGCGGCCTCGACGCCGGCCAGCGCCGCCGGCAGCGTTTCGGGCTTGGTCAGATCGCCTTGGACGACGTCGACTCCCTCTGGGAGCACGGCCCGCTCCGGGGTACGGGTCAGGGCCCGCACCGGCGCACCAGCGGCGACCAACTCCTCCACCGCCTGACGTCCGAAGTGGGCCGTGGCACCGATAACGAGATACATGATGTGTTTCCTTTCGCGCGAAGACGTGGGGTTTGAGGGGTCCGTCGGCAAGCGGCAGCGCATCAGCGAACCTTGCCGAAGAACTGCCGGATGTCCTCGACGAGCAGATCGGGGGCGTCGTGCGTGGCGAAATGGCTGCCCCGGTCGTACACATTCCAGGAGACGATGGTCCGGTGGTCGCGCTCGGCGAACGCGCGGATCGACTGGAAGTCCCAGGCGAAGTTGGCCAGGCCGAGAGGCACGGTGGTCGGCTCGAGCACGAAGGTGCCCCGCCCGTTCGCCTTCTGCTGTACCGGGGCCGTCGCCGCGTCCTCGTAGTAGAACCGGGCGGCCGAGGCGGCCGTGTTGGTCAGCCAGTAGACCATCACGTTGGTGAGCACATAGTCAGGGTCGAGCGAAGCGCCGAGCAGCTGCGCGTGCCAGCCCAGCAGGCCGGCCGGGGAGTCGGCCAGGGCGTGGGCGAGATTCTGCGGCTCGGTGGACTGGAGCTTGTCGTACGCGCCCCGGTTCTGGGTGAACCACTCGGCGAACGCCAGCTTGCCGCGCTCCTCCTCGGACAGGCTGGCCAGCTCGGCGGGGTCGCCGGACGGGAACGAGAAGACCTGCGTCACATGCACGCCGCAGACGTGCTCGGGGTCGACCCGGCCCACCTCGGGCGAGATGAGTGATCCACCGTCGTTACCGGCCGCGCCGTACCGGTCGTAGCCCAGCCGGCGCATCAGCTCGGCCCAGGCCCGGGCAACCCGGTACCGGTCCCAGCCACGCTCCCGCGTCGGCCCGGAGAAACCGAAGCCGGGCACCGACGGAGCGACCAGATGGAACGCGTCCGCCGGGTCGCCACCGTGGGCCCGCGGATCGGTGAGCGGTCCGATCACGTCCAGCCACTCGACCACCGTGGTCGGCCAGCCGTGGGTCAGGATCAGCGGCGTCGCGCCCGGCTCGGGCGACCGCACGTGCAGGAAGTGGATGTTCTGGCCGTCGATCTCGGTGGTGAACTGCGGATACCCGTTCAGCGTCGCCTCCCAGGCCCGCCAGTCGTATCCGGTGCGCCACCGCTCGACCAGCTGCCTGACGTAGCCCACCGGGACGCCGTACTCCCAGCCGGGCGGCACCGGCCCGGCCGGCGCCGACCCGTCCATCGGCAACTCCTCGGCCCAGCGGGTCCGGGCCAGCCGCTGCTGCAGGTCGTCGAGCTCGGTTTCGGGGATGTCGATCCGGAACGGGGCGATCGTGCTGTCGTTCGTCATGGCACGAGACTAAGAGGCAATTAGGCAAGGCTTGTTCCTAATGAGGTGGCAGACTCCAAAGAATGTTGGAAACCTCCGCACGGCTGCTGCGCCTACTCTCGCTCCTCCAGACGCCCCGCGAATGGACCGGCGCTGAACTGGCGCGGCGGCTGTCGGTCAGCACCCGGACCGTCCGTAACGACGTGGAACGCCTGCGGAACCTCGGCTATCCCGTGCACGGCGCCCGCGGTGCCGTGGGCGGGTACCGGCTCGGCGCCGGAGCCGCGCTGCCACCGTTGTTGCTCGACGACGAGGAGGCCGTCGCGGTGGCGATCGGGCTGCGCACCGCCGCAGGGGGCACCATCACCGGGGTCGAGGAGACCTCGCTGCGCGCACTCGCCAAACTGGAGCAGGTACTGCCGGGCCGCCTCCGCCGCCGCGTCGACGCCCTGAAGCGGTACGCCGAGGCGGTACCCCGCGACGATCAGGGCCCACGGGTGGACGCGGACATACTGAATGTCCTAGCCGCCGCCTGCCGGGACCACGAACGCCTACGATTCAACTACCAAAGTCACGACGGCTCCGAGAGCCAACGGGAGGCAGAACCCTACCGGCTGGTCAACTGGGGACGACGCTGGTATCTCGTCAGCTTCGACATCGAGCGGGCCGACTGGCGGACGTTCCGGGTGGACCGGCTGCGCCCACGCACCCCGACAGGTCCCCGATTCACCCCCCGCGATCTCCCCGAGGAGGCCATCGACCAGGTACGCCGGGCCGCGTCATCGGCGGGCTGGCGGTACCGGGCCCAGATCGTCGTACACACACCAGCCGAACAACTCGCCGAACGGATCAACACCGCCATCGGCAGCATCGCGCCGATCGACGACAACCACTGCCTGCTGGACACCGGCGCGGACAACATCGAAACGCTCGCCGTACACCTCGGCCTGCTCGGGGTCGACTTCACCGTGACGCAACCCGCAGAACTCGTCGAACTCCTGCGTACCCTCGCCGACCGCTACCACCGCGCCACCCCACCACCGCCGCAAGACACCTAACCCCAGCAGCTCCACCGCGGAGATGTCCTCGCCCGGCAGCACCCGGCGGAGATCGCCCGGCATCTGGCCGTCGCAGCGGGGTGCGCGGCCCACAGCCGCTCGCCCGGAGCACTGCAGCGAGGATGTCCGCACTCTTGACCCTTGTACGCTGCGCTACCTACGCGAACCGCCCACCAGTACGACGCAACGCAGCAGTGCCTTGACCACGGTCCAGTCCTCTCGGCGCGCCGGCGGCTCGGCCGGAACACAACATCGATGCGCGCCGTGGAGGGGCGCCGATTACACCTTGGCGTGGTCCACTAACGCAGCGCCATCGCTTGACTCGTTGGCTCGGGCTCCCCGGGCGGTGTCGCCCCCACCTCCCGACGGGGCCGGCCGGCTGACCGGACGGCCCGGAGGCGACACCTGCCCGGCGGGCACGTTCTGTCTATCGGCGAGGTTCGTTGTCCGTCGGGGACGGCGGTTTATCCGCGGGTACCGTTCGTTCCGGCCTCGGCCGTGGGATGCCCTTCGTGAAGGAAGGTTCTGGATCGCCGCGTGTCCGGGTGGTCCGGCCCGAACAGTCGGGTACGCGCGGACAGTGTCTGCTGCATGCCGCCGAGCACGCTGGCTTCCTGGCAACCAAGGGCGGCCAGGGACACTCGGCCAACCGGTAGCTGGTTAGCGCGCCTTCAGACGGCTGATACCGACCGCGTCCAAGGCAGCGGTCGTAATGGTCCCGAGCACCGAGTAGGCGACGGTCGGCGCCGACATGAGCGCGAGCATCGGGACCTCGAGAACGCCGGCGGTTCCAACGTGGCCAGGGCACTAGGTGTTTGGTGTGAAACGGTGGCTGGCCGGGTGATCGGGTCAGCCGCCGTTGCTGTGTGATCTCGTAGGCCGTGCGGTGTTCGAGGTTTACGGAGTCCCGGAACCGTTGTCGGGTCGGTGTTGTGAGCCTTTGCGGTATCGGGGTGGTGTTCGGGGTGGTGTTGGTGGGGGTCAGGAGGCGGCGAGGGCCCAGCCGCGGTGTGGGGTATGGGTCAGGCCGAGGGTGGCCAGGCGGGCGAGGTTGACCGCGGTGGCGAGGAGGTTGAAGTCGGCGGCGATGCGGGCTTGGCCGCGCATGCGGGCGCGGCGTCCGCCGTGGCGGCGGCGCATGAGGTGGGCGATCTTGCGTTCGACTTTGGGTCGGGTGGCGCGGTAGTCGGCTTGCCAAGCGGGATCGGTCTGCCGGAGGCGGGCGGTCGCGAGGTGGGCTTCGTGGTGGCCGATGGTGATGCTGCGGCCGGTCTTAGCGTCGGTGCACTGCGCGCGTAGCGGGCAGGTGACACAGGCTGGGCCGAAGTCGGCTTTGCCGGCGTGGCGGGCGTGGCCGCGCACGGTGCGGATTGGTGTGGTGATGCCGGCCGGGCAGGTGACCTGGCCTGCGGGTAGGTCGATGTGGAACTGGTCTTTGGTGAACTTCCCGGCCGGTGCGTTGGGTGCCTGGACCTTCGTTTTGGCGTCGATGCCGGCGCTGTGCAACTGGTCGAGGATCTCGCCGGTGCCGTACGCGCAGTCACCATAGACCGCCCCGACGTGGGCGCCTGGAGCTTGGCCGTGTTTGTCGGGTAGTAGGTCAGCGATCAGCTGCGGGGCTGGCTCGGCGTCGTCGGTGTTGCCCGGGGTGACCCCGGTCGCGGTGATGACCTCGCTGTCAGGGTCGATAGCGACGTGACCCTTGTAGCCGTCGAAGCTGCGATGGTTGGTCTTGTGCCCGTGCCGGGCCTGCGGATCCACTGTCGAGATCACCCGGTCCGGGGCCACCTTCCGGGCGATGCGCAGTACCCCGTCCTCGCCTGTTTCCAGGTCCTGGCCCAGCACGGTAGCCAACAGCTGGGCCGCCTGCGCGACCGGCTCGGACAGCTCACCGCATCCGTCCAGGGTGGCTAACACCGCGTAGCCGTCGCGCGCCCGGGAGTCGACCAGCGCCTCCCGCGCGGTCTTGTCGTCCCAGTCGATGACCGGCTTGCCCGTGCTGGCGTAGTCATCCCCGCTGCCCAGCTGTGCCCGCAACCGCTCGGTCAGCTCGGTGTCAGCCACGCGCAACAGGCCGCGGATCGCCGAACGGATCAGCGTGACCGTGTCCATCGTGGCCACCGCGTCGTACAACGGGGTGGAGTCCAGTACCCGCCGCCGGCCCAACAGCCCGGCCTGCCGGGCCGCCGCCAACGCGACCTCGAAGACCCGGCCCGGACGATCCGAACGGCGTAGCCGTTCCCGCATGTCCACCAACACGGTGTGCGCGAACCCGACCCGGTGCGCCGGGCTGTCCCAGCCGCCGACCCCGGCCGCGTACCGCCACCGCACATCGAAGGTGAACCGCTCGACCGCCTCCCGATCCGACAAGCCGTCCAGACGTTGCAACACCATCACCGTGGCCACCACCGACGGGGGCACCGACCGACGACCAGAATCCGCGAACAGATCCCCGAACAACCCGTCCGGGAACAGCGCCTCACGCTGCGCGTGCAAGAACGCGTAGATCGAGGTAACTGGCAACGCTTCATCGCACAACTGCGTCACCGGATCCAGCAGGTCCAACTGCTGCGAAGCAACACCCAACGCCACGCCTCAACCTACCGTGGAATCATCGCCTATCGATGCAGACACACCGACGCGAAGCAGCCGTTTCACACCAGATACCTAGGGCGTGTCTCCTGGATCTTTGATTGAAGATCCGCTATCACGTCTGTCGTGAGTGGACGGTTCGAGCTGACCGATGCGGAGTACGCGCGGATCGCGCCGTTGCTGCCGTCGTTGACGCCGCAGCGGGGTGGGCGGTGGCGGGATCACCGGCAGGTGATCAACGGGATCCTGTTCCGGGTACGGACCGGGGTGCCGTGGCGTGATGTCCCGGAGCGGTACGGGCCGTGGAAGACGTTGTATAAGCGGTTCGCCCGGTGGGAGGAGGACGGCACCTGGGCGCGGGTCGAGGCGATGTTGCAAACCGATGCGGAGGCTGATGGGGATCTGGACTGGAACGCTCATGCCGACTCCACGATCGTGCGGGCGCACCAGCACGCCGCTGGTGCTCGTAAAGGGGGCTGACCAGCCGTGACGCAGCGCGACGGGAAGCGCGCGGCAAGTCGAGGGGCGGATGGACCACGAAGATCCACACGATCGGGGACGGACGCGGCCGCAACCTGGCCAGCCATCTGACCCCAGGCCAGGACGCGGACATCCGGCAACTGGTCCAGCTGCTCGACAGCGTGACGGTCGGGCGACCGGACGGCAACGGCCGGCCCCGCAAGCGTCTGGACTCGCTGTGCGCGGACAAGGCGTACGGTTCCCGGGCCAACCGTCGCGCGCTGCGTGCCCGTCGGATCCCGTACGACATCCCGGAGAAAGACGACCAGATCGCTAACCGGCTCCGCAAGGGTTCCCGTGGTGGCCGGCCACCGAGCTTCAGTCCTGAGCGGTACAAGCAGCGCAACAACGTCGAACGACTCTTCAACCGGCGCAAGCAGTTCCGCGCCGTGGCCACCCGCTACGACAAGCTCGCCTGCCGGTACCGCGCCACCGTCCAGATCGCCGATATCGC
>Ga0070679_100000842_pt1 | contig 26728 bp, 21 predicted proteins | sample KBSC63BmetaG_FD_65652 | JGI IMG/M metagenome (GOLD analysis project Ga0070679, IMG submission 65652) | Corn rhizosphere microbial communities from Kellogg Biological Station, Michigan, USA - KBS C6-3B metaG | ecosystem: Host-associated > Plants > Roots > Rhizosphere | place: USA: Michigan... | reverse complement strand
GCGAATCAGGAAAGCGCATTTCTTCGAGCAGCTCGAGCTTAGAGCCTCTCCCGATACCAATCGTCGCTGTGGCCCATTCACCCACACCGTCGATCGTCAGCACTGCCGCCTCGTCGAAGGGTGAGGGATAGTAGGCGCTCGCGGCATGGGCCTCATGGTGTTCGGTGTAAAGCAGTTTTCCGGCGAACCCGCCCAGCGCCGAGCGGATTTCACGCTCGATGTAAAGGCGTTCTTTCATCCAGAGGGGTGCGGCGCGGCGGAATGAACCGAGCCCACGTGGCGCGATGTCGAGATAAGTCTCTATCAGGCGCTCGAATTTGATCAGCGGTTTTTCGTAAAAGACGACCGCGTCAAGCTCCGACGCGGAGATCCGCGCTTCGGCGAGGCAATATCGGGCGGCATGCACGGGGAATCGTGCGTCTCCCTTGACGCGCGTAAAGCGCTCTTCCTGCGCTGCTGCCACGATCTTCTCACCCACGAGGAGGCACGCCGCGCTGTCGTGATAAAACGCGGAGATCCCGAGCACGTAGCCGCTAGACAACGTGGGACCCTACGATTCACTCACCTCGCATGAATCCTTGATGCTCGGCCTCGTTGTATTCCGTTGGGGAACGAAATCCGTAGTATTCACCAAAGATACCGGTCCGGCCCTCACGATAAAGGAGATCATTGTTTGCGGACTCTCAAGCGTCATTTCGTTGGTCTCACGGTCTTTGCTGCGCTTTCGGGAGTGGGTGCCTGCGGACACGAGCACTATCCCCTCGGAAAGCTCGCGGTCAGGGTGATAGATGACCAGAACAAGCCTGTGCGGGGAGCGGCCGCGGACCTCTACAAGCTGACCCCGTCTGGCAGAGTCTATTGGCGTGCAAGCCGGACTGACAGCGCCGGGATCGCCGTCCTCGGCGCACAAAATGGAGGGGTTATCGAGGGTGACTATCTGATTCACGTCAGCACCATCACCTGGCATGAGCTCGTTCCCGGCGAGACAAATGACAAGCGGGTGACGCTCAAAGAGGGGGACGATACCGTCGTCACCTTTCGAGTCCGCCCCAGGCTTCCGCTGCGACCCTGACGGTTTCGCAAGGCGTGGCTAGCCGGACGCGCATCCCGGCACCTATTTATAGGACGCATTGATGCCCACCCAAATCAGCGCAGGTGTTTCATGAGAGTTCCCAGTCTACGAATTTTCGCGATTTCAGCACTGTTGTGCGCCTTTACCGCGCTCGCATGCAGCGACTCCACCTCGGCCTCGTCGATTGGCAAAGTGTCGGCGCAGGTAATCGACGCTAACAACACCGGAATTCAGGGCGTCCAGGCGGACTTGTATAAGGTCGTCGTCGGCGGCGCAATTCTCTGGCGCAGCGGACTGACCAGCACCAACGGCCTCGCGGTATTTGGGGCGGCCGACGGTGGGGTTGTCTCGGGCAACTATTACATCCATCTGAGCTTCGTCAACAACTACCGGCTAGTCGCTGGTGAGAGTAATGACAAGCCGGTCACGGTCAGCTCGGGGAGCGATAACGTCGTCACGTTCCACGTGGAGGCCGCAAGACCGGGAGGGCCCTGAGCATTCGGCTAAGCGCAAATCGGATTGCTGTCCGTGCCGTTCACCGGTCGCGCACGCGCATCGACCGCTTCAAGCTCACCAAGAAGGCGTTCGTTCGTGCTACCCTTCTTGCCGACCCCGAAATCGCGCGAGCGGTGCGGGAGCATTCGGTGGAATACGCGGTTGGCGAAGATGCAACGTGGAAGCTTGTAGAAGGCTACATCGATGAGATCGTGCCTTTCTTCAACATTCTCACCTACTACAAATTCGGCCTCGTCGTCAGCAGAGTCCTGCTGAACTTCTTCTACAAGGTCTCGGCGGAATACGCCGGGCGGTCGTCGCACCCGCCACTGCCTCGGGATGCGATCGTCATCTATCTCATGAATCACCGGTCGAACGCCGATTACGTGCTCGTTGGATATGTGCTGTCGGGGCAGGTCGCGATCTCGTACGCCGTCGGAGAATGGGCGCGCACATTTCCTCTCGAGTACATCTTCAAATCCTTCGGCGCCTACTTCATCCGCCGGAAGTACCGCGAGAAGCTCTATCAAACAGTTCTCGAGCGGTACGTGCAGCTCATTACCCGTAATGGAGTGACGCAGGGGATTTTCCTGGAAGGCGGCCTGAGCCGAGACGGCCGGCTCGGCAAAGCGAAGATAGGCTTGCTCGATTATCTGATCGGCGTCGCGCGCGACTCGACGATGCGGTCGCGACTGTACGTCGTGCCGGTTGCGATAAACTACGATCGCGTTCTGGAGGATCGCTCGCTGCTGCGCGAGCTCGATGCGCGCGAAGGTCGAAGCCGGCCGCCTCGTTACGTCCAGCTTGGCGAGGTGCTTCGCTACGCGGGGTGGAATCTGGCGCGGTTGGTCGCCCGGAGGTGGAAGCGCTACGGTCGGGCAGCGGTCGTGATCGGCGAGCCCATACCTCTTTCACCATGGCTCGATGCGCAGGACGATGAGACGGGAGGACTATTCGCGTTGGCACGGGCCGACCGTCTTCAGCGAGTCCAGGTGCTCGCCGACTCAGTGCTCGATCGAATCGCTTCGATCATTCCGGTCACGCCGGTCGCGCTCGCGTGCGCGGCGCTGCAGACATTCGAAGGAGATTTCGTCACGCATGCGGATCTTCTCTCCCGAATGGAGGATCTGCGCGACGTCCTGCACGAGCTGAACGCGCGCGTAATCCATCGCGAAGGAGCCATCCAGGAAGTCTTCGACCGCGCATGGCGGATGCTGAAGATGCGCAGAATCCTCGTTCGCGCGGGAAGCGGCTACGCGATTCTGCCCGGCAACCGCCCGTTGGTGAGCTACTACGCCAACAGCATCGCGCATCTGCTGGGGCCGTTCACGGCGGGAATCAGGGAGCACGAGGCAATCCAGCCGTTTTCGGCCGAGCTCAGCGCACTCTCGAACCGGAAGTAGTTGCAACTATCCCCGAGTTTGCGTTGTCAAATACGCGAAACCATTGCAGGGAAGCTCAGCCGTACAAGCGGACCATCACGTCGCAATCCCTAACAGTCACCGGGCGAAACGATCCGTTCGGCTGTCCAACCCACTTGCGTCTGGTCCCCTGGCTATAGTTCGGAAATGTGTCCTTCGGAACATCACCATGCGCATCGACGCGTTGAATCGCGTCGCACACCGACCGTCCCGGAGAAACGGTCACGCTGTGCAGTCCCGAGCGCACATGAAGGCTCGCTCCTTTCGAGAGCGAGGAATTGCCCGCGACTGCGGGTTCACCCTATGGAGGGAGAAATATGTTGGCTTCTTTTCAGTCGAGAGCTCGGCCGGTTTCCGGTTCCCACCCACCCAATTCAAAGAGCAGCATAGCGAAACACGTCGTTAGAAATTGCATTGGCGCACTCGCAGTACTAGTGTGCGCGGCTACTACGGCCAGGGCACAGGCCGGCACGACCATCTCCGGCAGGGTCACGAACGAGCAGGGCGTACCGCTTCCCGGTGCGACCGTTCTCATTCAGGGCACGACGACCGGAGCGCACACCGATGACGCCGGGCGCTACACGATCATAGTTCCCGCTTCGGCGGCGAACGGACAGACTGTGAATCTCATAGGCCGCGTGATCGGCTATGCGGCGCGCACTGTTCCGATCGTTCTCACGGCTGGCGGAAACATCAGCCAGGATTTCGCGCTGGTCGTGAATCCTCTCAACCTCGACGTTGTCGTCGTGACGGGCGCCGGAACTTCGACGACCCGCGAACGACTGACGACGACGATCAACACCGTCGACAGCAGCGCTATCAATCGCGCGGCGAATCCACAGAACATCGTCTCCGCTCTGGCAGCGCAGGCGCCGAACGTGGAAGTTCGCACGCAGTCAGGCGAGCCGGGTTCGTCCGCATCGATCAAGATTCGCGGCGCGTCCAGCCTGTCGGGCACCAATCAGCCGCTCTTCGTCGTTGACGGACAACCGATCGACAACCAGACATTCTCGACGCAGAGCATCGCGAATGGATCGGGAACCGCCTCCGGCGGAGATGCGAGCACGGTTGCACCGAACCGCGCTTCCGACATCAACCCCGCAGACATCGAGTCGATCCAGATTCTGAAGAGCGCAGCCGCCGCCGCGATCTACGGCGCTCGCGCTGCGAACGGCGTCGTTCTGATCACGACAAAGTCCGGGACTCCTGGCGCGACAAAGTATACGCTCTCGTCGACGGAAACGTTCGACAGGGTTAACACTCCGGATCTCCTTCAGCACGAGTTCGTGCAGGGCACCGGTGGAGTCGCCGCGACGTGCGGAGGCCCCGATTGCAGCGTCAATCGTTTGTCATGGGGTCCAGCGGCAGCGGCTGGCACACCGCTCTTCGATCACTCGAACGAGCTGTTCGACACCGGCATTACCGCCGACAATAATCTGCAGGTGTCCGGCGGAAACGATCGCACGACGTTTTACGCGTCGGGCGGACTGCTCGCACAGAACGGTTACCTGAAGGGACCGAACAACAAGTACAATCGCGCCACGGTCCGCCTGAAGGGAACGCAGCAGATCAACTCCAAGCTGAAGATCGGCGGCAATCTCAGCTACATCGACACGCGCGGCAAATTCGTCCAGAAGGGATCCAACCTTTCCGGCGTAATGCTCGGCGCGCTTCGCACGCCGCCGAATTTCGACAACACGGATACGTATTTGCCGAACGGTCTCCAGCGCGCGTATCGATTCCCGAACGCGACAAGTCTGGCGTCGATGGAAAGTGCCGTCTACTACGACAACCCGTTTTTCGTGCTCGACAACCCGGGGAATCGCAGCGAGCTGGGACGTTCCGTCTCGAATCTGAACATCGCCTACACGCCGTTCGACTGGCTCAACATCAGCGAGACGCTTGGCGCCGATTATTACAATGATTGGCGGCTCGAGTCGCTGCCCCTGACGTCGGGCAACGACGCCGTTGGCAATGTGACGCGCAACGACATCAACAATCTCGAGATCGATCACAACCTGATCGCGACGGCGAAGCACACGTTCGGGACGAACACCGACCTCACGTTTACGGTCGGCCAGAACCTGAACTCGCGCCGCCTGAGGCAGACGTTTGCATTTGGCGAGCAGCTCATCGCGCCGACGCCTTACAACATCCAGAACACGATCACTCCATCTGTGACCGAGTTCCGGGCGCTGCGCCACATCGAAGCGTATTTCGGTCAGGCCGAGCTGAGTCTGTTCGATCAGCTGGTGCTCAACCTTGGATTGCGCAACGACGGGTTCTCGACGTTCGGAAGCGCGAACCCTCGGGCGAACTACCCGAAGGCAAGCGCTGCCTGGACGTTCAGCAATCTCCTGAACAACAGGGATCGCACCGGGCTCTTCTCGTACGGCAAGTTCCACGTCGCGTACGGTGAGACCGGAAAGGAGCCGCCCGCATACGCGGCGATAACCGCGCTGTCATCCACCAACGTGTTTGGACTCGGTGGGTTCGGCGACGTCCTCAAGTCGGGCATCAATGGACAGGGTGCACTCTCGACGAGCCTGAGTCAGGGGAATCCCAACCTGCTTCCCGAGAGAAATAAAGAGACGGAGCTCGGACTCGACCTCGCGTTCCTGAACAGCAAGGTCGATCTGTCAGCGACGACTTACAACAAGAAGGGATCTGACATCATCCTGAGCGCGCCGGTCAACGCGTCACAGACGGGATCGATTCAGGCTATTCTCAACGCCGCCACCATCCAGAACAAAGGCGCTGAGCTAACGCTCAACCTTCACCCGATCCAGTCGCCAAATGCGGGCTGGGACGTGGGCGTGCAGTACGGACGCAACCGCGGCAAGGTGCTGAGCCTGAACGGGGCTCAGTTCATCACTTACAACCTCGAAGGATTCCAGGGCGCCATCGGAGCCTCCGCGGTTGGATTTGCGCCAGGCGTAATTCAGGGAAATGATTTTGCCCGCTGCGGCCTCGGCATCACCGACCTTTCGGTACCCGGTCTTGGTGTCGTCTCCGACCTCGATGCGCTTTGCGCCGCGACGCCGGGTGGCTACAAGAAGGGCGCTCTGTTCCTCGGCCCCGATGGATTGCCGGTCGCCGATCCGACGGCGCGCATCATCGCGGATCCGAATCCGAAGTACACGATGTCGTACACCACGGCGCTCCGCTTCAACAAGTTCTCTCTCTCCGGACTGCTCGATGTCCGCAAGGGTGGACAGGTCTGGAACGGTACTCGTGGCATTTTGGACTTCTTCGGAACTGGCAAGGACACAAGGGTTCGCACTGAAACCAACGGCCAGTACGGCGTGAACTACGCAACCGATGTGTATCCCACAACTGCTGGCCCCGGGAAGGATGTCGTTCCCTTCACGAGCACGCAGGCATGGCAGAACTGGTTCTCGGGAGACGGTGGCGGCTTCGGCACCGTGGGTGCGCAATTCGTCGAAGATGGCAGCTTTGCCAAGCTTCGGGAGATCTCGCTCACCTACACGCTCGACAAGCCGTTCTTCAAGAGCATGACAGGCTTCTCGAGTGCGGACATCCGCATCGCGGGACGCAACCTCCACACGTGGACGAAGTACTCCGGATTCGATCCCGAGGTCAATCTCGGCGGCGCCGAGTTCCTGACGCAGGGACTGGACTACTTCATCAATCCACCAACGCGGTCGTTCGTCCTCTCGTTCAGCCTCACTCGCTAGCCAATTACGGAGACTAAAGAAGTGACTAACTATATAAAACACGTAGCGGTGCGGATCGCCGTCGCGGCCACAGTCGTATCCGTCGGGGGGTGCAACTTCCTGACGGGCGGCGAGGCGAGCAACGATCCCAACCGCCAGGTCGTGGCGACGAACGATCAGTACTTCGTCGCTACACAGGAGAATCTCTGGGGATACTGGGGCAGTGATCTCGCCCGAGTGACCGGGATCCTCGCGCAGCAGTTCCACGGCGTCGCCAACCAGTACGGCGCGCTGGAGAGCAGGTACTCGCACGATGAAAACACCACCAACGGATCGCACGCCGCGCTTTACACTTCGGGTGCCCTCGTGGACATCAAGAAGCTGCAGACCGGCGCAAGAGTCGTGGGTGATTCGCTGTACGTTGGAATCGCGCAGGTGGAAGAAGGTGCGCTGATGGGCACTGGCGCCGATGTCTTTGGCGATCTCGTGTATTCCCAGGCCCTGCAGAACATTCCGAATCCGGTGCTGGATGATCAATTCGCGGTGTACGATTCGGTGCAGAAGGTGATCTCCGCCGGAATCGCGAACATCAACAGCAACGTGGCCGGCAATGCGGGCCCGGGTGCAGCCGATCTCGTCTACGGCGGCGATGTCGATCTCTGGACCGCGATGGCCCACACGCTCAAGGCGCGCTTCTTCATGCACACCGCCGAAGTGCGTGGTCTGCCGGCGTATCAGGCAGCACTGGCCGAAGCGCAGCAGGGAATCATGGACAACTCCGGGAATTACGTCGGGGCGTTCACGTCGACCGCATCCGAGACGAATTTCTACTTCCAGTTCCATGGGCCGGCTGGTCGCGGTGGCGACTTGAGCACCGAGTCGACACTCGACGCGCTGCTCGCGAGCCGCAACGACCCACGCCGCACGCAGTATTTCTCGCTCACCGGCAATCCGCGGTGGTTGAGTGCGACGCGCGGCGCGGCGGGCTTCCAACAGCCGTACGTCACGTACGACGAAAACACGCTCATCTGGGCGGAAGCTGCTTATCGCACGGGTGATCAGGTTACGGCGCTGGCCAAGCTCAATGAGGAGCGGGCAAACAACGGTCTGGGCGCGGAAGTTCTCGCGGGCCAGCCGCTGCTCAACGAGATCCTGACGGAGAAGTACATCGTCGACTTCCAGCTCGGCGAAGAGGCATGGAACGACTACAAGCGTACCTGTACGCCCAACCTCGTTCCCACCGCGCCGGCCGGGACGCCCATTCCGGGACGGTTGTACTACGACGCGGGTGAAAGGAACACGGACACCAACATTCCTGCCCCGAATTCAGGAGTGAACGGAATCCGGAACAAGAACGATCCTCCGAACGCAACGTCAGATGGAACGGGCGCGGCGTGCCTGGGGCAGTTCTAGCAGGGAAGTAGTTCTGGCTTAATACCCGGGCCCAGTCGAAGACGATTGGGCCCGGGTAGTTTCATCACTGCTCGTTTCCACACTTCGAGACATTCACCATGAGACTTATTTCGTTTGGCGATACGCGAATCAGGCACGGCCTGATGTCGATTTGCATTCTTGTCGTCTCTGCTTGCACCACCTACACCCCGCTCCGCGTGGCCGATATGTCGCCCGGCTACAATGTGAGGGTCAGTCTTTCGGATCAGGGAGCTGTCGATCTCGCCCCGAAAATTGGCGCGCGGGCGAGGCAGCTGGAGGGAACGCTCACTGAGGCTTCCGACAGCATCCTCGTAATGTCGGTGCGTCGCGTTACGCGCGAAGGGGGAGGGGACGATACATACAACGACCTTCCAGTCTCGCTTCCTTCCAGGGACGTCGATGCTGTCGAGCGGAGCTCAACTTCGATCTCTCGCAGCGTGCTTAGCGCGGGTGCAATCGTAGCGACGGCGCTTCTCGCGGCAAAAGGCGCGGGCGATGCCTCAGGCGGTAAGGACGGCGGAAAGCAGCCAGCTGGCAACTAGGCGCGCGAGCGCCGATTCCATGGACGCGGCGCTTTTAGCGCGGCGCCGTTTTACCAGACGCCGACGCTCGATCGGCTCAGGCTGCTCTCGATCGTGAACCTGACCTCGGAGTTTCCGCGCAGCGAGATGGCCTGCGAGACGTAGCTGTCGGTGCCGCCTATGCGCCGCACCGCGAGGCGGATAACACCCATCTGTCCCTGAAGTTGCGCGGGTATTTCCATTGAGACGTCGTGGGCTGCCGCGATATTGGTGAACCGAGTCTGCACCCCGTCGTGCACGATGTAGAGGACGATGTCAGCCCAGTTGTGGTTTTCGACCTGAAGTTTTACGGGCTCCGGTGGCAAGGCGGGCGAATCGGCGAACGATTCTCCGACCGGCTGTGAATGGGCACAGGCCGAAAGAACCGCAGCAACGGCGAAATACGAGGCCACAATAGTCCTGGCGACCATCATCGCATCCTCCCCACGCGAGCGTCGCGGCTCTATGTCGCGGCGGATGACACAATGTGCTGCAGGGACCACGCCGCGTCGAGAGGAAATGCGGTGAATGGCGTCGAAGGCGGGCCGGGCGATTGCGGCCTCAGGACTAACGGCCATTGAGGATCGGCGATTAAGTGAGGACCGAGGAGAGAAGCGATCCGCGCACATCCTGAGTCCTCACTTAATCCTCGATCATAGATGGCAGTGAGTCCTGAGGCCGCAAAGTCCGCAATCCGCAATCGCAAGTGAACGTCACCGGAACTGGCCCACTAGCCTTACAAGTCGCTGAGTTGACACAAATCCCTGTCCCGTCTAACTTTATAGGCTAGTCTGCCCCAGGAATCGGGCGACCGTAGAATCACGTTCAGGGTTTAATGCCGACAATCAATCAGCTAGTCCGTCAGAGCCGCCGCGACGTCCAGAAAAAGGAAAAGGCGCCCGCGCTCAAATCGAATCCACAAAAGCGGGGTGTTTGCACCCGCGTTTACACCACGACGCCCAAAAAGCCGAACTCCGCGCTTCGCAAAGTGGCGCGCGTGCGTCTGACAAATGGGTTTGAAGTAACGGCGTACATTCCGGGCGAAGGCCACAACCTGCAGGAGCACTCGATCGTGCTCATTCGCGGTGGCCGCGTCAAGGATCTGCCGGGAGTTCGCTATCACATTGTGCGCGGATCGCTCGACGCCTCGGGCGTCAACGGCCGCAACAAGAGCCGCTCCAAGTACGGCACCAAGAAACCAAAGGCCGGTGGCGCAGCCGCCGGGGGCAAGAAGAAATGAGCACATACCAAAAGTTCACCGGAGCTGACAGTTGAGTCGCCGCAAAAAGTCCGTCAAGCGTCCGATCCTTCCTGACGCTCGCTACGATAGCCAGACCGTATCGAAGTTCATCAACGCGATCATGTATCAGGGCAAGAAGTCGACTGCCGAAAGAATCTTCTACGGCGCGATGGACATCGTCGAGAACAAGACGAGTCAGCCCGGCGTCACGATCTTCAAGCAGGCCCTTACCAATCTGAAGCCGGCCGTCGAAGTAAAGAGCCGCCGAGTTGGTGGCGCGACGTATCAGGTGCCCGTCGAAGTTCGTCCGGATCGCCGCACCGCACTGGCGATGCGCTGGTTGATCACCTTCTCACGTGGCCGCAACGAGAAGTCCATGTCCGAGAAGCTCGCCGCTGAAGTGATCGCCGCGAGCAAGGGCGAGGGCAACGCGGTCAAGAAGAAGGAAGACACGCACCGCATGGCCGAAGCGAACAAGGCTTTCGCGCACTATCGCTGGTAGGCGCGTAAACGAAAGGCAGAATCCCGTCCCGCGATCTTCGCGAGACGGGATTTTTTTTTTGCGCTAGTGGGGCGTCGGCTTCCTTGCCCGCGCGCCGCTTCGCCTCTCCGAGACTGTCCGAGCCTGCCTTCTCCGCTCTGCGGTCGTCGCGATGACCGCCAGCGCCAACTCGATTACGCCGTATGCCATCGCAACCAGAGACAACAGCGCCACCACGGCCAGGAGGCGCGTCATTCCCGCGGATAGAGTGCCCCGGATTACTTCGTAGGTCGCTCCACCGACAAGGATCGCCGAGACCACCGCAATCGTCGACGCGATCCCGATGGACATCCCGAGATCGACGTGGGGAAGTGCTTCTTGCGGCTGGTCAGCAGCCGCCATAGGATCGTTCATTGTGTTTCCGGATAGCAGTTCGAGGTGTGGCTGCCAGATATGACCATCATGCTTCGTGCCGTTTCGACAAGCAAGGCTACTCGCGGCGTTGTTGGGCTCCTCAGCCTGGTTGTGCTCGGCTGTGGAGGATCGGACTCATCCGTTGCGCCGCCGCCCCCACCACCGTTCATCCCCCCACACCTGACCATCGACGTCAGGTATCTCTCGACGTTTACCGCTGAGCAGAAGTTCACTATCGCCGCTGCCGCGGACAGATGGACGCACGCGATCCTGACCGATCTGGGGAATTTCCAGCTGAGCTTCGCGAACAACGACTGCTTCATTGGCGAGCCCGCCGTGCACGAGGTCCATCACGACGTTCTCCTTTTCTTGTCGCTCGAGGCTGTCGATGGTCCACACGGTACTCTGGCCTATACGCAGGTGTGCAGTGAAACACCTCGAGATCTCCCGATCGTCAGTCACATCCGGATCGATGCCGCCGACATGGACTCTCTGCAGATCGAAGGCCTTCTATCGTCGGTCGTAATGCACGAGATGGGTCACGCGCTGGGCTTCAACCCGCACGTATGGGGAAGGAAGGGACTGATCAGCGGCGGGACCACTGACCCTTACTTCACCGGGCTTTCGGCCAAAACCGAGTTTTTGCGAATCCTGCCGTCCTACATGGGAAACGTGGTTCCTCTCGACGATATCGATCAGCAGGGCGATAAGAGCAGCCACTGGCGGTGGAGTGCGTTCGGTGACGAGCTCATGGTCGGCGTCCTCGTCCCCGGCTACCGCTACCCTCTGAGCTCCGTCACGCTGGGACTCTTCAGGGACATCGGGTACGATGTGGACATGAAGGTCGCCGAGCCGTATCCGACGCTCTCGACCATGGGGGCGCCGGCGAGCGCAGTTACGACGCTTGATGGCGACGTCGTGGCGCCGAAGATCAGGAGAATACTCGAACCGCTTGCGACGCCATAGCACCGCGCGCATCTTCGAACAATCATATGTAGAGCCTTGATCCCTCGGCCGTCGGTCGAGGGATTTCCGTCGCGCTACGACGCGCTTCCGATCGTGGGGGAAGCATGAAGTACCCGGAAGTAAAGAACTATCTCGCAGGCTCTTTCGTTGGCAGCGACCGTCCATTCCTCGAAGTCCACAATCCGAGCGATGGCAGCGTCATTTCGCGCGTTCCGCTGTCGACCCAGGATGATGTCGACGCCGCCGTCGCGAGCGCGCGCAAGGCATTTCCGGCGTGGGCGGCCACGCCGATCAAGGAGCGGGTGCAGGTCTTCTATCGCTACAAGACGCTCCTCGAGAAGAACATAGACTCGCTCTCGGCGCTGATCACCGAGGAGAACGGAAAGATCGCGGCCGAGGCGCGCGCAGAGGTGCTGAAATCGGCCGAGCTGTGCGAATTCGCATGCTCTCTTCCGCAGATCGCGCCCGGAGAGGTGCTCGAAGTCAGCCGAGGAGTGGAGTGCCGGATCGAGCGCTATCCGCTGGGAGTCGTCGCGGCGATTACCCCGTTCAACTTCCCGAACATGGTGCCCAACTGGTCGCTTCCCAACGCGATTGCGCTTGGCAACTGTCTGATTCTCAAGCCGTCCGAGCTTGTTCCTCTCAGTGCTGGCAGAATCGCCGAGCTGTTGAAGGAAGCGGGATTGCCCGAGGGAGTGCTGCAGATTGTGAATGGCGGGAAGGAAGCTGTCGAGGGTATCTGCGACCACCCCGGGATCTCGGCGATCAGCTTCGTTGGCTCGACCAAGATCGCGAAGGTTGTGTATCGACGCTCTACTGCGACGCTCAAGCGTTGTCTGGCGCTCGGCGGCGCCAAGAATCACTTGATAGTGATGCCCGACGCCGACAAGGAGATGACGTCCAGCAATGTCGTCGCGTCGATGTCGGGGTGCGCGGGCCAGCGCTGCATGGCAGCCTCGGTGATGGTCGCTGTAGCGAAGACGGATGACATCATCGGGCGAATGGTCGAGCACGCGAGCAAGCTCGTTCCGGGGAAGGACATCGGTCCGGTGATCTCAGCCGCCGCCAAGGAGCGGATCGAGAGGTACATCGCGGAAGCGGAAGCGGCAGGGGCAAAGGTGCTGGTCGATGGAAGGCGCGCGATCGTGCAGGGAAAAGAGAGCGGCTACTTCATCGGACCTACGATCATCGATCACGTTACGCCCGACATGAAGATCGCGCAGGACGAAGTCTTTGGTCCGGTGCTGGTGATCATTCGCGCGAAGAACATCGACGAGGCGCTGAAGGTGGAGAACGCGTCGCCTTATGGAAACGCGGCGTCGGTGTTCACCGAGAGCGGGGGCACAGCACGCTACGTGATGGAGCACGCGAGCGCGGGGATGGTCGGCGTGAATGTCGGCGTGCCGGTGCCGCGGGAGCCGTTCTCATTTGGTGGGTGGAACGATTCCAAATTCGGGGTCGGAGATATCACTGGTCGCGGGTCCATCGAGTTCTGGACGCAGGCGAAGAAGATGACGACGAAGTGGAACAAGGAAGCCGGCACGAACTGGATGTCCTAGACAGGTCAATCGGAGGCCGTATGAGTGTGGATAGATCGGTGACTTTCACCGGAATCAAGTTCGAGAATCCATTCCTGCTTTCGTCGGCCCCTCCGACCGAGTCGGAGTCCAACATCACGCGGGCTTTCGAAGGCGGCTGGGGTGGCGTGGTCACGAAGACCATCGGGCTACACCCGGTGGTAAACGTCTATGGCGCCAAGGCCAAGTTCATGCGCACCGGCGCCGAGGACGCGCAGGTGTCGATGAAGAAGCGGCCCGGCGCGGCTCTGCATTCCTCGTGGAACTGGGAGCTCATTTCGGACAAAACCCTCGAGTGGTGGGCGCCGAGGATCCGGCGCATCAAGGATGCGTTTCCGAACAAGGTTCTGATCGCATCTATCATGGCCGGCTCAGGGAACGACAAGGAGCTGAGGCATTGGCAGGAGCTTGCTGAAACCGTGCAAGGTGAAGGTGCCGATGGGCTGGAGCTCAATTTCTCCTGTCCACACATGGATCGGCGCGACATGGGCAGCAACATCGGCAAGGATCAGGGGCTGTGCTCGGTCGTGACCGAAGCCGTAAAGGAAGTGGCCAAGGTGCCGGTGTGGTGCAAGCTCACGCCGGCGACGGCGGACATTGTCGTCGAAGCGGGGGCGTGCTTTCGCGGTGGCGCGGACGCGATCGTGTCGTCGAATACCTTCCCGTCGATTCCGCTCATCGATGCGGAGACGCTCGAGTTCGAGATCAACGTCGACGGCTTGGTATCAAGCGGCGGATTGGGGGGCCCCGCGATTCTTCCGCTCTCGCTCGCGAAGATGGCGCAGCTTACCAAGGCATTTCCCGATAAGAGCTTCTCCGGCATAGGTGGAATCTCCGACTTCAATCAGGCTCTCTCCTACTTCCTCCTCGGCTGCGGCACCGTTCAGGTATGCACGGCGGCGATGCTCGATCAGGCCGTCGGTCCCAACGTCATCAAGCGCCTCTTGTCCGGACTCGACAAGTTCATCGAGGCGCACGCGAAAGACGGGTGGAAGAGCGTGGAAGATTTCCGGGGCATCCGGCGCGACAGGATCGTCCTGCAGTCGGAGATCAGGCGTCCGGACGCGGCCGACTATCATTCCGGCTACGAGAATGTCGAGGGCTATGCCGCGCCGCAGGCGGACGAACTAACGGCGAGGGCTTAGTCGTGGCTATAGCCTCCAGCGCGCCCGCGCGCGCCGCCTCCGCTTCGGGTAAGGGTGCGTCGAAGGCGTCCGCGCAGCCGCAGATGCCGCCGTGCGATCACAGGCCAAAGCGCTACGACGGACCTTCGCGCGAAGAGCTGATCGCGATGCGCAAGCAGTTCACGAATCCGGCGATCTTCACGCTCTACGGCGAGCCCCTGCTCATCGTCGAAGGCTACATGCAGTGGCTGTTCGACGAGACCGGCCGCCGGTATCTGGACATGTTCGCCGGCATCGTCACCGTTTCGTGCGGGCATTGCCACCCGAAGATTGTCGCGGCGATAGAAAAGCAGGTGGAGACGCTTCAACATGCCACCACGATCTATCTGCACCCGAACTTCCCGCTGCTCGCAAAGAAGCTTGCGTCGAAAATGCCGAAAGGGCTCGACGTCACCTACTTCGTGAATGATGGAAGCGAAGCCAACGATCTCGCCGTCACGATGGCGCGTCTCTTTACGGGCAACACCGACGTCATCGCCTTGCGCAACGGCTACCATGGTGGCTCGCCGAGCGCGATGGGGCTGACGTCGCACAACACATGGAAGTTTCCGATCCCGGGGGCAGTCGGCGTTCATCACGCCGTGCATCCCGATCCATACCGAAGTCCTTTCGCGGGAACGCCGGAGGAGATCGCGACGAAGAGCGCCGAAGACATTCTCGGGATCATCCGCTATTCGACGCCCGGGAAGATCGCCGCTTTCATTGCGGAGCCCATTCAGGGTGTCGGTGGAGCAACGTACGGTGCGCGCAATTATCTGAAAGAGGCCTACAAGATCGCCCGCGACAACGGCGGACTCTGCATCGCCGATGAAGTGCAAACCGGATTTGGCAGAACGGGGGACCACTACTGGGGCTTCGAGAACTTCGACGTCGTCCCCGATTTTGTCACGATGGCCAAGGGCATCGGCAATGGCGTTCCTCTCGGGGCGGTCACGACGCGAATGGATATCGCTCAGGCGCTGACGCAGCGCATCCATTTCAATACCTTCGGCGGCAACCCGGTGTGCATGGCGGCCGGACTCGCGGTGCTGGACGTGATCGACGAGGATGGTCTCCAGGAAAACTCACGCGTACTCGGCAAGCGACTGAAGGATGGAATCCGCGAGCTCGCGAAACACCACCAGCTGATCGGGGACGTCCGCGGAATGGGGCTCATGCTTGGCGTTGAGCTCGTTCGCGACAGAGGAACGAAGCAGCCAGCGAAGCAGGAAACCGCCGCCTTGCTGGAGGCGGCGAGAGAGATGGGCGTGTTGCTGGGCAAGGGTGGCCTGGACGGCAACGTTCTACGCATCAAGCCGCCGATGTGCATCACCGCCGATGACGCGGACTTCACGATCGACGTGCTCGATCGCGCGCTCACGGCCGCCGCACACTAACAACTAAAGGAGTACCAGATCGGTGCAATTCGACCGGGTCATCAAGGGCGGTAACGTCGTCACCCCGGCTGGAACCTTTGTCGGCGATATAGGCATCAAGGGCGAGAAGATCGCCGCGCTGGGCGTCGATCTCGACGCCGACAAATCGACCAAGGTCATCGACGCAAAGGGTCACCATGTGATCCCAGGTGTGCTCGACGTGCACGTTCACCTCGAGCTTCCGTTCATGGGAGCCGTTTCGGCTGATGATTATCGGACGGGAACGCGAGCCGGAGCGCGCGGTGGTGTCACCACACTCATCGATTTCGCGATTCCTTACGCTGGCGAGTCGCTCAATGACGCGGCCGACAACTGGATGAAGAAGGCGGAGGGCAAATCCCTCATCGATTACACTTTTCACATCTGCATCACCCGCTGGAACGAGCACAAGGATCAGATCAAGGGCATGGTGGACCGCGGCTTCACGACATTCAAGGAATTCATGATCTATGAATCCGAGGGATGGCAGTCGGATGACCGCGCCATGTTCGGCACGCTCGAGAAGATGAAAGAGTACGGGACGATGCTGCTCGTGCACGCCGAGTCAGCGCGCGTACTCGACGAGCTCATCGCTCGGTCCCACACGCCGGAGCTGATGAAGAAGTACGGCGCACGGCTACATCGGATGACGCGCCCTAACTTCATCGAGGCCGAGGCGATCCAGCGCGCGGTGCAATGGTGCGAGGCGACGTGCGGGCAGCTGTACATCGTCCACATGTCGACGGGCGAAGGCGCCGATATCATACGGGCAGCGCAGGCGCGCGGTGTCCCGGTACTCGCTGAGACGTGCGTGCAGTACCTCGTTCTCGACGACTCGGTTTTCGACCGCGAGGACGGGCACCTCTATGCCTGCTGTCCTCAGCTCAAGAAGCCCAAGGACGTCGAGCGTCTGTGGAAGGGACTTCGCAGTGGCGAAGTCTCTGTCGTCTCGACCGACACCTGCACGTTCAATCGCGAGCAGAAAGCGATGTGGAACGGCGACTGGACAAAGATTCCAATGGGGATGCCCGGCCTCGAGACCCTGATGCCGCTCACGTACACTCACGGCGTGCTGGCGGGGAAGATCACGATCGAGGAGATGTGCGCCAAGCTCTCGACGAACCCCGCCAAGATCATGGGACTGTATCCGCGAAAGGGCGCGATCCAGGTCGGCGCAGACGCGGATATCGCGATTATTCATCCAGCGAAAACGCACCAGGTCGAGCCGGCGAAGATGGAGACGAACGCCGACTGGTCGCCATACGAGGGCTGGGATCTCGCGGGCTTTTCGCGCACGACGCTTTCTCGCGGAGACGTGATTGTCGACGACTATCGGGTCGTTGGCAAGGAAGGGCGCGGCCAGTGGCTGCCGCGCAAGACGGCGGGTCTCGCGCAGTGACGATGAGTGCCGCGGGCGCGACCTACGCGCCCGAGGCGGTATCCGTTCCCGAAGACATTCAGGCAAGCCCTCTCTGGAACAGGGATCTCGCCCCGACTCCGCTGTCGCGGCGCACGTGGTCTACCTACAACATCGCAGCGCTCTGGATCGGAATGAGCGTGGTGATCACGACCTACACGCTCGCCTCCGGCCTGATGCAGGAAGGCATGACGTGGTGGCAAGCGTTGATGACGATCCTCCTCGGCAACGTCATCGTGCTGATCCCGATGGTGCTGAACGCACACGCCGGGACAAAGTACGGGATCTCGTTCCCGGTGATGTGCCGCGCAAGCTTCGGTGTGCGGGGCGCGAACATTCCCGCGATGCTACGCGCGGTTGTCGCGTGCGGGTGGTTCGGAATCCAGACGTGGATTGGCGCGCTGGCGCTCAATACGCTCTTCGTTGCGGCGTGGCCGAGCTGGGCATCTGTCACCGGAGGCGTAGCGCTGGCTTTTGCGCTGTTCTGGCTGCTCCAGGTCGCGATCATCGCGAGGGGGATCGAAGGGATCAAGATGCTTGGCAGCTACGCCGCGCCGTTTTTGCTCTCGGGTGGAATTCTTCTCCTTCTCTGGGGAATTCGCCACGGAGGGGGATTGGGCCACATTCTCACCGAATCACAGCGACTCCAGGGGAAGACCTCGAACGTCTCTTTCTGGAAGCTCTTTCCGCCAGCGCTTACCGCGAATGTCGGCTACTGGGCCACGCTGAGTCTCAACATTCCCGACTTCACGCGCTACGCGCGGAGTCAGCGTTCGCAGGTCACTGGTCAGGCGCTCGGTCTTCCGACGACAATGACGACATTCGCGTTCATCGGCGTGGCAGTGACGAGCGCGACGATCGTGATCTTCGGCAAGGCGGTCTGGGATCCTGTCGTCCTCGTGACGATGATCGGTGGCCCGGTGCTGATCATTTTCGCGGCGCTCATCGTGCTGGCGGCTCAGCTCCATACGAACATGGCAGCGAACGTCGTCTCCCCGGCGAACGATTTCTCGCACCTGAGTCCCAAGCGGATCAGTTTCGTGACCGGGGGAATAATCACCGCGATCATCGGCATCCTCATGATGCCGTGGAAGCTCTACGCGGGTGCGGGAGCCTACATCTTCACGTGGCTTATCGGATACTCCAGTCTGATGGGCGCGCTGGGGGGGATCCTGATCTGCGACTATTGGCTGCTGAGAAAACAGCGGCTCGATGTGGACGACCTCTTCAGGATGAATGGACGTTACAGCTATCGGAGCGGAGTGAATCCACGCGCGGTAGTCGCGCTCGTCCTCGCGGTTCTTCCGGTGGTACCGGGTTTCGTGAGGGCCGCGGTCACGCCTGGGGGCAGAGTCGCGCATCCCGACTTCTTCGATCAGCTGTATTCATACGCCTGGTTCGTCACTTTCGGTCTCAGCTTTCTGATCTACTGGCTGCTTATGCGCAATCAGGTAGCTGCCGGCAATTCGATTTCTCAAACAAACACAGGGAGATAGCGGGATGGCGCGTGTCGTAAAGTGCGGCCTCATTCAGGCGTCGAGCGCGTGCTCCAGCGACGAGCCGCTGAAGAAAATTCGAGAAGCCAACATCGAGAAGCACATGAAATTTCTCGATCAGGCGGGAAAACAGGGTGTGCAGATCGTGTGCATGCAGGAGATCTTCACCGGCCCTTACTTCTGTGCCGAGCAGAACACGCGCTGGTACGACGCGACGGAGAAGATTCCCGATGGGCCGACCACGCGGCTGATGCAGGAGGTCGCGAAGAAGTATTCGATGGTGGTCATCTCGCCGATCTATGAGGAAGATGAAACCGGTGTCTACTACAACACGGCAGCGGTGATCGACGCGGATGGGACGTACCTGGGGAAATACAGGAAGAGCCACATTCCCCACACCGCGCCGGGTTTCTGGGAGAAATTCTATTTCAAGCCCGGCAATCTCGGATATCCGGTCTTCAAGACGAAGTACGCTGACATCGGAGTCTACATCTGCTACGATCGGCACTTTCCCGAGGGTGCGCGCGAGCTCGGGCTCAACGGAGCCGAGATCGTCTTTAATCCGTCGGCGACTGTCGCGGGACTGTCGGAGTATCTATGGAAGCTCGAGCAGCCGGCGCACGCCGTCGCGAACGCATTCTTCGTGGGCGCGATCAACCGCGTCGGCACGGAGAAACCCTGGAATATCGGCGAGTTTTACGGGCAGAGCTATTTCTGCGATCCGCGCGGGCAAATCGTCGCGCAGGCGAGTCGAGACAAGGACGAGCTGATCACAGCCGATCTGGATCTCGACAAGATCCGCGAGGTCAGGAATATCTGGCAGTTCTACCGGGACCGGCGGCCGGAGACATACGGCGGAATCTGCAAGATCTGAAGCTGCAATCGAACACTACCAGACTACTGGCAGTTGCCCGGAGCCCCCAGGCCGCTCCGCACATAGCCGCCGGCTGGTAGTGTTCAGTGGTAGCTGACACGCGAAGGTGTCACTCTGGCGTGGGGATGCCGGAAGACTAGATTCGCCGCATGGCCCCGCAAGATTTCGAGATCGACAAGGACATTCGCCGCGCATCGACGCTGCCGGCGCGCGTGTATTCCGATCCGGAGTATTTCGAGCTGCAAAAGGACGCAGTCTTTGCGCGCAGCTGGCAGTGGGTAGGTGATGCAGAGCGCGTGAAAGCGCCGGGTAGAGTGTCGCCGCTCACGCTCCTCGAGGGCTGTCTCAACGAGCCCCTCGTTCTCACATCCGACGACCAGGGCGCCGTCCATTGTCTGTCCAACGTGTGCACCCACCGTGGCGCGATCGTGGTCGAGGGCGAAGGCCACGCCAAGTCCCTACGCTGCAGATATCACGGGCGGAGATACTCGCTCGACGGAAAATTCGTGTCGATGCCCGAGTTCGATACAACCGTCGGCTTCCCATCCGAAAAGGACAATCTGCCTCAGCTCGCGCTCGAGCGCTTCGGTCCTTTGCTGTTCAGCGGGCTCTCGCCCGAGATGCCGTTCGACGAATGGATCGCGCCCGTACGCGAGCGCGTGTCGTGGATGCCGCTGGATCAGTTCACGCGCGATGCCGCCACGTCGCAGGAATATCTGATCAACGCCAATTGGGCGCTCTACTGCGACAACTACCTGGAGGAGTTCCACATCCCGTACGTCCACGCGGGACTGGCCGAACAGCTCGACTACTCCGGCTATCATACGGAGAGATTCCGCTGGGGGAATCTGCAGCTCGGCGTCGCAAAGGCGGGGGAGCCGGCGTTCGATCTACCGAAAGACCATCCGAATGCAAAGGAGCGCGTGGCCGCATTCTATTTCTGGCTCTTCCCCAACATCATGTTCAACTTCTATCCGTGGGGATTGTCGCTCAACGTCGTGACGCCTCTTAGCGCAGGACGCACCAAAGTCGCATTTCACTCCTACGTCTGGAACTCCGCGCTGAGAGAGAGTGGGGTGGGCGCCGGACTCCATCGGGTTGAGATGGAAGACGAGGAAGTGGTCGAGTCGGTGCAGCGGGGAGTGCGCTCGCGGCTTTACGACCGCGGCCGCTACTCGGAACGGCGCGAAGTCGGTACCCACCACTTCCACGAGCTGCTTGCGGACTTCATGCGTCGACCTGTGGCAACCAACGGATCCTCGCGGCTGAAAGCGCGCGAGTGAGCGGAACCGAAGCGCCACCAGAGACACAAACCGCGGGAATCGATCGGGCGAGCATGGGACTGCTCGCGGTGCTCGGCGTTCTCTTCGGACTATCCGTCACAATTGGCAACACGATCGGCTCGGGAATTCTTCGCACGCCGGGCCTCGTCGCCCAGCTCCTTCCGAGTCCCTGGCTGTTCATCGGCGTCTGGATCATCGGCGCGCTCTATGCCGCGCTCGGCGCGAACGCGCTGGCCGAGCTCGCGACGATGATGCCGGAATCGGGAGGCTACACGGTCTACCTGCGTCGGTCGATGGGATCTTATGCCGGTTTCGTAATTGGATGGAGTGACTGGCTGTCCACGTGCAGCAGCGCGGCGTTGTCTGCAATGGTAATCGGCGAATACGCCACGATTCTCTTCGCGATCTCGAAGGGACTGACAGCCGTGATCGCGTCGACGGTGATCGTCGTCTTCGCGCTCATACAGTGGAGGGGAATCAAAACCGGCAGCATGACGCAGAATCTGACCGCAATCGCAAAAACAGCGGCGTTCGTGATTCTGGTGATCGCGTGCTTCGTCATGGGACACGGATTCGGAGGGACGAGCCCGGCCGCCCGCGTGCCCTCCGGTTTTCCATTCCTCGTCGCGTTCGTGCTTGCGATGCAGGCCGTGATCTTCACCTACGACGGCTACAACGGAATTGTCTATTTCTCGGGCGAGCTCCGGAATCCCGATCGCGACATTCCGCGGTCGATGTTCGGCGGTGTCGTCTCCGTTGGAGTGATCTATCTGCTGGTGAACATCGGATTTCTCTACGTGCTTCCCATCGACAAAATGGCGGGCCAGCCGCTCGTCGCCGCCACCGCCGCGAATGAGATCTTTGGTCCGAAGGGAGACGCGGTAATTCGAATTCTTACCATTGTGTCGCTGTTGAGTGCGGTCAACGCGTACCAGCTGATGACCTCCAGAGTACTGCATCGCTTGAGCGTGTTTGGATTCCTGCCCGGCGCCAGTTACGTGAACAAGGGCGGCACTCCCGCGGTCGCGCTTTTCCTTAGCGCGGTGGTGGTCATCGCGCTGGTGATCACCGGCACGCTGCAGCTGGTTCTCGCAGTGACTGCATTCTTCTTCGTGGCGCAGTACGCACTGATTTTCGCGAGCGTATTCATCCTGCGGAAACGCGAGCCCAACGCACCGCGGCCTTATAAGGCGAAAGGGCATCCGTGGACGACGGGGTTGGTTCTGCTGGCGTCAATCGGATTCCTGATTGGCGCCGCGGTCACTGATACCCGGAACAGCCTGTACTCGCTCGTGCTTCTTGCGCTGAGCTGGCCGCTCTACAGAATGCTGAGACCGAAGGTCAGGGTCGCGTAGCGTGACCTAGGCTTGTGTCGGGAGGAGTCACCGCGGGTGCGACGCGAAGTACCGGAACACAGTGGAGTGCACTATCGCCTTTCAGAGCGAGCTCCGCGGCGCGACGACGCAGACTGTACTCGAACCATCTTGGTGCCGGCCGCAATTGATCGCAACCAAGAAAGTTTTCCAGAACAATTCGCTCCGGCGCCGGAAGCTCATTTCGCCGGGCGACCATCGTGGGAATGGCGTCGATGTCGCGCGAGAGCTCAATGGCGTAGGCAGAGTCGAACTTTCCCGTTCGCGCTGCGCGATCGAAGTTCTCATTGGCGATCCACGCTTCGTAATTCCAGAAAGCGATCACCGTGAAAGTGCCCAGCGCGATCACGCTCACGCGTCTCCCAAATTCGATGGTGATCGCTCCTTTGGCGACCTCGAGCCACAGCGCAACCAGCGAAAGTGCAACGACAACCATGTAGCCCTGCGCAAGAACGCGCATCGTCGTGTATCCGTAGGCTTGCTCGTAGAGGATGACTCTGCGGAAGGCAGACAACAGCATCAGCTCGAGCGCGATGAGCAAGGCGGCTTCGAGTCGCACGAGGAGGCGTCGTCGATCGGGATTCAGATCGGGTGCCTTTGTGGCTTCGAGTACGAGTATGAGTCCGCCGACCAGCGTCACCGCCACCGACAGCTGAGCGAATCCTCTGCGCGCATACTCTGCGAACGTCATCCCGCTTCCTACGACGCCCGGTGGCTCGTGGAACAGGTAGGAGATCTGGAGTACCACGAACAACCAGAGAACGATGGCTACGGCGACGAGAACCATTCTCTGCTCGGTGAAGCCGAGCGCGCCCGACGTGGCAAGCTTCGGAAGCGCGGGCAGCCGGGAGTCCCGCTGACGAGCTCCAAGCGAGCTGGCGCCCAGCGTGAGGGCGAGGAGAAAGAGGAAAAACACCACGCGCGCCGAGATCGACCACTGGGGAAGGATCTCGGCGATGCGATCGACCACCCACGCGATGCTCGGGTCCGCGTTGCGCAGCAACGCTATGAGAATGATGACGACAGGGACGGTGATAAGGAGGCCCCGCGTCATTGTCCTCGCTCTGGGCGACGCGATCGTCCTCGGGACCTCGGCGCCTTCACGGAGCGTTGCCTGTAAAACGCGGAAGGTCGCGAGAAATGGTATGGTGGGAAGCAGCTTCGCCGACAGCGATCTCCATTGATCAGCTCCGATAACTATTACGGCGAGGCCGAGGAGCATCCCGACACTGAGGAACACGAGAACCCGAATCGACACGCTCGCCGTGATTGCGGGCGCGAAAGCCAGCAGAGTCGCCCAGCCGAGGAGAATCAGAGTGGGCTTCTCGACGGGGAGCGCCGAGAATCGGCGAGCGAGAACTACGGCGAGGGAGGCTGACGCGACCCAGAGTCCCCAGTTGATGCCCGGCTCGGCGTCAAAGAGAATCCAGGCGCCAATGAGCGCGGCGGAGATGGCGCCGGTCCAAATGGCGGAGGCGGAGGCGGAAGTCTTTTGGTCTGGTTGCATGGTAGAGTACTTTATAGGGCAAAGCTGACTGACGCAAGTACTTTAAGACGCGCGGATTTGGTGCCCGTAACACAGGGGCTGGACTGCGGCCTCAGGACCAGAGGCCATTGAGGATCGGCGATTAAGTGAGGAGTGCGGAGAGAAGCGTTCGGTGCATCCTCAGTCCTCCCTTAATCGCCGATCCTAGATGTCGGTTAGTCCTGAGGCCGCAAAATCCTCAATCCGCAATCGCCGGTGAACGTCCCGGAACTGATCCACTTCCGTTTGGGTTCGTGCGGTTGACATAGCCCGATTAGCGAATACCTTTACAAGGCTATGGCGGATCGCGGGTTATCGCGCTCCGTTGAACACCAAAATTGATCGCCGACGGTTGTCGGCGCGCCTCGAGTCCCCACCCGCGAAACAGTTGCGAGTGCACCCGGCGGCAGCGGATGGATACCGGTCCCGTTCAGGGACGCCACGGTCCACCCGCGTTTTTGTTGAATTGAGACCACCGGCTCCAGCTGTTTGTTGGGGACGGCTTCTATAGAGAGAGTTTTAAGAGATCATGGCACGCCACACCCCGCTCGATCACTACCGTAACATCGGCATCATGGCCCACATCGATGCCGGGAAGACGACCATGACCGAGCGCGTCCTGTACTACACGGGCAAGACCCACAAAATCGGCGAGGTGCATGAAGGCACCGCGACGATGGACTGGATGGAGCAGGAGCAGGAGCGCGGGATCACCATCACGTCCGCCGCTACGACTGCTTTCTGGACGCGCAACGGCACCGAATACCGGATCAACATCATCGACACGCCGGGTCACGTCGACTTCACAGTTGAAGTCGAGCGCTCGCTGCGCGTGCTCGATGGCGCGGTGACGCTTCTGGACTCCGTCGCCGGCGTCGAGCCGCAGACCGAGACCGTCTGGCGTCAGGCCGACCGCTACAAGGTTCCGCGGCTGATCTTTGCCAACAAGATGGACCGCGTCGGCGCCGACTTTGATCGCTGTATGCGAATGATCAAGGATCGACTTACGCGAAACGCGTATCCGATCCAGCTCCCCGTAGGAACCGGCGAGACGTTTACCGGCCACATCGACGTCATCGAACGCAAGCAGTACATCTTCGACGACGAATCGCTGGGCAAGAAGTTCGAGATTACTGAAGTGCCCGAAGAGTACCGCGAGGCGATGGAAAAGGCCCGCCACGACGTCATCGAGGCCGCCGTCTCACACGACGAAGCCCTGATCGAGAAGTACTTCAGCGGCACCGCCCTCACGATCGAAGAGATCCGTCACGCGATTCGCAGCTCCACGGTAGGTGGCTTCATCGTGCCAGTGCTTTGCGGCGCGGCGTTCAAGAATAAGGGTGTGCAGGCGATGCTCGACGCGGTCGTCGACTACCTCCCATCGCCGGTTGATGTTCCGCCGGTCGAAGGTCATCTGCCGAATGGCGAGATGGGCACCAGGGCGCCGGATGACGAAGCGCCATTTGCCGGGCTCGCGTTCAAGATTGCGACCGACCCATTCGTCGGAAAGCTGACGTTCTTCCGCGTCTACTCCGGAGTGCTCGCGTCGGGCTCGTACGTCTACAACGCGACCAAGGACAAGCGGGAGCGCGTCGGACGCCTCCTTCAGATGCACGCGAACAAGCGCGAAGAGATCCAGGAAGTTCACGCCGGCGACATCGCCGCGGCAATCGGGCTCAAGGAGACGCGCACCGGCGACACGATGACGATGGAAGATTCGCCGATCGTGCTCGAGGCGATGAAGTTCCCGAACCCGGTCATCGACGTCGCGATCGAGCCGAAGACCAAGGCCGACCAGGACAAGCTGGCCATTGCGCTTCAAAAGCTCTCCGAGGAAGATCCGACGTTCCGCGTCCACTCCGATCAGGAGACCGGGCAGACGATCATCTCCGGAATGGGCGAGCTCCACCTCGAGATCATCGTCGACCGTATGCAGCGCGAGTTCAAGGTCGATGCGAACATCGGCCGTCCGCAGGTCGCTTATCGCGAGACGATCAAGAAGCGGGTAGAGAAAGTCGAAGGCAAGTTCATTCGCCAGTCGGGCGGTAAGGGTCAGTACGGGCACGTGGTGATCAACATCGAGCCGGCGAAGCAGGGCGAAGGATTCGTGTTCGAGGACAAGATTGTCGGCGGCACGATTCCACGTGAGTTCATCAAGCCGGCCGAGCAGGGAATGCGGGAAGCGCTCGAGGGTGGAGTGCTGGCGGGCTATCCAATGGTCGACGTGAAGGCCGAGCTGGTCTACGGCTCCTACCACGACGTCGACTCCAGCGAAATGGCGTTCAAGATCGCGGGATCGATGGCGATCAAGGAAGCCGCGAAGCGAGCTGGCGCGATCATCCTCGAGCCGATCATGAAGGTCGAAGTCGTATCGCCCGATCAATACATGGGCGACGTCCTCGGCGATCTGTCATCGCGTCGCGGACGAATCGGCGGAATGAATCAGCGCGGCGAGGCGCAGGTCATCGATGCGCAGGTGCCGCTGTCGGAAATGTTCGGTTACTCCACGAAGCTCAGATCGATGACGCAGGGAAGAGCTGTCTACTCGATGGAGTTCGCCCACTATGAAGAAGTACCGAAGTCGAAGGCCGATGAAATCATCAATAAAGTCACCGCAAAGGCGAGATAAGAAATGAGCAAAGCGAAATTTGAGCGCACGAAGCCGCACGTAAACGTCGGCACGATTGGCCACGTCGATCACGGCAAGACGACACTGACGGCGGCGATTACGGCGATCCAGGCGAAGAAGGGACTGGCATCTCCCGTTGCCTTCGATCAGATCGACAAGGCTCCCGAAGAGCGCGAGCGCGGCATCACGATCGCGACCGCCCACGTGGAGTACGAG
>Ga0070679_100000839_pt1 | contig 26747 bp, 22 predicted proteins | sample KBSC63BmetaG_FD_65652 | JGI IMG/M metagenome (GOLD analysis project Ga0070679, IMG submission 65652) | Corn rhizosphere microbial communities from Kellogg Biological Station, Michigan, USA - KBS C6-3B metaG | ecosystem: Host-associated > Plants > Roots > Rhizosphere | place: USA: Michigan... | reverse complement strand
GATCGCTTGCCGCGACTGAAGCCACCGAGATCGTCCGGGTCGTCGTCGTCCGCAAAACGCAATGGCTCCACTGATTCACCGCTCGGCATTAGTCCTCCCATAGAATGTCAGCACTCGCACCTGAATAGCGCGCAATTTTCTGATTTTGCCCGCTGCACGTCGCGTGCCTTGTGCGCGATGTCCCGTTACTTCGCATGTGGAGAGCGAATACGACAGTGGTGGCGAGACGTCAAGTGCGGTGGCTACAAAGCGGACGAACTGGAGGGTTTCGCGGCCAGGCGCCGCGCTATTACGCGGACGAGGGCGTCGTAAACACACGGGTCGAACTGCTTGCCGACGTCGACCCGCAAATGCTCGATGGCTGCCATCGGCTCGAGTGGCTCGCGGTAGGCGCGCTTGGATGTGAGGGCGTCGAAGGTGTCCGCCGCGCACAGGATCCGGGCGCCCAACGGGATGGCTTCTCCGGCGAGGCCGAGGGGGTACCCGGCGCCGTCCCAGTGCTCGTGGTGGTGCTCGATGTACTTCAACGGTTGCCGGATGTGGAACAGCGGCTCGAGAATTTCCAGCCCGATGCGGACGTGCTGCTGGACGTGCTGGAACTCTTCCGCGGTGAGACTGCCCGGTTTGTTGAGGATGGCTTCGCGGATGCCGATCTTGCCGACATCGTGAAGTCTGCCTGCAACCCGCAGGTCCTCACAGATCGCGGCGTCGAGTCCCAGCTCTTCGGCGAGTAGACCGGCGAGCTCCGCAACGCGCTGAGAGTGACCGCGGAGATAGACGTCCTTCGCCTCCATCGCATTGATGAGAGTCTCGGCGATGCTGACCGTCATCAACCGCAGCGATTCCTTTTCCCGCTCCAGCTCCGCGGTGCGAAGTGCCACCTCTTCGCGAATCAGCTTGTCGAGCCGGCGTTTTTCCATCAGCTCGGTGCGTTTGTGCAGAGCGCGGTCGACCGCCTGCTGCAGATCGGCGAGCTCGACCGGCTTCATCAGGTAGTCGGATGCGCCCGCGGCGAGGACTTCGGTCGCGGTGGCGGCATCGTTGACGGCGGTCAGCATGATGATGGCGAGGTCCTGATCGCGGGCTCGTGCTTCGGGCACTACCTGGACTCCGGTCATTCCCGGCATGCGCACATCGCAGAGCATGAGCGAAAAAGCCTGCGCGTCGAGAATCTCCAGGGCCTGGTCTCCAGACCCCGCGATCTCGACCTCGAAGCCTCGCGATCGCAGAAACTTGCGCAGCGCGAGCCTGATGGTTTCTTCGTCATCGACGATGAGAACTCGGGTCATGTCGTCGTTTCGGAGAAGAACGGGAGCAAGATAGTAAAGGTCGATCCGACATCGGGCGTGCTGTCGACGGCGATGGTGCCACCGTGTGCCTGAATGATGCCGTAACTGACGCTGAGGCCAAGGCCGGTGCCTTCACCCGGCGGTTTGGTGGTGAAGAAAGGCTCGAATACCCGCTGACTGACGGAAGGCGACATCCCGTGACCGGTGTCGGAGACGACGATTTGCACCATTCCCTGCTTGCGCTGTGTGGCGAGGGAAAGGTGCCGCACTTTTGCATCTTCCATTGCCGACTCGGCGTTCACCAGCAGGTTGAGCAGAACCTGCTGCAGCTTTTGCTCGTCGCCGCGCACCTGTGGATTGGAATCATCCAGCCGCATGTGGACCTCGATGCCATTGGAGCGGGACGCGAGCGCGCGCAGCCGAACGGTGTGCTTGACGATGGTATTGACATCGACGGTGACATCGCGGGCGTCGGTCTTGCGCGCGAAGAGAAGCAGGTCACGGATCACCCCAATGGCGCGATCCGCCTCGCGCTTGATGAGACTGACCGACTCGAACTGCTCGCCCTGGAGCCGGTCCTCGAGCAGAAGCTGCGCGAAAGTGGAGATGCCGGTGAGCGGGTTGTTCAGCTCGTGCGCGACACCCGCGACGAGCTCTCCAATTGCCGCCAGCTTCTCGGTGCGGCCGAGATGGTCGGCGACCTTGCGCTCCTCGGTGAGATTTCTGACGCCGATGACCAGGCCGATGATGTTGTCGGAACCATCTCGGATGTGGCTCAGGGTGACAGCGGCGGGAAATTCGCTTCCATCCTTCCGGCGGTGCACGTGCTCTCCGATCCAGAGCGCATTGTCCTGGGGAACTGCAGGAATCGTCGGTGGCCGGGAGAGGAGAGCCGATGCAACGACGAAGTCGTCGACCGAAAGGCCGGCGATCTCGTGCCCTTCGTAGCCGTACTCGCGAATGGCGGCGCGATTCGCATACTGGACTCTGGCGTCGACACCGAGAATCAGCACCGGTTGATCCATCGTGGCGAGCGCTGCGGCGAGGGTTCGTTCGCGCGCGTGAATTCGCTGCTCCTCTTCGCTGAGTAACAGCACGTCGATGGCGAGCGCGACGGCGGCCGCGAGCCGCAACAAGGCGTCGATGTGGGGCGCTGTCTGGGGCTGCGGCGTCTCTGAAGTCACGACGAGGACGCCGAGCCGGCGACTGCCGGCCACCAGCGGAATGGTGATTGCCGGCTCGGCAGGAATCCGATCCGCGTTGTGGGCGCGTTCGCGAAGGTTGTCGATGAAGGTTGGCTCCTCCTTTCCCCACGCACTACGGACTGCGCTGCGCTCGACGGGGGCGGCGATGCCTTCCATCAACTGGCAGGTTCCTGTCCCGGCGACGCAGAAAAGTGTGCTTCCGTCGGGAGCGATCACGCCAATGGCTTTGCCGCTGGACGGCACGACCCCATCGAGGATGTCGAGAATGCTGCGGCTGGCATCAGCGACGGTGACTTTACGCAGCGCAATGCGGGCGATCTCGGCGGCGGCTTCGGTTTGACGCTGCTCGCTGCGCTGGGCGGCGAAGAGGCGCGCGTTCTCGATGGCGACGGCGGCCTGGCGGGCGATCAGCATGATCAAATCGAGATCGTGGGCGTCGTAGGCGTTCGGTCGATATGACAGCACCTGCATGACGCCGACAGTTCGCTCACGGTAGATGAGCGGAGCCGTGATCTCGCTTTGAACCTCACGCTTCGACGCAACCTGAAAGATCGTTCCCTTCCACCACCGCTCCGGCTTGGAGGAGATTAGCGGCACTCCGGCCTGAAAGACTTTGGTAATGGTCTCGGTGCCGTTGGGAAAATCCAGAATGCCCTCTCCCTCGCGCGCCTCACCGTCCACGACGATGCAGGCGGGGTTGAATTTCTGGCAGACAGGGTCGGCGATCATTAGCGCAAAGCATGGCGCGTCGACAACGGATGCGACTGCTTTGTAGATCTCCCGATAGGCTTCGTCCAGCGAGATTGTCGCCGAGATGGCCTGCTGTACCGTCGCGACCGCCGCGAATCGCGCAGCGCGACGCTCGAGCTCGGCGACGAGCTCAGTCGTCAACGAACTCCACGGTCACCGGCCTGGTGATGACACCGGACCTGACGCCTTCCTCGAGGAAAAGACGAATCGCCTCCCGACCGCGGTCGCCGTAGTCGAGCGTCCAATCGTTGACGTACATGCCGACGAAGGTGTCGGCCTTGCTGCGATCGAGTCCGCGCGCGAAGCGCATGGCGTGATCGAGAGCGTGTTTCCGGTGATCGAGACCGTAGGCGATGCTGTCGCGCAGATGCCGGGAGACTTTTTTCTGCAGGTCGCGAGGCATGTCCTTGCGAATGACGTTGCCGCCGAGGGGAAGAGGGAGGCCCGTTTTCTTCTGCCACCACGCTCCCATGTCGGCGACGAGGTGCAGGCCTTCGTCCTTGTAGGTGAGCTGGCCTTCGTGGATCAGCAAGCCAGCGTCGACGTCGCCATTCTTGACGGCGGCCTCGATCTGGTCGAACGGCACGACGACGGGCTCGAAGTCGGGCTGATACAGTCGGAGGGCCAGATAGGCGCTGGTCATGAGTCCGGGCACAGCGATACGCTTTCCGGCGATGTCTTCGCGTGACATTGGCCGGGTCGCCACGAGCATCGGGCCGTAACCGTCACCCATCGATGCACCGTGCGGCAAAAGGGCGTAGCGATCGGAGAGATAAGCGTAGGCGTGGATCGAAACTGCCGTGACGTCCAGCTCACCGCGCAGCGCGCGGCCGTTGAGAGTCTCGATATCCTGGAGCTCGTGAACGTAGCTGATGCCGTCGGTGTTGATCTGCCCGTCGGCGAGAGCGTAGAACATGAAGGCGTCGTCGGAGTCGGGACTGTGGGCGAGATGAATCGTGCTGGGTGATGTCATGATTTTGTGCCGGCGCTCTTGCGCGCCTGCTGGAGTGCGCTGGTGATGTCGTCCTGGTGGCGAACGTATTCGTCGAGCTTTCTGGCGAGCTCGGACTTCTCGGCCGCGAGAAGCCGGCGCTCGTACGAACGAACCCGAGCGCTATCGCCGGCGATAGTGGCGAGTCGCGCCTCGAGAATGAGCCCGAGCAGGTGATTCGGATTCTGGCGCAGAATGGTGTCAGCCTGCGCCTGGGCGAGCGGCAGTGCACCTGTAACCTCGCCGATCCGCCCAAGATCATAGCGCTGATCGAGGTTGAGTGGCTGAAGCAGCAGGTACGACTGAACGGCCATCGGGGCAAAGAACTGCACGCTGTCGATCTTTCCTTCGCTGGCGAGGATCATCACACGGTTATATAGACGATCGGCCCGCTCCTGGGGCGACAGGTTCGAGATGTCCGGTGCGCGGACACCGCCTGACTGATCGCCGGCGACCATGCCCCGGTCGTCGAGCCCGGCCTGTGGCAGTGCGTTGGCGGAGCCATCAACCGTGCTGGAAGGCCGGGCATTGAAGCCACGGCCGGCGGCCATCGCGAACAGCGCCAGAAAGGCGAGGGCAGCAACGATCCACGGCAGGGGATTGGATTTCGTCTCCCGTGGAGCGGGCCCGCTACCGACGGAAGTTCCACAGGCGTGACAAAACTTGGCGCCCGGACTCAGTGGGGCAGCACACGATGCGCAGGCGGCGCCCGCTAACGGGGCGCCACAGTTCGCGCAGTACCGGCCAGTTCCGGCGGTGCCGCAGGATGGGCAGGTGGATGGATCGGGTGAAGACATGCGCTGAAGTTAGTTGTTGAACTTCGAGCGCGCAGTCTCAAAAGCTGTTGCAGATCAAACCGGAAAGAGCATCTCCCGGTACTTCGGCAGCGGCCAGCACTCGTCGGACACCGTGAGCTCGAGGCTGTCGCAGATCTTTCTGACCTCGGCCATCGTATCCGCTCCCTCGGTAGTGAGCATCTCGGCCTGGCCGGAGGGATCGTCGTGTTTGGCCTCGGCGCGGGCGATGATGTCGTTCAGATCCTCGCGGTGCTCCTGGAGCTCCTGAACGAGCTCACCGACCTGGTTCGCCGTGGCGACCTGTGGAACTACGGCGATTCCGGCTGATTTCGCCTGGGATGCCGCCTCCGAGAGCTGGCTGAGGTAGGAGTATGCCGCGGGAATGACCATGGTGTCCACGATCTCTCGCAAGGTGTGCAGCTCGATCAGCATGTCCTTCACGTAGCGCTCCACCCTGACGTGATACCGTGACTCCAGCTCCTCTTTGGTGAGCACGCCGAGCTTGGTGAGAAGAGACCGCGACTGCTTTGAAATCAGCTCCTTCAGCGCTTCGGGGGTCCGGCGCAGGTTGGGAAGACCGCGCTTCTTCGCTTCCTTCACCCACTCCTCGGAGTAGTTGTTTCCCTCGAAGCGGATCGCGGCGGTGTCCTTGAATACCTCGCGCACGACTTTGAGAACTGCGTCGTCGACGGACTTGGTCTTCTTGAGCGTTTCGCGCAGCGAATCGGTGATCTCGCCAATCGCGTCGGCGACGGCGGTGTTGAGAAGCGCCACCGGGAATGCGATCGATGCCGACGAGCCGACGGCGCGAAACTCGAATTTCTGACCGGTAAATGCAAACGGCGATGTGCGATTGCGGTCGGTGTTATCACGCTGCACTTCGGGCAGCTTGGCGACGCCGAGCTTGATCATCTGCTCTTCGGCGTTGGCGGAGCTCTTTCCGGCCGCAATCTCCTCGATGACCTTGGTCAGCATGTCGCCCATGAAGACCGAGATGATCGCCGGCGGCGCTTCGTTGGCGCCGAGCCGGTGCTCGTTGCCAGAGGTGGCGATACCCGCGCGGAGAAGACCCGAGTGCTTGTGCACTCCCTTGAGAACCGCGGCGAGGAAGACGAGGAATCGAATGTTCTGGTGGGGTGTCTTTCCCGGCTTGAGCAGATTGAGACCGTCGAGATCGGGCGAATCTGCAATGACGGACATCGACCAGTTGCAGTGCTTGCCGGAGCCGTTGATTCCGGCGAACGGCTTTTCGTGCAGGAGCGCCTGGAGGCCGTGTCGCAACGCCACGCGGCGGAGGGTCGCCATCACCAGCTGATTATGATCGACGGCGAGATCGGTCTCCTCGAAGTACGGAGCCATCTCGAACTGGCAGGGCGCGACTTCATTGTGCCGGGTGATGATGGGCACTCCAAGCTTGTACAGCTCGAACTCTGCCTCGGAGATGCAGCCCTGGATGCGCTCGGGAATGCCGCCGAAATAGTGATCCTCGAGCTGCTGGCCGCGCGGGGGCGGTGCACCGACGAGGGTGCGGCCGCCCATGACCAGGTCGGGACGCATCGCGAAGTGTGCGCGATCGATCAGGAAATATTCCTGTTCGGGGCCGAGGGTGGTGTAGACGCGCTGCACGCCTTTGTCGCCGAGGAGGGCGAGCAGCCCGATCGCCTTTTCCGACAGCACATCGGAGCTGCGAAGCAGCGGTGTCATCTCGTCGAGCGCTTCGCCGTTGTAGCCGATGAAGACTGACGGAATGCAGAGGGTGCGGGCCCCCGTCGACTCGACGATGAACACCGGACTGGCCGGATTCCACGCCGTGTAACCGCGTGCTTCCCAGGTGGCGCGCAGGCCGCCGGAGGGGAAGCTCGACGCGTCGGGCTCGCTTTGAATGAGCTGGTCGCCGGTGAAGGACTCCATCGGCTGGCGATCGTCGTCGAACGCAAAGAAGGCATCATGCTTTTCGGCGGTGAGACCGGTTTGCGGCTGGAACCAGTGGGTGAAGTGGGTCACTCCGCGCGAGATCGCCCATTCCTTGATCACCTGCGCGACGACGGGCGCGATGGCGCGATCGAGTTTCTTGCCGTGTCGGATGCAGGCGGCGAGGCTGCTGAAGACTTCGCGGGGAAGTTTGTCGCGGAGCTGTCGGACGCCGAGGATGTTGACGCCGAAGTACTGGGAGGTCGGCCCGGGAATGCCATCTTCGTTGAAGCCGGGGGCGATGCGGGGCTCGCGTCCGGATATTTCGCTAAGGAGGGCTTTGCGCGGGGTGATTGCGGCGGTCATGGGTCGGTTTGCGCTGATGAGGTGTGGGCGGAAAGCTGCAAAATCTGCACGTTTGATCGGTCAAATTCGCTGTTTTCAGAAGAATACGCAAGGAATGTACTGAATTCAGTGCATAATTTGCAAAAAAATCGGCTTGCGGCTAGGTTGCGCCCGATGCCCCGACACCGTTCCCAGATACCGGATACCTCAGGCGCTTCGGCCAAGGATATTCTCGAACTCGCGAACGCCAACGGCGTCCGGTTCCTAAGACTGCAATTCACGGACATCCTCGGCATCAACAAGAATGTCGAGATCCCGGCGTCGCAATTCGAGAAAGCGCTGGCCGGCGACATCATGTTCGACGGCTCATCGATCGAAGGCTTCGTACGGATCGAAGAGTCGGACATGCTGCTCACTCCGGACTTCAGCACCTTTCAGATCTTTCCGTGGGGAGAGGAGAAAAGCCGCGTCGCGCGATTGATCTGCGACATCACCACTCCTGATGGTAAGCCGTTCGCCGGCGATCCGCGCGGTGTTCTGAAAAAGATGCTGGCCCGTGCGGCCGAGCTCGGCTACACGATGAACGCGGGGATGGAAGCCGAGTTCTTCATGTTCAAGCCTGGCGCGAACGAGGAGCCTTCGACCGTCACGCACGATGTCGGGTCGTACTTCGATCTAGCGCCGGCGGATCTGGGGGAGGATGCGCGCAGAGCGATCGTCGACATTCTGGAGCAGATGGGCTTCGAGGTGGAGGCCGCACACCATGAGGTCGCCCACGGCCAGCACGAGATCGACTTCAGGTACGCCGAGGCGCTGAAGACGGCGGACAACATCACGACGTTCAGATTCGTGGTGAAGTACGTCGCCCGCACCTTTGGCTTGACGGCGTCGTTCATGCCGAAGCCGGTGTTTGGTCAGAACGGAAGCGGGATGCACACCCATCAGTCGCTCTTCCGTGGCAAGGAGAACGCGTTCTGGGATGAGAGTGCGGAGTGGGAGCTGTCGAGTACGGCGCTGCACTACATAGGCGGGTTGTTGCGTCACGCGCGCGGACTCACGGCGATCACGAATCCGCTCGTGAATTCCTACAAGAGACTGGTGCCGGGGTTCGAGGCGCCGGTAAATGTCGCGTGGTCGATGCGCAACCGGTCGCCGATGATCCGCATTCCCGACCGGCGCGGACTCGGAACGAGGGTCGAGCTACGGATTCCCGATCCGGCGGCCAATCCTTATCTGGCGCTGGCCGTCCAGCTGGCGGCGGGTCTCGACGGAGTAGCGACAAAAGCGGATGCGCGCGAGCCGGTCAACACCAACATCTGGGAGATGTCGCACCGCGAGAAGCGGCGGCTCCGAATCGATGATTTGCCGCGCAATCTCGAGGAGGCCTGTGATGAGCTGGAAAAGGATGAAGTGATCAGGGCAGCGCTCGGCGAGCATATCACCACCCAGTTTCTGGCGGCGAAGCGGCTCGAGTGGCAGGAGTACATTACCCAGGTCTCTCCGTGGGAGCTGGAGAATTATCTCGCCAAGTACTGAGGGAGTTTTCGGCGGACGGCTGGTCCGATCGATACCACTCGGCCTCACGATGCTGCGGCTGCTGTTGGCGCCGGTGCTGGTGTGGATGGTGTACGCGGGCGCGCCGGGCGGAGCGTTCGCTCTAGCGATCCTGATTGCCTTCGTCTCCGACTACTTCGACGGAGTCATCGCGCGGCGGGTGGGAGTGGCGAGCGCCGAGCTACGGCACTTCGACAGTCGCGCGGATCTCGTTTTCTACGCAACCGCGGCGTGGGCGGTGTGGCGAATCCACCCTGAAGTAGTGCGTCGCTTTGCGATACCGGGTTTGATCGTCATCGGACTCGATGTCGTCCGGCACGTTTTCGATTTCAGCAAATTCGGCAAGGACGCGGCGTACCACGCCTGGAGCTCGAAGGTCTGGGGGCTTTCACTCGCGTTGGCGCTGGTGCTGTTGATGGGCTTCGGAATCGTGCAGCCCTTCGTTGGGATTGCGGTGACGCTGGGGCTGATCGCGCAGGTCGAAGGCCTGCTGATCTCGGTGGTGCTGCCGCGCTGGACCCATGATGTGCCGACGCTTCGCCGCGCTCTGCAGATCAAAAGTGGCAATCCGGTCTCTCCGAGCCAGCCGAGCAGCGCGGAGTAGGATGCGGTTCGGAAACGAGCGCGTAGTGCGCGCGCTCGGCGCTGACGTCGAGCGCGCACGCGTGAAGCAGCTGCTTTGTTAATCGAGCGGTCGGGCTGCGTCAGCGACTCGAACGCTTTTTGCCTCCGGAGCGCTTTCGTCCGCTGCGTTTACGGGGAACCTTGGCGCCTTTCTTTCGCGCCTCCGACAATCCGATCGCTATCGCTTGTTTGCGGCTCTTTACCTTTTTGCCGCTTCTGCCCGATTTGAGGGTGCCCTTTTTCTTGCGCCGCATAGCGCTTTCGACGCGCTTTGAGGCGGCCTTACCGTATTTCCGGCGCCCTGAAGATTTTTTTCGTGCAGCCATGATCTCTCCTCCGTGCTGGTGATGTCGGTCTCTCTTCGCGCCCGGGTGGCGCATGATGTGCCTAGAAAAGAGACGACACCCGTTACGTCATCCTCAATCGTCTCGACATGACCAGTCGCACCGGTCTGGAAGCCGAAGCAATCCTGCGTCTCACCGACGGTGTGCGGCCGGCGGGGATTCGGGCAATTCTCGTGCAATGTCTGGCCGGAGAGGTCGCCCCGTCGGCGGCTATTTCTCGGATGCTCGGGATGGAGAATGCGGCAATCGTGCGCGCGGCGATCGATGATGTGACGCGTCGTGCAGCGACGATCTCACGCGCGGGGGACAGGCTGGTGCGGGACCGGGTCGATGAGCTGACGCAGGTATTCGTCGAGATGGTTGCCGACCTCGCCGATGTCAGTGATGCGACGAAGTCTACTTCTCCTTCACGGGAGCCGGTGCGGGAGTCTCGTCCTCCAGGATTCGAGGATCGCGGCGAATCCCGAACTTCTGGATAGCCTCCAAAGTCGCCATACAGAAGCCGGCCCAGGCGAGTCCGATCGCGAGCCCGGCGACCACATCGGAGGGATAGTGCACGCCGAGGTAGAGCCGGCTGATGCAGATCGCGGCGATGATGATAAATGCCGCGGTCATCACCAGCCATCGCGCCAGCCGACGTTTGTGCAGGCGCGCGGCGAGGTATGCGACGGTGCTGTAGACGATGGCGGCGCTCATGGCGTGGCCGGACGGAAATGACGAGCTGACGGTGTGAACCTCTGGCAGAAAGATCTGTGGCCGTGGCCGGTTGAACCCGATCTTCAGCAGACCGTTCAACACGATCCCGCCGGCGGTCGATGCAAGGAGCAGGATCGCCGAGTACTTGTGTGAGGTCAGGACGAGGAAGAGCCCGGCGACAGCGACGATCATCATCACGACGGTTCCAGTGCCCAGCGCAGTGAGCTCGATCATGATTGCGTCGAGCGTCTGGGTGTGGTGTGCGCCCATCCATCGGATCACCGCGTCGTCGAACGCCTGGGTTTTTCCGGACTGAACGTGGCTGGCGAGCGACACAAACGCCCACACTCCCGCGGCAGCTACCAGCAGTCCGGCAACGAGAAAGATTCCGAGGGCGCCAATCAGGGTGTCCGCCTTGTCGGCGGCAACCCGCAGGGCGTGGTACAGAAAATTGGTGTGGGAAGCGAGCGCACCACGGGGCTCGACCCGGCGATCTTCGACCATTGGCGTTGATCACTTCAGCACGGAATGGACCGCGAGCGGTCTCGCGTACCGCCTGATACCTTATCACAATATCCCCGTGCTCCGGGTGACAACGTACATTCCGGTTCGGACCCCAAACGGCAGAATGCGGCTCGCGTCTTTTTCTCTGTCGCTCGCTCTCTCCGCGGTCACCTTCCAGATGATCGCGTGCACCGATACATCCGGGCCGACGCGTACACCAGCGAACCTCGTCATTGTCTCAGGTGACGGACAGCCGGGCACCGAGGTCGGAACCCGACTCCCGTCCCCGCTGACGGTGCGCGTCACCGACGCGCAGAATGTGGGGATCGGCGGCGTCACCATAACCTGGACCACAGCTTCGGGAACGATGTTGGCCGCGACATCGGTCAGCGATCGAAACGGGCTGGCGAAGATGGAGTGGACTCTCGGTCCGCAGGCGGGCAACCAGACGGCGACCGCGACCATTCAGGACAAGTCGGTCACCTTTCGGGAACCGGCAGTGGCCGGCGCGCTCAGCCAGATCGTTCTGAGTCGGGACACCGTCCGACTGCTCGCGATCGGCGATGCGTTCCGGCTCAGTGCGCGCGGGGCCGACCGGTTTGGAAATACCCTGCAGATGGCGACGAACGTGTCGTCGGGAGATACCTCAATCGTGACGGCCGACAATTTTGGAACTGGCGCGATTCTCACTGCGCGCGCGTCGGACCGGACCACGACGATTCAGGCAACGGTCGGATCGATCGCGAAGTCGGCCGCGGTGGTTGTTCTTCCACCGCCGTGCCGGGCTGGAGCGCCGAGCGTGACGCTGGCGGTGGGAGAGGTAGCGACTTTCGCCGGACCGGCAGCGTCCGAATTCTGTGTGCAGGGGACGGCGAGCGGCGCGGAGTTCATGGCGGTTCCCTTCTACTCCGATTTCACCGGCGCGCTGCTCAGACTCTCCATATCAACCGCGGGCACGACGACGGCAGTGTCCAACCGGGTCGTGCCCGGGTTCAACATCGTGAAGGAGCCGGCCGCGCCTCGCCTGCAGCGAGACGAAGCTTTCGAGGCATTACTTCGCGCGCGCTCGGAGAGTGAGCTAACGCCGCTCATTCCGATTGCCCGCGCGGAAGCCCGCGGAAACACAAAGCGGTCCAACATCGTGGTTGCGCCGCCGCAGCTTGGCGACTTGATGAACTTCAACACCAACTCGTCATCGGCGTGCACCAATGCGAACATCAGAACGGGGCGGGTGGTGGCCATTGGCAATCACGCGATCGTGGTCGCCGACACCGCGAATCCCGCAAACGGGTTCACATCCAACGACTACGGGTACTTCGCTGCCGGATTCGACACCCTGGTGTACCCGGTCGACACGGCGAATTTCGGCGCCCCCACCGACAAGGACGGCAATCAGCACGTCATCATCTTCTTCACCAGAGCGGTGAACGAGCTGACACCACCCGGCCAGAACTTCTACGTCGGCGGATTCTTCTTCAACAGAGATCTGTTCCCGGTGACGACCGCGGGGACCGTAGCGGGCTGCGCGGCAAGCAACTTCGCCGAGATGGTGTACATGCTGGTGCCCGATCCGAACGGGCTCGTCAACCAGAATGTGAGAGGCGTCGATTTCGTAAAAGGGATCACTCTTGGGGTCCTGGCGCACGAGCTCCAGCATTTGATCAACGCGGGGCGGCATCTCTACGTCAATCAATCGGCCAACTTCGAAGACGCCTTCCTCGACGAGGGTTTGTCGCACGTAGCGGAGGAGCTGGCGTTCTTCCGGGCCACCGGGCTCGCTCCGGGACAGGACATCAGCTACGCATCGATCGAATCATCCCCGGGGCTTCTCGATGCATTCAACACCTTCGAGGCTGCCAACTTCCGGCGCTTCCGCGAGTTTCTGACGAATCCGCTGACCAACTCTCCCTATGCGACCAACTCGAATCTGACGACACGTGGCGCGATCTGGTCTTTTCTCAGGTACTCCGCGGACCGGCTCGGAACACCGGAAGCCGCACTATGGTTCAAGCTGGCCAATCCTCCGAACGGGGTCCACGGCCTGGGCAATCTCACGGCCGCGATCACCGCGGACCTTAGCGGCTGGGTGCGCGACTGGAGCATCGCCAACTTCGCCGATGACTTCGTTTCTGGCGCTCCGCGCATCGATACCCAGCCGAGCTGGGATATCCGCTCGGTGATCGTGGCGCTGAATCAAGGCGTGTGGGCGCTCGACACTCAGCCGATCGACGCCATGGGCATCACATCGGTCGGAATCGGCGACGGCTCCGCGGCTTATCTGCGCTTCGGCGTCCGTCCGGGCGAGATCGGCGGGGGCAGGATTACAGCGCGCGCCTCGACCGTACCGAGCTCGTTCTCGTTGAGCGTCATCCGGACGAAGTAGGATTGCCGCCGCCGTTGTCGCGGCGGTCGGCGCGGCGTCGATCACCGCCCCTGCGATCTTTGGTTGAACGTCCGCGCAACCATCGCCAGGTCATGAAAAGCGCGATAGCGAGGATGATCCAGTAGAAGGGCAGCAGCAGGAAATGAAACGCCGGCGCATTCACCTCGAACCAATGGATGAGAAGAATCGCGCCAAGCGAAACGCCCCAAACGATCACCAGCTGTCGCGGTCGGCGGCCGTGAATCATCCGCGCAGCCTCAGCGGATGATGCTTATCAGTCAACACGCGTGGTCTGGACGGGTCTTTGCACCGGTTGATGATGCATGGTAGCGAGCATCCAGCGGAAGAAGCGCGCGTTCGACATCCACGAAGTTCTGCGTCGCATACGACAGGAAGTCAAGCAATTTGCGGACGCGGCAATGTTCGACCTGGCCGCGCAGGGCTACGCGACGCCGTTTCATCAGCTCGCCGCGTGCATCATATCCGTGAGAACGATGGACGAAGTTTCGCTCCCCGCCGCGCTCAGGTTGTACAAGGCCGCACCGACACCCGAAGCGATATCGAAACTCAGCGCTGCGAAAATCGCATCCCTGATCAAGCCGGCAAGCTTCTACGAGACGAAGGCGACCAACATCAGAGAGATGGCAAAACGCGTGGTCGCGGAATACGGTGGCGAGATGCCGTGTGACTTTGAAGTGATGACATCGTTTCGCGGGGTGGGGCCGAAGTGCGCGAACCTGACGCTTGGCATTGCGTGCGGCGCGACGGAGATCAGCGTCGATGTGCACGTGGACCGGGTGACGAATCGGTGGGGATTCGTCCGGGCTCCGAACCCCGACGCAACGCGCCGGGCACTGGAGGAAAAGCTTCCGCGAAAGTACTGGGTAGAGATAAACCGGCTACTGGTGCCGTTCGGAAAGCACGTCTGCACGGGCCGGCTCCCGAAATGCTCGATGTGTCCGGTGCTGGAGTACTGCCGACAGGTTGGCGTCACCGCACATCGCTAGCGTCCTCGCTCAGCCTCCCGCCACCGCGAAGCGATTGAGCGCTTCGCCGGTGAGACGAAAGGTGGTCCATTCCTCCATCGGCCTGGCGCCGATGCGCTTGTAAAAGCTGATCGCCAGCTCGTTCCAGTCGAGGACCGACCAGTCGACGCGGCCACAGCCGCGCTCGACGGCGATCCGGGCGATCTCACGGAGCAGGGCAAACCCGACACCATGCTTCCGCGCAGGTGGCCGCACGAAGAGGTCCTCGAGATAGATGCCGCGCTTGCCTAGCCAGGTGGAGTAGTTGTGAAAGAACAGCGCAAAACCGACCGGTGCGCTATCGAGGTAAGCGACGAGCACTTCCGCCGCCGGGTTCTCGCCGAAGAGGGTTTCATCCAGATCCTGCTCCGTAACCGGTGCCTCCCCGGGCTGGGCGCGCTCGTATTCAGCGAGCTCGAGGATCAGCTGGCGAATGAGGGGGACATCGGCTCGGGTTGCCGGCTCGATTCTGGTCTTCAGAGATGCGGTGCTCATAGCGGATTATCAGACTGGCAGAATTGGGTGTCAATGCCATCTTTGGGCCGATGAAACCACGACTTCCGATACTCGCTGCCGCCATGCTCGTGACAGCATGCGGCTCCCCATCGCCCCACGCCAGCGCGCACATCGCGGCAACCGATCCAGCGGGTGCACGACGACTGCCCACCGGGGCAAGGCTCGACCCCGCCGGCAACTCCTATGATCTCGGATCAATGCCGCTGGCGATGGTCCTCGCGCCGGAAAAGGATCGCATCGTGGTGCTGCTCAACGGCTGGCGCGAGCACGGCATTCAGGTGGTGGATCGCGCCTCGGGACGAGTTCTTCAATCCCTTCCCCTTCCAGCGGTTTTCCTCGGCGTTGCATTCAGCCCTGACGGCAGATCGCTGTACGTGTCGGGCGGGAATCAGGATGTGATTTACAGACTCGATTGGACGAGTGGTCGCGCAACACTGTCCGACTCGATTCAGCTGGCGGCGAAGCAGCCGAACCACAGCGGCACACGCTACCCCGCCGGAATCGCGATATCACGCGACGGGCGAACGCTCTACGCCGCGGAAAATCTTGCCGACTCGGTCGCCGTAATCGATCTCGGTACTCGGCGGGTCGTGCAAAGGCTCGCCACCGAACGCTATCCATATGGCGTGGCAGTCACGCCAGAAGGAACGGTCTTCGTGTCGGCGTGGGGCGGATCGACGGTTTCAGCTTTTTCGTCAGGCCAGAGCGGGTCTCTTGGCACGGGCACGCGAATCAAAGTCGCCCGCCATCCGTCGGCGTTGCTGCTGAACAACGATGGGTCCCGACTGTTCGTGGCCTCGGGAAGCACCGACCGGATCAACGTGATCGACACCCGTACCAGAAACATCGTCGCGACACTCAGCGATCAGTCGCCGGCTGGGACGGGAGAAGGCAGTACTCCGAACGCCCTGACATTGTCACCTAATGGCGGACGGCTGTTCGTTGCGGAAGCCGACAACAATGCCGTCGCGGTATTCGACCTGTCCGCGACGACGTCGGGAGTGAGCGCCGGGACCGGCAGCGATGCCCTGATTGGAAGGATTCCAGTTGGCTGGTATCCCTCCGCCGTCTCCGCAGATGGCAACGATGTGATCGTCGTCAACGGCAAGGGACGTGGCACCGCACCCAATCCGGGACACTGGCAGCCTGGACAACACATGCCGCCGCACACGACGGACTACACCCTCGGACAGATCAACGGTACTCTGTCGATCATTCCGGCGGTCACGGCAAGTGCGTCGGATCTGGCCGATTTGTCAGGTCGTGTCGCCAGTGCCAACGGCTGGAACGCGGCGCAGCCGGCGAAGCGTTATCCGCCCTTCGAGCACGTCATCTACATCATCAAGGAGAACCGGACCTACGATCAGGTACTCGGCGATCTCACTCAGGCTGATGGCGATTCGTCGCTGGTGTTCTTCCCGCGCGCGGTCTCGCCCAACCATCACGCGCTGGCGGAGCGCTTCGGGATCTTCGACCGCTTCTTCGTGAACGCCGAGGTGAGCCCAGATGGTCACAACTGGTCGACGGGAGCCTACGTGACGGACTATGCGGAGAAGACAATCCCGTCGAACTACTCCGGGCACGGGCGCACGTACGATTATCAAGGCACGAACCGAAACGAGATCCCGGACGACGATGTGTCGGAGCCGTCGAGCGGCTATCTGTGGAACCTGGCGGCGCGTGCGGGAATCACCTATCGCGATTACGGGGAGTTCGTGAGCGAGGCGGACGACCCTCCGGCGGCCGGCAGCGCAGTACGCACCACGCCAACCAAGCAGGCGCTGATCGATCATACCAACACCTCGTACTCCGGCTGGAACCTCGACATCCCCGATCAGGCGCGTGTCGATGTCTGGCTCCCCGAGTTCCAGCAATTCGTGCGAGACGGAAATCTTCCGGCGCTCGAGATCATGACGCTGCCCAACGATCACACGTCGGGCGCTGCGGCGGGCAAGCCGACGCCGCGAGCATACATGGCGGACAACGATCTGGCATTGGGACGCATTGTGGAGGCGGTGTCGAAAAGCCCTTACTGGAAGAACACCGTGATCTTCGTGCTGGAGGACGATGCCCAGGACGGACCGGATCACGTCGACTCGCACCGATCACCGCTGCTCGTCATCTCGGCGTACGGCAAGAAGGAAGTGTTTCACCGATTCGCCAACACGACCGATGTAATTGCGACGATCGAGGACATCCTTGGCCTCGCGCGGATGTCGCAGTTCGATCATTACGGCAGACCACTTCGGGAGATCTGGGAGTCCACGCCCGATCTAACGCCTTACACCGCGCTGCGATCCATCATCCCGCTCGACCAAAAGAATCCGCAACGCGGCGCGCTCGCCGAGGCGTCGAAGAAGCTGGCGCTGGAGAAGGTTGATATGGCGGACGAGGAGCTGTTCAATCGCATACTATGGCGCGCGATCAAGGGCGAGACAACGTATCCGGGTCCGACGAGAATGTCCGCGCTGGAGGCGAAGACAGCGCAGTGAGCAGAAGCAATCAGAAAGTCGTCGTTCGAGAGCAGAATGGGATTCTGGGCGACGATCCTGATTCCCGGACGCGGCGCGTCAGAGTGCTGTCGAAGCTGCTCGACAACTCGATCCCGATTCCGGGCACGGGATGGAAGATCGGGTTCGATCCGATCGTCGGGTTGATTCCTGGGATTGGTGATCTGATCGGCGCGCTGCTCTCTGGCTACATCATTCTCGAGGCTGCGCGGTCGGAAGTACCGACGCTGACTCTGACGCGGATGATTCTGAACGTCGGTGTCGACACTCTGGTGGGCGCAGTGCCGGCTCTCGGTGATGTGTTCGACGCCGCCTGGAAGTCGAACACCCGGAACGTCGCGCTGCTCGAGCGTCACCTGGCGCGTGGTGATCAAACAGGCGCAAAACGAAACGTATCCGGCTCGCTGGTGCTCGCCGCGGTCGCGCTGATCGTCATACTTGGCGCCGGACTCGCGCTCGGAATCTTCGTCGCCCGATTGCTCTGGGGACTCGTGAGCCGATAACTTTCACGCACGGCGCCGTGGCCAAGTGGTAAGGCGGCAGACTGCAAATCTGCTATCGTCAGTTCGATTCTGACCGGCGCCTCTCGCAGGTGAGTTTACAGAACATTTACAAACCTTCTCCGACGACCTCTCGTCTAATCTGGTTATCGGAGATGGCAGCTACGGCCCACCAGCGCACTGACCTCCGATTCCATCCGGAGAGGGCCGTATGCGTCAAACCTGCATTGACGCGCGGAGACTGGAGCGGTTCGCTCGACTCCAGCATCTGACTGCGCGTGCGTGGACGATCGCAATTGTGCTGGCACTGCTGTTGGTGCCAGCATCAGCCGAAGCTTCCACCGGGATCGATCCCGATTCCCTGATAACACGCCGAGAAAAAAGCCTGCCGAGTGGGTCGGCAACGCAGCCCCTGGAAAGCCCCGCCGATTCGTCAGCGGCGCCGGAGACTCCGAGCGGCGCCTCAACCGACTATTCCGATGCGTATTGGGCAGCCATCTCGGATCTGGATCTGAGCGCGTCCCGCAACGCAGCGCGGAATAACGACGAATCGTCCCTCGCCGAGGCAATGACGATGCTGGCTGCCGGCGATGTCGGGCAGGCGGAGATCGCGTTCGCGAGACTGAGCAAGTACGCCACAAATGTCAGCGTCGCGGTTGCATCACGCATTCTGCTCGCGCGCACGCTGATGTATCAGCACAAGTGGGCGATGTTGCGGGACATGTCGGAAAGCTCGACGCTCCTCCCGTCGGACCGAGTGACCACCGCCGCGCTCGAGCAGTGGGGGCGCGCCTTCGCCAACATCGAGCCGCAACTGACGACATTCGCGGGGGCGCCGGTAGTCTTGCCGCTGCGAATGACGAAGGTGGGAACGCCGGCGATCCGCGTGAAGATCAACGGCAAGGAGTACGAGTTCTGGATCGACACCGGTTCGAGCATGACCGTTGTCAGCTCCGCGGTGGCGGCAAAGGCGCGTATTCCGATCGTGGCGGCGGAGACGTTACGCGTTCGCACCTTCGCCGGCGTGGCGAGCGTGCGACCGGCCCTGGTGCGCACCATCGAAGTCGGAGCGATCAAGCTGCTCAACACACCGGCGATAGTCATCGACGAATCGTTGATGAAAATCAAGACCAAGCGCGATGGCGGACCGGTCAACGGATATCGCGTCGACGGCATCCTCGGCTGGGATTTCATCCGTCAGTTCGACATGGTGCTGGATTTCCAAAGGGGTACAGTCACCCTGTCGAAGCCGGAAAACCTGGGGATTGCCGGGACGGCTGCTCAGAATCTGATCTGGATGGGCGAGCCGATGGTACAGGTACGCACGAAACAAGGAGCGTCGTTGCATTTGTCGCTCGACACGGGGGCGCAATCGACGCTTCTCAACGCGACGGTGCTGGAAAAACTGGGTGTCTCGACAACGCTGGCATCGGGTCGCGTAGTGGGGATCGCGAGCACGGGTGCCTCGACGAACCGAATGATTTCCGTGCTGCCGCTATACATAGGCGGCAGATCGGTCGGACTGGAGGATGTGCTGGTGTACGGACCGAGCTATTCCAGTCTCATCGGGAGTGACGGCGTTCTCGGGAGCGACGTTGCTGCAGGGGGAGTGATCGAGATCGATGCGACCAACGGGGTGTTCTCGGTAGGCTGAAGATCACCGGCATCGATCAGCCCTTGAGAACGTTCGAAAAAACGTTCGAGTCGACGTTTCCACCGCTCAGAATCACCGCCACCTTGCGGCCACGGAGATTCTCTTTCTCCTTCAGCGCGGCGGCGAGGGCAGCCGCACCCGCTCCTTCGGCGGTGTTGTGGGTGTCGGCGAATAACGCACGCATGGCGGCTTCGATCTCGTCGTCATCTACGGTGACCACGCGTTCCGCGCCGGCGCGGGCGATTGCGAGCGCGTCTTTGTCCGGGGTGCGACAGCCCATGCCGTCGGCGATGCGGGTGGTCACCTCGTGGGACACAGTGCGATTCTGCCCGAGCGATAGCGCGAAGGCGGGCGCCTTTTCTGCGACTACGGCGACGATCTTTGCCGAAGCGCCGAGCGCATCGCGGGCGGCGATGGTTCCACAGAGTCCGCTACCCATCCCGACGGGAACGTAGATGGTATCGAGATCGGGAACGGCGCGCAGCAGCTCGACGGCGTAGGTTCCGACACCTCGCACGAGTGCGGAATGGAACGACGGGAAGCGGTGCCAGCCGCGCTCCTCGGCGATCTCGTCAGCGGCCTCGACGGCGGCCTGAAAATCGTGACCGCGCTCGATGACTTCGACACCGAGCGCCCGCATTGCGGCATTCTTGTCGACGCTGTTGCCGAAGGGAACGACAACCGCGGCCGGGACGCCATACTGGCGGGCGGCGAATCCGACCGATTGACCATGATTGCCGCGGGTCGCGGAGATCACACCTGCCGGGCGAGGCCCGTTGCGACAGAGCTCGTCCAGATAGATGAGACCGCCGCGAACCTTGAAGGCGCCGGTTGGCGCGTGATTCTCGTGCTTCACCCATATAGTGGTGCCGACCCGCTCATCGAGGAGCGGCCACCTGTACTGCGGGGTCGGGGACATCGATCGGTAGATCAGTCCCGCCGCGGACTCGAGATCCTCGAGCGAAGGACGCTCGGCGCCGTGTACAGGTGGTGTCAGGGTGGGTGTCATTTTACGGAGTACCGAAAGGGAATGCACCGGCAAGTAACTGACGGAAAATAACAGCATCCGGCCAAGGGTTGTTTCCAACAGAACCGGTTGGAAGGGAGCGAAACAGAATTCAAACCGTTCTCGTAGATACCTTGTCCAAGTCTGTAGTCCCCGCAGTCTCCCGTCCGGAAAATCAATGATTAGAAGGCTTTACCCGGCGCTGGTACTGACGGCGCTGTCATCGCTGGCCAGTGCTACGTCGAAGGCGCAAACGTCGAAGACTCCGACAACGGTTCAGACCAGCTCGACGACGCTCCCCGTAGCGACCGCTACCTCTCTAAACGGCTCCATCAGCATCGATGGCAAGCTGGATGAGAGCGCGTGGTCGCGCGCGACTCCGATTACCGACTTCCACCAGCAGCAGCCCAAAGAAGGGGCGGCACCGAGTCAGCGGACGGAGGTTCGGGTGCTGTACGACGAGCGCGCACTGTACATCGGCGCGCGCATGTACGACTCGCTGGGCGCAAGGGGGATTCGCGCGCCGGTCTCGCGCCGCGATCAATTGCTGGACTCGAACGGCAACAACGGCGCTTTCAATTCGCTGACGACCGACAAGCTGATGGTGATTCTGGATCCGTACCACAATCACATCGACCAGGCGCTGTTCGAGGTAAATCCCGCTGGTGTGCGTGGGGACCAGTTCAATGGCGATCCGTCGTGGGACCCGATCTGGGAAGCAGCGACGCACGTCGACTCGCTCGGCTGGACGGCGGAGATGCGCATCCCCTACTCGCAGCTGCGGTTCTCGCACGATAGCGCGCAGACGTGGGGGCTTCAGATCTGGCGCTATACGGATCGTCTGCACGAGCAGGACATGTGGTCATTCAGGAAGTTGAGTGAGGCGGGCGGGCCGGCGTACTACGGATCGCTCACGGGCCTTCGGATCGAGCCGCAGCCGCGCCAGCTCGAGATCCTCCCATATGTGGAATCGCGCGAGCAGTTCAAGTACGCACCCCCCGGCGATCCATATCACAACAACACGTATGGTCGGGTGAGTGCGGGCGCGGACATGAAGTACCTGCTCACCTCGAGCCTGGCGCTCGACGCCACGATCAACCCCGACTTCGGCCAGGTCGAGGTGGATCCCGCAACAATCAACCTGTCGGCATACGAGACCTACTATCAGGAGAAGCGGCCGTTCTTCGTCGCCGGCAGCAGCGCGTTCGATTTCGGCGGCATGAATTGTTACTTCTGCAGCAACACCTCGAGTCTGGATGTGTTCTACTCGAGGCGCATTGGACGTCCGCCGCAGCTGAACGGATACGTCAGCGACGTTGCGAACTTTGCGGATACACCTGACAACACGACGATACTCGGGGCGGCCAAGATCACAGGCCGCACCGCGGGCGGCTACACCGTCGGACTGCTCGACGCGCTGACCGGGAGCGAGACCGCACGGTACGTCACCGACGTGTCTTCGAGCGAGCTCAAACAGCAAGTCGAGCCGCTTACCAACTACTTCGTCGGGCGCGTGAAAAAAGACCTGAATCAGGGCTCGACGACGATCGGCGGTGTCTTCACGTCGACGCTGCGGAATCTCGACGACACGATCGTCAGCGACAGGCTGCGCAGCCACGCGGAAGCCACGGGAATCGACTGGAATCATCGCTGGGCGCAGCGCAGCTACTCGTGGATGGGTTCGGTGGTCGCGTCGAACGTCGCCGGCTCAACGTCGGCGATCTCGTTGACCGAGCAGTCCAGCGCGCACTACTACCAGCGGCCGGACAGACACGTGACGAGCGATGGCTTGTTCGACACCCGATACGATCCGAACGCCAACTCGCTGCGTGGCTACGGATTCTATACGCGCGTGGCCAAAGACAACGGCTTCTGGCTCTGGGAGACAGCGCAAAACTGGCGCAGCCCCGGCTTCGAAACCAACGACCTCTCCTTCCTCGATCGCTCCGACTACAAGTGGATGAACGCGAACGTCGGCAGCCAATGGGTGACGCCGGGATCCTGGTATCGGGAGATCGCGTGGCTGGTCGGTGGCCAGCAGCAATTCAACTACGATGGCGACAGAAACGACGCGCAGATGCAGGCTTATTACGAGAACATGTTCCTGAACTACTGGAAGATCAGAAGCTTCGTGATCTACCATCCGACCGTTCTCGATGACCGACTGACTCGCGGCGGTCCGGTGGTGATGCGCACAGGCTACAAGTTCGGAATGGTGGAGGTCTCGACCGACGCGCGACGGCGCGCTGTCTTCGACCTCACGACCCAGGTCAGCCGCGGTGTGAACTCGAACACTCACACCCTCATCATCCAACCGGGCATGGCGCTCAAGCCGGCGGCGAACGTCTTCATCAGCTTGTCGCCGAGCTTCGTTGCCGACGAGGACGAGGCGCAGTACGTGACGGCGGTCGATGATCCGACGGCGACGAGCTTCTACGGCACGCGATACGTGTTCGGGTTTCTCAAGAGCCGCACTCTGTCGCTGGACACCCGGGTGAACTGGACCTTCAATCCGAATCTCACCCTCCAGCTCTTCGCGCAGCCGTTCATCGCGAGCGGAGCGTACACGTCATTCCGCGAATTCGCCGCGCCGCGGACGTACAAGAAGCTGGTGTACGGCCAGGACATCGGCACGATCACCCGCACGCCGGCGACCCCGACATCGAGCGCTCAATACACGGTCGATCCAGATGGGGTGGGCGCCGCGCCGGCGTTTTCCTTTGGCGACCCGGATTTCACCGTCCGCTCGCTGATCGGAAACGCGGTGGTGCGCTGGGAATATCGGCCGGGATCGACGGTCTTCTTCGTCTGGACTCAGAGCAGAAATGGCTTCGACCCCAACGGCAACTTCGATTTCGGCGCGCAGAAGAGCGCGATCTTCCGCGATCGGCCGACCAACGTTTTCCAGGTGAAGGTCAACTACTGGATCGGACGGTAGAGACAAGAACGCAAATGGGATAGCAGAAGATGCGGGCGGCAGCGATGCCGCCCGCTCTTGTTGTGCGGGCTGCCGACCGCGCAGTTTTGACCCGTGCTCACGCTCATCGGCGTCGCGGTCGTCGTCATCGGGTTCGTCCTGCGAATCAATCCGCTGCTCGTGGTTACGGTTGCCGGACTGGCGACTGGCATGGCGAGCGGGCTCGGTCCCCTCGCGGTCGTAGCGGCGTTCGGAAAAGCGTTCATCACCAGTCGTTACGTGGCGATCGTATGGCTGGTGCTGCCGGTAATCGGTTTGCTCGAGCACGCCGGGCTGAAAGAGAGAGCGAGGGCGGTCGTCGCCGGTATTGGCGCCGCTACGACGTCGCGGGTTCTGCTCATCTATTTCGTGGTGCGGCAGATCACCGCTGCTCTTGGACTCACCTCGCTGGGTGGCCACGCGCAGATGGTCCGCCCGCTGATTGCGCCGATGGCCGAGGGAGCGGCGGAGAACAAATATGGTGAGCTTCCAAAGAAGATCCGGTTCTGGATCCGGGCCAATGCCGCAGCCGTCGACAACGTCGCGCTGTTCTTTGGCGAAGACATCTTCATCGCCATCGGCTCGATTCTGTTGATCAAGGGCTTTCTTGACCAGAACGGAATCCATGTCGAGCCGACCCAGCTGGCGATATGGGCGGTACCGACCGCGATTTGCGCGCTGATCATTCACTGCACGAGGCTGCTGCTGATGGAGCGGCGGCTCCGTCGCGATCTGGCGGCCGGGCAAGACAGCGAGTGATCACCCTCGAGCACATCTATTGGCTGAGCGGCCTGATGATGGCGGGCGTCGCCATCGTTAACTGGCGAGATCGCAGCAATCGAAGGCGATTCAACAACACCGCGTTCTGGGGGATCTACGCAATCACCTTTCTCGCCGGAACCTACCTGCCCGACGTCGTCAACGGATTCCTCGTCATCGGAATGGTTCTGGTGGCGAGCATCCGCGGGCTCAGCCAGAGCAGCAGAGAAAGCAGCACAAAAGAAGAGCGTGAAGCGAGCGCCAAGCGGTGGGGCAACAGACTGTTCATTCCGGCGCTGGCGATTCCAATCGTTACGGTGCTGGGCACCGTCGTATTCAAGAGAGTGAACATCGCGGGAATGCCGCTGGTCGACGTGAAGCAGGTGACGGTGATCTCGCTCGCAATCGCAACGCTGATCGCGCTGGCGATGGGAATGGCGATGCTGCGACCGCCGGCATCGGCGCCGATAACCGAAGCGCGCCGGCTGCTCGACGCGGTCGGATGGGCGGCGGTATTGCCGCAAATGCTCGCCGCGCTGGGTGCGCTGTTCGCCGTCGCCGGGGTGGGGAACGTGATCTCCGGTCTTGCGCAGCGCTGGATCCCGCTCGACCATCCTGCCGCGGTGGTCACCACTTATGCGGTGGGCATGGCGGTGTTCACGATGATCATGGGCAATGCCTTCGCGGCCTTTCCGGTCATGACAGCGGGAATCGGACTGCCGTTGATCGTCCAGAAGTTTGGCGGCGATCCTACGATCATGGCGGCGATCGGAATGCTGTCGGGTTTTTGTGGAACGCTGATGACTCCAATGGCGGCGAACTTCAACATCGTGCCGACTGCACTGCTCGAGCTGCCCGACGAGAACGCCGTGATAAAGGTGCAGATCCCGACAGCGCTGGTGCTACTTGGCGCCAATGTTTTGCTGATGAATTTCCTCGTTTTCCGTCGTTGAGCTCCGCAACCGCCCGGCTTGATGCCGCAACCGCGCACACCTTCGCGCGTGCTGCGCTGTCGCACGTGACGCGAGAGTACCCGCACAAGGTCGATCACATCGTCAGCAGGCGAAGCGATCTGAAAGCGCCGCGCGAGCTTCACCCCGTTTTCTACGGCAGCTTCGACTGGCACTCGTGCGTGCACGGCTATTGGCTTCTGGCGACGTTGCTCCGGCTCACACCTGGGATCCCGGAGGCCGAGCAGGTCGAGGCATTATTTGACGAGCAGCTCACCCCAGGGAAGGTCAGGCGTGAGGTGAGATATCTCGCCCGTCCGTTGTCGGGCACCTTCGAGCGGCCCTACGGGTGGGCCTGGCTGTTGATGCTGGCCGCGGAGCTGGAGCGTCACGAAACGAGTCAGGCGCGACGGTGGCGGGATGCGTTGGCGCCGCTGGCGGAGGCATTCGCCGATCGGTTCCTGGCGTTTCTCCCGAAGGCGACTTATCCGACCCGGGTGGGAACACATTTCAACAGCGCCTTCGCGCTCACCCTCGCCCTCGAGTATGCGGAGATCGCGCGCCATAAGAAGCTGCAGACCGCGCTCACCGCCAAAGCGCGTGAGTGGTACTTCCACGACGCTGATTGCCAGGCGTGGGAGCCGGGTGGCGACGACTTCCTGTCGTCGGCGCTGATCGAGGCGGTATGCATGCAGCGCGTGCTGGGTGCAGCCGAATTCGCGGAATGGTTCGACGCATTTCTGCCGCGACTCGACCAGCGACAACCAGCGACGTTGTTCGTGCCCGCGACGGTAAGCGACCGCAGCGACGGAAAGATCGCGCATCTCGACGGACTCAATCTCAGCCGGGCCTGGTGCTGGCGATCACTGGCTGCTGCCTGGCCGAAGGATGATAGACGGCAAGTCGTCGCGGTCGAAGCGGCGGCGGCTCACGTCGGTGCGAGCCTGCCGCACGTCGCGGGCGACTACATGGGTGCGCACTGGCTGGCGACGTTCGCGCTCCTGGCACTCCTGCGATGACCGAGACCAGCACAAGCGAAGGCAGAATCGAGTCGGACATCACGAGGCGCCTGGCCCTCCAAGCCTTGTTCATCTCCGTGCTCGCCATCGCGATCGGCTACGCCGCTGCGTTCCGACGCGCGGGAACGCCGGTCTGGGCAGCGTGGCTGCTGGCAATCGGAATCCCGGTGGCCCTGGGCGCGATCATGATTCTCGGTGCGACGCGCGGTCGGCGTGGGATCGGGCCGCTCAAGCTGCCGTTTTTGTTCGTGGTGGCGACTCTGGCGATCGGATTTGGCGCTGCGCTGGCGCTGCCTGCAACCGAAGGACCGCTCAGCAAGCTGTGGCTCGGATTACCAGTGCGGGCGGCGATTGTGATCTACGGAGTGGGATTGCTGCCGATCATCGTGTTGCCGATCGCCTACGCGCTGACCTTCGAGAGCCAGACTCTGAGCGCGGAGGATGTCGAGCGGGTGCGCG
>Ga0070679_100000838_pt1 | contig 26765 bp, 24 predicted proteins | sample KBSC63BmetaG_FD_65652 | JGI IMG/M metagenome (GOLD analysis project Ga0070679, IMG submission 65652) | Corn rhizosphere microbial communities from Kellogg Biological Station, Michigan, USA - KBS C6-3B metaG | ecosystem: Host-associated > Plants > Roots > Rhizosphere | place: USA: Michigan... | reverse complement strand
TTCGCCGCGCCGCCCGACCGCGACCTCGACTGGCAGGAAGACGGAGTCGCCGGCGTCAGCCGTTTCCTTGCGCGAGTCTACCGTCTGACCACGAAATTCGCCCCCGCGATCCGTGACCTCAAGCTGCAAACCCACGGCGACGAAATCGCGCCGGTCGCGTTCGCGGGCCAGACACCCGCGGGTGAAACGCTGCTCCGCCTGCTGCACCAGACCATCGCCAAAATCACCGAAGACTTCGGCGGACGCTGGCACTTCAACACCTCGATTGCCGCCATCATGATCCTCGTCAACGAGATCAGCGCGCGCGAAGCCGCCATGGACTCCGGCGAAATTTCCATCGCCACCACCGCCGAAGTCTTCGGTACGCTGACGCTGCTGCTTGCCCCCTTTGCTCCATTCATGGCGGCGGAGCTGTGGGAGCAGATGGGCAACGAGGGCAACCTTCTCCGCTATCCCTGGCCCGAAGCCAATGCCGAGCTGGCGCGCGAAAACGAAATCGAAATCCCCGTGCAGGCCAATGGCAAGCTGGTCACTGTCATCAAGGTGGCAGCCGACGCCGACGACGAAACGATCAAGTCGGCTGCGCTTGCTGAGGAAAAAGTCGCCGCCCGCATCGCTGGAAAGACGGTGGTCAAGACCATCGTGGTGAAGGGCAAGCTTGTTAACCTGGTGATCAAGTAATGCCGCGGCCTCACCCTGCCGAGATCGTGCGTGCGGGCGCTGAGGTGCGGGGCACGCAATCGTTCGTGCACGTGATGGTCTCGGTGTGGAAACGCCCGTCGCTTACCGCGCTTGAAGTGCTGTGGCGCTGGGTGATCGGCCTGCCGTCGTTGTGGCTGCTCGCAACCTTCGGCTGGCGCATCTGGCTCGACGCAACCGGTGGCACGGCCGATCTCGCGCGTCTTCATCTCGCCCACATTACCGTCACCAACCCCTTCGACGCAGCCCAGCGCATCGTCTTCGCCGGCTCGCAACTGCTGCCGCTTACGCTGCACACCGCACGCTGGCTGGTGCCGCTGCTGCTCGCCGGGTGGGTTGCCGTCGCTGCGCTTGGGCGCACGATGGTCCTTCACCGTATGGACCCATCGCTTCCGCCGCGCCGCGGCATGTTGCTGGTCCTCGGCGCGCTGCGCATCGCATTTCTCACGGCGACAGTCGCGCTCTGGTTGCGGACAATCCTCTGGGCCGGGGCTACAACCGTTACCGGCCCTTTGTCTCGCGGAGAAGAACCCAGCCTGGTCCTTTACTTCACGATTATCATCGCAGCGACCCTGCTTATCTTCATCGCGTGGGCGCTGACGAACTGGGTGTTGAGCATCGCTCCCATGCTTGCAATCCTGCACAACCTGAGCCCGTGGGAAGCCCTCCGCGCAGCCGCGCGCCTCGGTCCCATGCGCGGCAAGCTGATCGAAATCAACCTCGTGATGGGCATCGTGAAAGTCGCGCTCGTGGTGCTGGCGCTGGTTTTCTCCTCGACCCCACTGCCGTTTGAAAGCTATACGACGACCGGGTTTCTGGAGGTCTGGTGGGCGGGGGTCATTCTTTTTTACCTCTTCACCTCGGATTACTTCCACGTCGTCCGGACGGCTGTAAGTCTCGCGTTATGTCGGGAATACGACATACGCTAATTTTTCCTTCTGCTCTCCCGGAAAATGCATCGTACCAACATGCAATATTTTTATTGCCGGAGGAAGCACGAATGTCATTCGCCATTTACACCGTTGGAACCCTAATCCTGATCGCCGGGCTCGTGTATGTCGCGCACCTCGTTCATATGCCTTCCAAGTGGATCGTGGCCTGTGTGCTGCTCATCCTGGGAGCCGGAATCATGGGCGGTGTTTCATCCACTCGCCAGAAAGACCCCAGCTAATAACCCGCAATTCCCGGGCCCGCATCGCACAGTATAAATATCGTTGATGTCTACTTTATTGGGCACGCGCAACATACCCGCAGTGCGCATTAGACTGGAAGTGTGGACACTCCTTCCAGTTCAACCATCGTCATCCTCGATTTCGGATCGCAATACACGCAGTTGATCGCGCGCCGTATCCGCGAGTTCAACGTCTTCTCCGTCGTGCTTCCATGCACAGCGACGCTAGACCGAATCCTCGCGCTTGAGCCCCGTGGCCTCATCCTGTCCGGCGGCCCGTCCAGCGTCTACGACGCAGCCGCGCCCAAAGCAGATCCCGCCATCCTTGATGTCGGCTTGCCGATCCTCGGCATCTGCTACGGCCTCCAGTTCATGACACACCATCTCGGCGGCAAAGTGGTGCCCGGCACGGCGCATGAGTACGGCCACGCCGAAGTCGAGATCATCGACCCCAGCCAACTCTTCCACGGTCTCCCCGACGAGCTCGAAGTCTGGATGTCCCACGGCGACCACGCGGAGACGCTCGCGCCTGGCTTCCGCATCACCGCAAAAACCGCCAACGCGAACGCCGGCATCGCGGACGAATCGCGCCGCATGTGGGCGGTGCAGTTCCACCCCGAAGTCGCACACACCAAACACGGCATGGAGCTGCTGAAGAACTTCGTCGTCGGCATCTGCGGCGCTGAACAGAGCTGGACGCCAGCGCACTTCATCAACTCGACGGTCGCAAAAATCCGCGCCCAGGTGGGCGAAACCGGCCATGCGATTTGTGGCCTTTCCGGCGGCGTCGACTCTTCCGTCGCCGCCGTCCTCGTCGCCCGCGCCATTGGCGACCGCCTTACGTGCATCTTCGTCAACAACGGTGTCCTCCGCAAAGACGAGTTCGCCAAAGTGCAGACCGCGATGCGCGAGGGCCTCGGCCTCAATGTTGTTGCGGTCGATTCGAGCGAGCGCTTCCTCGCGAAACTCGCCGGCGTCACCGATCCCGAGCAGAAACGCAAGGCCATCGGCAACGAGTTCATCGCGGTCTTCGACGACGAAGCCAAGCGCATCTTCGAAGCCGAGAAATCTGCGGGAGAAGAAGTGGCCTGGCTGGTGCAGGGTACGCTCTATCCCGATGTCATCGAATCAGCCAGTGTCCACGGCCCGTCGCACGTCATCAAGAGCCATCACAACGTCGGCGGCCTGCCCGCGGACATGAAGCTCAAACTCATTGAGCCGCTGCGAGATTTGTTCAAGGACGAAGTCCGCCGCATCGGCCGCGACCTCAACATGCCGGAAGAAATCCTTGAGCGCCAGCCGTTCCCCGGCCCGGGGCTTGCCGTCCGCATCCTCGGCGAAGTCACTCCGGAGCGGGTCGCTATCCTGCAGGAAGCCGACGCCATTTGCGTTGACGAAATCAAGCGCGCCGGCCTCTATCGCAAGGTCTGGCAGAGCTTTGCCGTTCTGCTGCCGATCAAAACCGTCGGCGTCATGGGCGACCAGCGCACTTACGCCTACACCTGCGCCATCCGTGCGGTCGAAAGCGAAGACGGCATGACCGCAGACTGGGCCGCGCTCCCGTACGAGGTGCTACGCACTATTTCCAGCCGCATCGTCAGCGAGGTGCGCGGTATCAACCGGGTCGTCTATGACATCACGTCGAAGCCACCGGGGACGATTGAGTGGGAGTAGTTTTTAGGGGCGGGGAGATGACAGCACCAAATAGGGCGAGCATCACATCCGTGGGCTTATGCCGGGAGTCTAGCTAATGCCCATAACCTTCTGCCTGCTTCGCTACCTTGCCGCGAAACAGCCAATATGTAATGCAGAAGTACATGATCGCGAGCATGATTCCGAACGTCCACCACACGATGCCGACGCGCAACGTATGTGACCCTGCAAGGCAGTTTGCAATCGTGAGGTCCGGCCCCGCGCCGCCGATCGATGGCAGCAGCACCGGGAACAGCCCCGCCGCGGCGCCTACCAGCATGGTCGCGAGATAAACGCATGACGCCAGAAACCCCGGCAGCGTCGAGCGGTGCCGCACAAAGATGAAGCTTGCCACCAGGCTTGCGACCACGAGGACCGGCACAAGGAACGCAATCGGATGCGTGCGGTAGTTATCGAGCGAATTCGGCCTTGCGATCACCGTCGCCGGCAGGCTGATCAACGTTACCACGAGCACCGCCGGCCACAGCCGCCGCGCGCACGCCCGCGCTCTGCGTTCCAGCCCGTTCTCCGTCTTCAACGCGAGATACAGGGCCCCATGCAGTCCCAGCGCGAGCAGCGCCAGCATGCCGCCGGTCACCGTGTACCAGTCCAGAATCCCCGGCTTTGGTCCGGTCAGCCAGTCTGTCCAGAGCGGCAGAAAGAAATAATTGTCGGCGCCAAGCGGAACGCCGCGTACGACGTTCGCCAGTGCCGCTCCAAAGAAGATCGCCAGCAGCGCGCTTGAAAACGCAAACACGCCATCGAAAAACGTGCGCCATAGCGGTTCATGCGAGTGGCCGCGCAGTTCGACGCTGATACCGCGCAGGACCAGCAGCCAAAGCACGATCATCAGCGGCAGATAAAACCCGCTGAACGACGACGCATACAGCAGCGGAAAGGCAAAGAACAGAGTGCCACCGGCGGCCAGCAGCCAGACCTCGTTGCCATCCCACACCGGCCCGATGGCACGCAGCGCCTGCTGACGCTCGTTTTCGCTCTTGGCGACAAACAGATAGACGATCCCGACGCCCAGGTCGAAGCCGTCGAGCACGACATACGCCGCCAGCATTGCGGCCACAATCCAGAACCAAAGAGTTCCCATCGTTTTCTCCTAAGAGCGGCGCTCCTATGTGGCCGTCAGGCTCTGTCCGGTTGTGTTGTCGGAGGCGGTGTGCGGCCCCTTCTGGATGAAGTTGTAAATCAAGACCGTCCACAGGATCGACAGTGCCGAGTACAGCCCCAGAAAGCCAAGCAGCGAGAACAAACTCGTGGCCGCGCCAACGTGTTTTGAAGCGCCTTCCGAGGTCCGAATCAGACCGTACACCAGCCACGGCTGGCGGCCGATTTCAGCAGTCATCCAGCCTGCGGTTGTGGCGATATAGGGCAGTGGCCAACTCAGCAAAAGGAACCACAGCAGCCACCGTGAAACGTACAGTCTGCCGCGCCACAACAGGAAGCCCGCAACGGCCATCAGCGCCGCAAAGTACGTTCCCAGCCCCGCCATGATGTGGTAGCTGTAGAACAGCAATGGCAGCGTGGAAGGCCACTGGTCGCGCGGAATCGAATCCAGTCCCTGCACCTCGGCGGCCGTCGTTCCATAGATCAGAAAGCTCAGCACTTTGTTCACGGCGATCGGATTATCGATCTGCTGGGTTTCATAGTTCGGCTGGCCCATTACCACGATCGGCGCGCCCTTCTCCGAGTGGAACAGGCCTTCCATCCCGGCCACGGCGGCGGGCTGGTTCTTCGCCATGTACTTGCCGTGCAGGTCGCCTGTAGGAAAAATCTGCGCAATGCACGAGACAATCCCAGCCACCACGCCAACCTTCAAAAATATCCGTCCAAAATCGCCTTTGCGCTCCTGCAGAACATACAGTGCGCCTACGGACGACATCACGAACGACGCCGTCACCACGGCGGCGCACATGGTGTGCATGTACTCCAGTGCCGCCCACGGATTGAGCAGCAGCGCCCAGAAGCTTGCAACCTCGTATACGCCATTCGGCAACACGCTGTAGCCCACCGGATGCTGCATAAACGCGTTGGCCACGATGATGAAGTATCCGGAAATCCACGACCCCAGGAACACCAGCACCGCTGAGCCCCAGTGCGCCCACCGCGACAGCCTCTTTTGTCCAAACAGAAACAGCCCGAGGAACGAGGATTCGAGGAAGAAGGAGAAGACACCCTCCATCGCCAGCGGCATGCCGATGACGCCGCCGGTCCGGCGTGAAAACTCCGACCAGTTGGTGCCGAACTGGAACTCCATCGGAATCCCAGTCACAACGCCGAGCAGGAAGTTGACCGCAAAAATCCTCGCCCAGAACCGCGCGGAGTCTTCATAACGCTCGTCATTGGTCTTCAGCGCAATCGTCTTCAGCACGACGATCAGCAGCGCGAGCCCCATGGTAAGCTGCGGAAAAAGATAGTGATAGGTAATCGTGAAAGCAAAGTGCAGGCGGTGCAGCGTGAGAGCGTCCACGAGAGTCCTCCGTGCTGGAACATCTCCGGGCCCAGCTACCGTGGGAGTAAGTACAGGATATATCGCGGCCCCCAAGCGCCTGTCCGGACATCGCCCCGCAGCCGTTGCGGACGAATCGGCGGCGGGCATCGTCTAACATGTATTCAGGTGAAACTCACGAGGCACGAGGTGATATGAAGATCCCCACCCGTCTCACTGCAGCCCAACTCAAAGCGACGTTCGTCCGCTCGCGCAGTACCGTGGTCTCGACGCTCGTCCACGCTATCGTGTTCTTCCTCGCGTTCGGAGTCCTGCACACCTCCCACATTGCGCCGTTCAAGCTCCCCGGCACGGCCCACGGCCAAACGATGATTACGTACTACGCCGCCGGCAGCCCCCCGCACGCGGTCAGCGACATCCCTGAAAAAGAGCCGGTCAAGCAGAAGGTTGACACGTCGCACGCCGCTCTAACCGCGCCCGTCGCCAAACCGAAGCCACCCGCAGCTCCGGCCACCCACGACGGAACGGGCAACTCTCCCGAAAGCGGACTCGGCGAGGGTGACATCAAGATCGCCCAGCAAACTTACTTCCCCTATCCCAAGCCCAGCCTCTCCAGCCTGCCCCATGGCACCAGCAGCGATGTCATCCTCGACGCGGTGATTGACGAGCACGGCAAAATCTCCGACCTGAAGCTGATGAAAGGCCTCGGCCAGCCGATTGACGATGTGGTCATCGCCACCGTCAAGCAATGGTCGTTCGCGCCGGCCACACGCAACGGCGTTCCCATACCCAGCGAGCAGGAACTGCACTTCCACTATGAAAGAAGCTGATCGGCGGGTTAGGAAAGCAACTTGTCGTCCGCGACGCTTCGCTCCGGCCTGCGGTAGAGTGGAAGCGTCTTCGGCCGGTTCTTATGGGCGGCTCGAATATACGCCTTTCCCACTGTGTGATGTCCGGGGATAGCTTAAACGGTGTGCGAAGAACTTAAAGAGGCAATCGATGATCAACCGCATGATGCTCATCATGACATTGTTGACAGGGCTGACGGGTTCCGCATTGATACAGCAAGGCGTCGATGAGCATGCAACGATGCATCCTGCACCTCAGGGGAGGAAGCTGGATCTGGCTACGCCATTCCATACCCGTTCGGCCTGGCGCTTTGTTGCGACGGAGGGACCGCCAACGGAGGATTTCGGAGGAGGTGCTGCGCCAGGCGCGCTGACGCTGTGCCTGCATAGAGGCCTCAGAGGGCCATGCGTATCTGATCCTGTCACTCTTCCACTTGACGCGCCTACTCCCGACTATGCGATCGCATGGGAGCCGCATTATTTGAAGACAGCTAAGATCGTATACCCGCATGGGCAAGATGCTCCTCCGCTGCTACTCATTGTCACCGGCAGCTTAAATTCTGGAGATGGCGATCAAGTCGTGTCCACTCAATTGATCGCTTACGATGCGGGCCAAGACACTTTCCACCGCATTTTCGGTCAAAGCACCGGTCACAACAACAATGAGGAAATTCGGTTCGTCGTCGATGGACCGCTTCAGGGAAGCGTAATCTCCGCAGAGCCACAGGAACGCCTGCCCTACGGCTATTGGATCGTTGTCCATCAGCTCACTTCTGCGGGGGAGTATCATCAGGTGCTTCGGTACGGGAGCGCCACACACTACGGCGATGGCAATCCACTTGCGGTGATCGATTCGGAAATGCCCAACATCGAAAGACGTCTCGGCCTGTGGAAGCCCGGTGATCCGATTCCTGTGCCCAGCGGTAAAGCCTGCTCCAAGCCAATACTGCGACACACGGAACTGTGGTGCGAATGAAGCTCTTTAGCCCTTATCCAGTTTGCATCTCGCGCATGTAAGATAGCCTGCGTGCTGTCTGACAGGTTTTCGACGAGGTGAATAATGCGGTTCGCGATTATGGCTGGTGTGGTGGCTTTGGCGATAGCGCCAGGTGCCTGGGCGGTTGGAATGACATGCAACGTCCACGAGTTCGGCGCCAAGGGTGACGGCGTTACCAAAGACACGGCCGCCATCCAGAAGGCCATCGACGCCTGCACATCAAAAGGCGGCGGCGGAACGGTCAAAATCTCCGGCGGCACCTTCGTCACAGGTCCGCTGGTGCTCAAGTCGAACCTGACGCTCTTCGTCGACAAGGGCGCCACGCTGCTCGGCTCGCCCGACCGTGAAGACTACGGTCACACCACCTTCGCCCGCCACGACACGGTGATGCCGCTGCTCGGCGCGACCAACGCGGAAAACATCACCATCACCGGCGGTGGCGTCATCGACGGCAACGGCCACATCTGGTGGGAGTACGTGCGCGGCGTCAAGGACTCCGGCGTGCTTGGCAACGACCACCCGCGTCCCATGGGCATCGTCTTCGACCACTCCAAACACATCCGCGTCGAGAACATCACGGTGCAGAACTCGGGTTTCTGGCAGATTGTTCCCTACTACGCCGACGACCTCCAGTTCCGCAACATGCGCGTGCTCGCGCCGCACTCGCCCAACACCGACGCCATCGACCCCTTCAGTTCATCCAACATCGTCATCGACCACCTCTTCGCCAGCACCGGTGACGACAACATTGCCATCAAGTCCGGAGCCATCAACTCCCCCGGTCCCGATGCGCCGTCGAAAAACATCACCATCACCGACTGCACTTTCGAGAACGGCCACGGCCTGTCGATAGGCAGTGAGGTCGCCGGTGGCGCCCAGAACATCCACGCCGAACGCATCCACTTCAAGGGCACCGACCAGGGCATCCGCATCAAGGCCAACCGCGACCGCGGCAACGATGTTTCGAACATCTCATTCAAAGACATCGACATGGTCGACGTAAAAACCGCCATCCTCATCAGCGAGTACTACCCCAAGGTGCTGCCCGAAGGCGACGTTGCCAGCGAGCCCGTCACCCGCCTGACACCGCACTTCCACGACATTTCCATCGAAAACGTCACGGCAAGCGGCGGTGCGACGGCAGGCGTCATCGTCGGCCTGCCGGAGTCTCCCGTTACCGGCCTCACGCTGAAAAACGTCCACATCTCCGCGAAAGTGGGCATGACGATCGGTTACGCGCACGTGAAGTTTGACGATGTGACGGTAAAGCCCGATGAAGGCGATGCGTTCAAAATCGGAGCCGGTGCGAAGGTGGATGGCCTGCCCAAATAGCCTGCGTTACGAGAAGTTCATGCGAGGTCGGAGAGCAACTTCTCTTCGACCTCGTTCTGCGTCAGGCCGATGATTCGCAGCGTTTTCGTCCGACTTGCTGCTCCGGTCAACAACGCAACCCGAGCGCGTGGAACACCCAGCCGCTCCGCAAGGAACTCAATCAGCGCCGCGTTCGCGCGGCCATCTGTCGGCGGTGTGGTCAACGAAACCTTGAGCGCGCCGTCATGGATTCCGCTGATCGCATTTCGTTTCGCGCCTGGATGGACTCGTACCGGCAATGTGCATCCATCGGGCGTTTCGCGAAGCGCCAGGCTCACGCGAAAATCCTTTTCCCGAATATCGCCGTTCCGATCCGCACCGTCGTCGAACCCTCTTCAATCGCGACGCGAAAATCACCGGACATACCCATCGAAAGCTGCGTCAACTGCGGAAACCGTGCGACATGCTCATCGCGCAGGCGACGCAGTTCCTGAAAATAAGGCCGTGCCGTTTCCGCATCCTCACTCCACGGCGGCACCGTCATCAATCCGCGTGCTGCAACAAACTTCAGCGGGGCGATAGCGTCCAGCAACTCGGTTAGCGAGCCAGGAGCAAGCCCATGCTTGGACTCCTCATGCGACAGCTTCACCTCGATCAGCACGGGCAACACCTTGCCCAGTGCGGCGGCGGCAGTATTCAAGCGCTCGGCCGTCTTCAGCGAATCCAGCGCATCGACTGCATCGAAAATCTCCGCAGCTTTGCTTGTTTTGTTGTTCTGCAGCGGTCCAATCAGATGCAGCTCGATTCCATCCAACCCGCTAACCGTCGCAAACTTCGACTGCATCTCCTGCACGCGGTTCTCGCCAAATAGCCGCTGTCCCGCGGCATGCGCTTCCATGATCGCCTCCGCCGGATGCACCTTGGACACTGCCATCAGTGCCACTTCGCCCACATCGCGCCCCGCCCGCGCGCAGGCGTCCGCAATTTCATTTCGCACTCGTTCGAGATTTTCTGCAATCGACATATCAACCAGTTTAGCGACTGCGCCCAACCCGGCATGTGGACAAGTCTTCTGTTCGTCGGTCCGAACATGTTCATGACCTTCGCCTGATACGGTCACCTCAGGTACTACTTCGGCGACAAGCTGCGCAGGAACCATTCGCCGCATTCGCCTGCCTCATCGCCGGCGCATTCTTCATGTGCCACACGTTCTGGCAAGCGCTCAGCGCTGCGCGATACACTGGCGCCTATGCGTATTCGTTCGCTGGCTCTCGCTACAGTTTTCGTCTGTCGACTCTTCGTTTCTGCTCAAACGTCTGCTCCGTCCGGTCCGCCCACCGTCGCAGAAGCCAAGGCGTTTCTCGACAACGTGAACGCCGAACTCCTGACGCTGACGACGCAGGCACAGCGCGCCGACTGGGTGGGTGAAACCCACATCACCGACGACACCGAAGCCCTCGAGGCGCTCGTCAACCAGCAAACCGAATCGCGGGTCCTCGAGCTGGTCGCCGCGTCGCACCGCTTCGACAAGCTCGCCCTTCCGGCCGCACTCCGCCGCCAGATGATGTTGCTGCAAATCAACGCTCCGGCCGCGCCCAAAGATCCCAGGCTGCTCGCCGAACAAACCACCATTGCTTCGCAGCTCACCGGTATGTATGGCAAGGGGAAATACTGTCCACCGCCGGCCGCCGCGGACTCCTCCGCCTGCATGGGCATCGACGATATTTCCAACATCATGGCGAAATCCCGCGATCCCGAGGAACTCAAGAAGCTCTGGGTTGGCTGGCACGCCATCGGCGCTCCTATGCGCGACAAATACGCTCGCGAAGTCGAGCTTGAAAACACGGGTGCGCGTGAGCTCGGCTATAAGGATACGGGCGAGCTCTGGCGCGCGGGTTACGACATGACCCCTGCGGAGTTCTCCGCCGAACTCGATCGCGCCTGGGTCCAGTTGGAGCCGCTCTATCGCGAGCTTCACACGTACGTCCGCCACAAGCTCATCGAAAAATATGGCGCTGCCGCTGACCGTCCCGATGGCATGATCCCCGCACATCTTCTCGGCAATATGTGGGCGCAGGAGTGGGGCAACATCTACGACATCGTCGCCCCCACCGACCCCAAACTCACCGGCTTCAAAATGTATGACCTACAATCCGCGCTTCAGCATCAGATCGCGGCGAACGACCCAGCTGCGGCCAAAGCGTTCGATCCCCAGGTCGATCCATCCTCCGATACCGGGCACGCTGCTCACCTGGCGGCAGGCAAAGACATGGTCCGCTACGGCGAAAATTTCTTCGTGTCGCTCGGCTTCTCGAAACTCCCCGAGACCTTCTGGCAACGCTCGCAATTTGTGCATCCGCGTGACGCGGAAGTTGTCTGCCACGCCAGCGCCTGGGACATCGATAATGTGCAGGACCTGCGCGTCAAGATGTGCATACAGGTCAACGAGGACTATTTCACGACCGTCCATCACGAACTTGGCCACAACTTCTACCAGCGCGCCTACAATCGGCAACCAATGCTCTTCCGGAACGGCGCTAACGACGGCTTTCATGAGGCCATCGGTGACTCCATCGCGCTTGCCATCACGCCCGCGTACCTCAAGCGCCTCAAACTCATCGACGCCGAGCCGCCTGCCGAAGCCGACGTTCCGTTGCAGCTCCGCACAGCGCTCGACAAGATTGCCTTTCTGCCCTTCGCGCTTGCGCTGGACAAGTGGCGCTGGCAGGTTTTCTCCGGCGAAGCCAAACCCGCCGACTACAACAAAGCATGGTGGGCTCTGCGCGCGAAGTATCAGGGCGTGGCCCCGCCGGTCGATCGCACCGAAGCGGACTTTGACCCCGGCGCCAAGAACCACATTCCCACGAACGTCCCCTACGCGCGCTACTTCCTTGCACGCATCTACCAATTCCAGTTCTTCAAAGCGATGTGCGACGCCAGCGGCTACAAAGGTCCGCTCAACCGCTGCACGTTCTATGGCTCAAAGGCGGCAGGCGCAAAGCTTGCGACGATGCTGGAAGCCGGCCAGTCGCAGCCGTGGCAAAAGACGCTTAAGGAAATGACCGGCGAGGACCACCTCGACGCGCAACCGATGCTCGATTATTTCGCGCCGCTCTACGCATGGCTGAAGGTACAGAACGCGGAGAAAAAATAGGTGGCACGGTTGAGACATCTCGCCATAGCAGCATTCGGCCTCTCGCTGGCAGCCTGCGCACAAAATGCGCCGCCGGTGGCGATCCGCGTCGATCTTGCAAAATCGGTCGGTGCATATAAACCTATTTATGCCTGGTTCGGCTACGACGAATCGAACTATACGACCATGCAGCACGGCAGGGAACTGCTTACCGAACTGCACGACCTCGCGCCGGTTCCCGTGTACATTCGCGCGCACCATTTGCTCACCTCCGGCGACGGCAAGCCCGAGCTCAAGTGGAGTTCCACCAACGTTTACACCGAAGACGCCAGCGGCAAGCCGGTCTATGACTTCAACATTCTCGACGGCATCTTCGACGCCTACAAAGCCGCGGGCGTTCGTCCCATGGTCGAGCTTGGCTTCATGCCCGAAGCTCTCGCCGCCGACCTGCCCAACCGCCACGAGCCGTACCAGGTCCACTACCCGGCAAGCACCGTCTCCGGCAAGTCCAACAACCCGCCTAAGGATTACGCGAAGTGGGGCGAACTCGCACGGGTCGTCACGGCGCATCTGGTCGAGCGTTACGGCCGGGCGAACGTTGCGCAGTGGTACTTCGAGGTCTGGAACGAGCCCGACATCGACTACTGGCATGGCACACCCGAGGACTACTACAAGCTCTACGACTTCGCCGCGGCCGGTGTGCGCGCCGCACTGCCCGAAGCGAAGATCGGCGGCCCCGCCTCCACCGGCCCGCGCGGCGACCATGCCTACGAGTTCCTCCACGGCTTTCTAGAACACATCAACTCAAGCAACAAAATTCCGTTCGACTTCATCTCCTTCCACGCCAAGGGGAGCCCGACGATCCGGGAGGGCAAAGTCACTATGGGAATTCGCTCCGAACTGAACGATGTCAACCGCGGCTTCGAACTCATCGCGAAATACCCCCGCTTCGCGCACCTGCCCATCATCCTCAGCGAGGCCGATCCTGAGGGCTGCGCGGCGTGCTCGTCGAAGGTCAATCCGGCCAACAACTATCGCAACGGCACGCTCTATCCCGCGTACACAGCCGCTGCCTTCAAGTCCCTCTTCGACCTGCAGGACCGCCACAAGGTCAATCTGATTTCCATGCTTAGCTGGTCGTTCGAGTTTGAAGACAAGTCCTACTTCGAGGGCTTCCGCTCACTCGCCACCAACGGCGTCGACAAGCCCGTCCTCAACGTTTTCCGGATGCTTGGCCTTATGTCTGGCGACCGCGTCAGCACCGCCAGCACCGGCGCCGTCCCACTCGAAACGCTGCTCGCCACCGGCGTTCGCGACACACCCGACGTCGATGCCTTCGCCACGAAATCCAGTCATGAAGCGGCCGTCATGCTGTGGAATTATCATGACTCCGAAGCACCCGCCGAGAGCGCTCCCGTCACCGTCAGCATCGCCGGAATTCCCGCCGGAGTCCATCGCGTGCTTGTGCAGCATTACCGCATCGACCAGACGCATAGCAATGCCTACACCGTTTGGCTGGCGATGGGGTCTCCGCAGCAGCCAACGCCGGAGCAATACGCCACGCTGCGCAGCGCAGGCCAGTTGCAAACGCTCACCAGCCCTGCCTGGCTTGACGTAAAGGACGGCAGCGTTCAACTATCCACGAACCTGCCACGGCAGGCCATTTCGCTATTGCAACTCAGCTGGTAGGGCAGAGATCAGGGCTGGGCGGTCTGCGCATCTTTCGCCGCCAGCCGGGCCATTTTTTCGCGGTGCTTGTGAATGTAGTGTGCCGCGATGTCAGGGTAGAACTCGCGAATCGAAGTAAACGCAATGTCTCTCATCGCAGAGTAGGCGAACTTTGTTGCGAGCACGTTGAAACTGGTCGCGCCGGTGGGGTAATACTGGCGCGAGACGATCTGCGTCAGTACTTTGCCGCCCAGACCGGCGATGTTTGGCGTCTGGTGCTCACCATAGGTGCGAGTGACGACCTGGCGGCTCATGACGTACAGGATGCGGATGGGGACTTTGTGTTCATTCCCCATGGCGTAGTAGCGCGTGTCTTCGTGCAACAGGCTGGGCAGAAACCAGGCCCCAATGTAGGTACCGTCGGTCTTGTCCAGGAGACCGCGCCAGGTGTAGGCGTAGAAACCGCCCACACCCTTGCCGAGCACGGGATGGGAGTTGATGCCTTCCGCCGACAACGAAGTGATGCCAAGGAAGATGAAAGAGGAATAGTCGAAGGCCTGACGCGTCGCGATCTTGAAGTTGTACTTCCATCCCGGAGCGTGGACAACCTCGCCACCTCCGACGGAGCGAAAATTCGGCATGAAGCCGAGAATGCGATGCGGCTGCTGGCGCTCCAGCGGAATCGGGTTGCCGTCCTTGTCGACCGGCACATTCGGGTCCGGCTTCTTGTCCGTCTGTTTTGTTTGTTGAACCGTCTGGTCCCCGTCGAAAGCTTCATTGACCGAGGTGCTTTCCAATGCGGCTTCCGGATCGAGGTTCAGAGTCGGATAGTTTCCCGTGTCTGCTACCAGCGTCGCTGACGGCGCTTCCGGCAGGGACTGCTGGGCGACAGCCGGGAGGGTCAAAGCGCAGATCGCAATTGTTGCAATCGCATGAAAGCTAAAGCGTAGGTTTTGCAAAGGTTTTCCTGTGTCGTAATGGAAGACGGAGCCAATACGTTAGACGCGTTTTCAGCGGCAGAGTTTCGCAAAGATTCGACATCGCAATCCGATGCAGCAAGCGTTATCGCACCGCATTATTGAACACGTTTCGAGAGGATCGACTCAATATCGCGTGCTGTATGCAGGACCGCAATGATTTCGGGTACACCCCTGTTATCTCGATAAAAAATTCTGTAAGGGGTTACGACGCGCGTTCTTACTTCGAATCCGAAAATCAGCGTAGCCTGGCTGTGGTTGGCACCGCGATCAGGATGCGAAGCTATTTCGCGAATGAGTTCTCGTAAACCTTTTCGAATTGGCGCGACGCGTTGCTTAGGAATTTGGTCGAGATAACGTTGGATCTCATCAAGATCTGCGGACGCTTCAGGACTGAAGTAAAAACGCATCACCGCGAAGCGTCTGCTTTTTCCCAGTTGTCAAAGAAGGCTTCTATTTCTTCCCCCGATACGACTTCACCGCGGTCCAGTTGAGCGACGCTTCGTTTCATTCGTTCGATCTGTGATGACGTGAGTTCTGGCTCGTACAGACGATACGCAAGGTAGCTGTGGAGAGCTTCTGCGACGATCTCTTCGACAGGCTTATTCTCGTCGAGAGCAAGCTGCTGCAGCTCGGCTGTAAATTGCTCTGGCACCGCGATCTGGGACATGCTCCAACACCTCGTGCCAAAATTATAATCTGCCGCTTACCGCCCCAGATCTTCCAGATACTTCTCCACTTCCAGCGCCGCCATACACCCTGTCCCGGCTGCTGTAATGGCCTGCCGATACCGCCGGTCCTGCACATCGCCGCACGCATACACACCGTGCAACTGCACGCCCTGCTGCGTCACAAACACATTGTGCTCGGTCTTGATGTATCCATCGCCATCGAGGTCGATCTGACCCTGGAACATGCTCGCGTTCGGCGTGTGCCCGATGCCCAGGAACATGAATTTCACGGGCAGCTCCCAGCGCTCGCCAGTTTTTCTATTGACCAGCTTCAAACCGCGAACATCTTTCTCCTCGACGCCCAGTACTTCCTCGACCAGCGTGTTGTGCAGAAAACTGATCTGCGGGTGCGCAATCGCGCGCTCCAGCATGATCCGCGATGCTCGAAAGCTTTCGCTGCGGTTGATGATGGTGACTTTGGTTGCGAAGCGCGTCAGAAACAGCGCCTCTTCCATCGCGGAGTCGCCGCCGCCGATCACCGCAATCTCTTTGCCCGACGCAAAAAAACCGTCGCAAGTCGCGCACGAACTTACGCCGAACCCGATCAGTGCCTGCTCGCTCGGCAGCCCCAGCCACCGCGCCGATGCTCCCGACGCAATAATGAGCGACCGTGTCTGAATAATCTCGCGGCCCACCGTGAGTTCGAACGGAGACTTCGTCAGGTCTACGGCGCTCAGGTGCGCCATCCGAAGCTCCGCGCCAAAGCGGGTGGCCTGCTTCTTCATGTTCTCGATCAGTTCCGGCCCCTGCACACCCTCGGGCCAGCCGGGAAAGTTCTCCACCAGCGTGGTAATCGACAGCTGTCCACCCGGCTCATGGCCTTCGAGCACCAGCGGTTTGAGGTTCGATCGCGCAGCATAAATGGCGGCAGTAAGCCCGGAACAACCGGACCCCAGAATGACGGTATCGCGCACAACGTTCTGTTCGGACATAACCGTTTGATTGTACCGGTACAGGAAAGGGTTCAGGGCCCAAGGTGCAGGGCACAACCGACCGATAGTTACCCCGGTTTATGGATACTGGACCCCAAACCCTGGGTCCTCGACACAAGGCGTAGCATGGAAACCATGGCTAATTTAGTACTTGTTTACGGAATGCGGCTGCTTCCCGCCGATGAGGTGGCCGGCGTCAGCGCCGCGCCGATCGCCCTGAAAAACGGTAACGAAGCGCAGGTAACCATGCACATCCTCGAGGGCAGCCGCGAGCAGATCGAGGCGCAACTGCGCCACAGTATCGACGCGTTTTTCGACTTTTACCCCGAAATCTAAACTCATTTGTCCAGTTTTCGGAAACCACGCCGCAACTTTCTATAATGGCCGGATGGCTGAAGAAATTTCTTTTCGTAGTGGAGGCCGCGCCCCCAACCAGGGTCGCGTCCTGCGTTTGACCCCAGGATTTGTCCAGACCGCTGAAGGCTCCGTCCTCATCGAAGTCGGCCACACCCGTGTGCTGTGCAACGCGACCATCGACGTCGGGGTTCCCGGCTGGATGCGCAACTCCGGCCGCGGCTGGGTGACGGCGGAGTACGGTATGCTGCCGCGGGCGACGCTGACCCGCACCGCCCGCGAGTCAGAGCGCGGCAAAATCGGCGGACGCACACATGAAATTCAGCGACTCATCGGCCGCAGCTTACGCTCCATCGTCGACATGAAGCTACTGGGCGAGCGGACCGTCATCCTCGATTGCGATGTCCTGCAGGCCGATGGCGGCACGCGCACTGCCGCGATCACCGGCGCCTGCACAGCGCTCGCGCTCGCCCTCAACAAGCTGGTCGAAGCGGGCACGCTCAAACAGTCGCCGCTTAAGCAGATGGTGGCGGCGACCTCGGTTGGCGTTGTCGATGGCCGCGTGCTGCTCGATCTTGCTTATGAGGAAGATTCTCGCGCCGAAGTCGACATGAACGTGGTTATGACCGCCGATGGGGGGCTCGTCGAAACCCAGGCTACGGCCGAGAAGGGCACTTACACCCGCGCTCAGTTGGACGAGATGCTCGACGTGGCAGAGCAGGGCATTCGTGAGCTCCTGGCGGCTCAGACAGCCTGCTTGAATGCAGCAAATTGAAATGAGGTTCGAAATGAAGCGTTGGCTCACACTAGTTTTTTGTTTCGCACTTGGAACCGGACTCGCATCGGCGCAGAAGGCACGCTACTCCGAGTCGCACCGACCTGATCCGCTGCTATATCCGTTGATCGTGCACGTCACCCACGCCCGCGTGCAGGGAGCGGGCAGCGCAGGCGTTCTGCATCTCGATGCGATCATCGATAACAAGAAGGTGGAACTCGAAGCCAACGCCGCAGCCTTGCTGCACGTTGGCGACTACCAGGCCCGCATCCTTGCCGAAGACCACAAAAAGTCAGGCTGGTTCTCGAAGTCGTACGAGCTTCTGTTCAGCGACGGAACGACGGTCGCGTTCGCCGAGGTTGCAGAATCAGAGTAGTGAATCGCGAAGTCCAATCCTTGTGAGGTGAGCCATGGAATGTACGCATTTTGACAATCTCGAACCCGTAAAGGCGTCCGGCAGGGGCTGCAGGGAATGCCTTGAAATGGGCGACACCTGGGTCCATCTGCGCGAGTGCCTGGATTGCGGCCACGTGGGCTGCTGCGACTCGTCGAAGAACAAACACGCCACCAAGCATTTCCACGCGACCAAGCATCCGGTCATGCGTTCCATCGAGCCCGGCGAGACCTGGGGTTACTGCTATGTGGATGAGGTCATGGTCGATCTTGCCTAGTGATTGGTGATCGACAGCGCAAGCGGAGAATCTGTGCGGCCCCAGCCATCCAGCGATGCGAACCCGCCGGCGCAACCACGCGGATCGAGCGCGGAGGTCCTGCTGATTTTCCTGCGGCTGGGCTGCATGTCCTTCGGCGGGCCGATCGCCCATCTGGGGTACTTCCAAAAGGAATTTGTCGAGCGCCGCAAATGGTGTAACGCGGGTACCTTCGCTGAACTCATAGCGCTGGCACAATCCCTTCCCGGACCGGCGAGCAGCCAAGTAGGTTTCGCCCTTGGCACTCTGCGTTCCGGCTGGCTGGGCGGTTTAGCGGCATGGCTGGGCTTTACTCTGCCCTCGGCGTTGCTGATGCTCGCTTTCGCCTATGGAACGCGGTTCCTCTCCACCGGTTTTGGCCCCGATTTGGTGCATGGTCTACAGCTTGCGGCGGTGGCGGTTGTTGCGCAGGCTGTCTTCTCCATGCAGCGCTCTCTCGCGCCGGACTGGCAGCGTATCGCCCTGGCAATCGCTGCCGCCGGTATCGCCCTCTTCGCTCCGGCCCATGTTGCTACCTTGTTTGCGGTTAGTGTCGGCGCGGTGGCCGGTCTCCTGATCTTCCGTTCCCGCGGGTCCAAACCTGCCGAATCCACTGCTGTGGAACGCACGACGTTACGCCTGTCACGATTCACCGGTGTCGCCGCGGCTGTTCTATTTTTGGCGATTCTCCTCTTGTCGTCGCTGCTTGCGCGCCTCGCTCCGGTCCAGGGCATCGCCATATTTTCCACGTTCTACCGCAGCGGAGCGCTTGTTTTCGGCGGCGGTCATGTGGTGCTTCCTCTGCTTGAAAACGCCGTGGTGGCGCCGGGTCTGGTCAGCCAGCAGTCGTTCCTCGCAGGTTACGGGGCCGCACAGGCGATGCCCGGTCCGCTCTTCACCTTCGCCGCTTATCTCGGAGCTTCTGTGCAGCCCGCGCTCTATCCTGCAGTCAACGGAGTTCTGGCGCTCTTCGGCATCTTTCTGCCCGGGTTACTCGCCATGGCCGCCGTTCTGCCTTTCTGGAGCGGCCTGCGGAAAAGCCCCAGCATCGGGGCCGCGTTGAAGGGCATTAATGCCAGTGTGGTGGGTGTCTTGTGTGCGGCCCTCATCCATCCTCTTTGGACTTCAACCATTCGCTCCTGGAAAGATTTTTCCATTGCCCTTCTCGCCTTCGCGCTGCTGACTCATTGGCGAGTGCAGCCATGGATCGTGGTCGCCGGGACTGCGCTTGCCTGCATTCTGCTGAGGCTCGTGTGACATGTTCCGCGATGGCAAGGAACGAATTCCTCATTCCAGCCGGTGCGTGAAAACTCCACAGATGCGCGGCTGGTATCCTGACCTCGTACAACGGAGGATTTTGTATGGCAGAGGAAGCGGTCCACATTACAGTTCGTCCCAACGGCCCATTGCGGGTCGAAGGCCACATCGTTTTGAAAGACGCCGATGGCAAAGAGTGGGACCTCACCGGCAAGCCTGCCGTCAGTCTTTGCCGGTGCGGATTGAGCGAGAAGCGCCCCTTCTGCGACGGTTCGCACGCGCGCCAGAACTGGCAGTGCGCGGCCACGCCCGTCCCCACGAATCTCACGTAGTTCGCAAAGTTTGTTCGCAGGCGGAAAGAAGCGCCTCCGTAGTCTTGCTACGGAGGCGCTTTCGCGTACCCTGATAGAAGGTGTCCGAAAGGAAAAGTGATCGCATGAAGATGGGTACGGGGCGTTGCGTTGTTCTGTCGTTTGTCTGGATGGCGGCCATATCGGGCTTCGCGCAGTCACCTCCGGCGCCGACTTCTCCCACAGCCATGCAGCAGCTTCCTCCGGCCACCGGCGGCCTGACTGGCGAGCGTGCCAAACGTTTCCAGGAAGCGCTCAAGGACTACCACGGTCCCGACTATGTGCGTTTCGAGGCGATGGTCCCGGTGCGCGACGGCGCCAAGCTCCACACCATCATCATCCGCCCTGTAGGCAGCGACACAACCGGCCCTGCGCTGCCTTTTCTGATGACGCGCACGCCCTATGGCGTCTCCGGTTCCAGCGAGGTCACCGTCAAGTTCAGCAAGCCTGATCTGGCGCAGAGCGGCTACATCTTCGTCTACCAGGATATTCGCGGACGCTACGGCTCCGAAGGCCAGTTCGTGATGAACCGTCCCATCGTCAAGCACGCCACCAAGAACGACGTTGACGAAACCACCGACACGCGCGACACCATCGACTGGCTGCTCAAGAACACTCCCAACAATAGCGGGAAGGTCGGTGTGCTGGGTGTGAGCTATCCCGGCTTTCTGGCGATGATGGCCGGTATCGACGCGCACCCGGCGGTAAAGGCCATCAGTCCCCAGGCGCCGATGACCAACATCTGGCTGGGCGACGATTTCTTCCACAACGGCGCTTTTCGCGAGACCTATGGCTTCGACTACGTGCAGCAGCTCGAAGCCCAGAAGACCGACGCTGCCGTCGACGCCAAGGGCGACCAGTTCGACTTCTATCTCTCCCATGTCAACTTCGCCGGCGCAGCCGAATCGGCGCACATGAGCGCATTGCCGACGGCGAAAGTGTTTCTCTCGCAGCCCAGCTACGTGAAGTTCTGGCAGGACATGGCGGTTGAGCCGCACCTCTCCAAACCCGAAGTTCCGACGCTCGAAGTCGGCGGTTACTGGGACCAGGAGGACATGTGGGGCACGCAGGCCGAGTACGCGGCGCTGCGTCCGCATGAGGCGGCCAACGACCCGCTGCACAAGGTCTTTCTGGTCCTCGGGCCCTGGAACCACGGTGGTTGGGGCGGCGGCCCCGGCGACGCGCTGGGCGGCAAGTTCGGCCGTATCACTTTTGGCGGTCAGAAGACCGGGGAATACTACCGCCACGAGCTCGAAGCTCCGTTTTTCGAGTTCTACCTCAAGGGCAAGCCCGGGTTCGACCTCGCCGACACCGCCAGCTTCCGCACCGGTGAAAACGCCTGGCACCGCTATGCCGTCTGGCCTCCCAAGGCCGGCTTCCACGCCACCCGCGCCTATCTTGCGCCGGACAAGACGCTCACCTTCACAGCGCCGAAGGGCAATTACGACGTCAAGGCGGCAGCTTACATCGCCGACCCAGCCGATCCTGTTCCGTATCGCAACCGGCCTATCCAATCCACCTATGGCGAAGGCTCCATGTGGCGTACATGGCTGGTCGAGGACCAGAAATTCGTCTCCGGCCGCAAAGACCTCGCCAACTTTGAAACGCCCGTCCTGACCGATAACCTCACCGTTACCGGAGACGTTGTTGCCGACATATTCGCCGCCACGACCGGCACCGACACGGACTGGGTCGTCAAGCTCATTGATGTCGCCCCGGAAAGCGAAGGCGGCTACCAGCTCATGGTGGCCGAAGAAATCCTCCGCGGCCGCTATCGCAACAGCTTTACGACGCCCCAGCCGGTCAAGCCCGGGGAGGTCAATGAGTACAAGTGGAGCCTCCATGGCTGCGACCATACCTTCCTCAAGGGGCATCGCATGATGGTCGAGGTGCAATCGAGCTGGTTCCCGCTCTACGACCGCAATCCTCAGACCTATGTGGAAAACATCATGTCCGCCCCGGCGGACGCGTATAAGGCTGAAACCATAAGCGTTTACGGTTCTGCCAAGTATCCTTCCCATATCGACCTGCCGGTAACGGACGACTCAAAACTTCCCTGACCCCGCAGGTCGTCAATCCGCATCCAACAGGGCAGAGGGGTGGGCGATGATCGCCCATCTGGCTGCTTTCTGCGGGCGTTCGTCACTGTCCTAAGCGAGAATGGAAGATAACGGAAAATTTAGAAACTTTTGGGACGGTCAACCGTATCCCAAGTAGAAACTCTTTTCGGCAAGAAAATGCGGGTCAGCTTTAGAGCGACCTTGACGCGATCGAAGCGAGAGAACTGGACAAAGCCAAATGGCACGAAACAGAACAATCACAATATTTTGCATGGCCGCATTGGCCATTGCAGGCATTGCGGGCGCACAGACCGCGCCGCGCACCAGCGGCACCGTAAAAGCGACCGCGGCCGATAGCCTCACCGTCACCAACGCCGCTGGCCAGGATGTAACCGTAGCCGTGCCCAGTGCTGCGCAGGTAGTGCAGGTGCCTCCTGGAAGCAAAACCCTTGCCGGAGCGACCCCCACTACGTTTAGCAACATTGCAGCCGGCGATAAGGTGATCGTTACCGGCACAGCCGGTGACGCACCTGATTCCCTTCATGCGGTGCGCGTCATCGTCATGAAGTCCGCCGACATCGCCGAGACCCACGCCGCCGAAGAGGCAGCCTGGCAGCACGGCGGCGGCGGTCTGGTGCAGACGGTCGATACGGCCAACGGGACCATCGTCGTCATGAGCGGTGCACACACCCTCACCGTCCACGTCGCTCCGACGACCACCTTCCGGCGGTACTCCGGCGACTCCGTCAAGTTTGGAGACGCAGTTGCCAGCCAGCTCTCCGATGTTCGCGCGGGCGACCAGTTGCGCGTGCGTGGCACGCGCGCTGCAGACGGCACCTCCATCCAGGCCGACGCCATCGTTACAGGCTCGTTCCGCAATTTTTCGGGTCTGCTGTCGTCCATCGATAGCGCAAACGGTACTATCACTCTGAAAGACCTGGCCACCAAGAAAGTGGTGACAGTCAAAGTCTCGGCGAACAGCGATCTTCGCCGTATTCCGACTGAAGTTGCGGCCCGTTTTGCGGCCCGCACTTCAGGCGCCGCTGCAGCCGGAGGCGCAGCCCCAGCGGCCGGCACCGCTCGCGCCGCCGGCAGCGATCTTTCGCAAATGCTCTCCCGCCTGCCCACGGAAACGCTGGGCGGTTTGAAGGTAGGGGAAGCCGTCATGATTGTGGCCACCCAGCCCCCCGCTGACGCCGCGCAACCCACAGCAGTAACCTTGCTCGCCGGTGTTGAACCCATCCTGCAGGCCTCGCCCAAGGGAGACACGCAGTTGTCGCCCTGGAGCATGGGCGGCGACCCCGGTGCCGGCGGTGGTGGTGGCGGCGGTGGTGCACGATAGACCTGTTTTCCCGCGCAATTCTGGCGGCGGCCATATCGGCCCGAATATGTAACCCCTTCTGTATCTTTTTCCGAGTTTCGTATTGAGGAGTGTAGATGTCTTTGCTAAGTATTCAAAAACGTATATTTGAAAGTAGAGCCGCCAGGGCCAGTGTGATCGTCGTTTGCGCGGCGGTGTTTTCGCTCGCGATACCCGCGGGCCTTTACGGGCAGGCCGCTGTTCAAACCGGTAACGGTTCGGTTCGCGGCACGGTCACTGACCCCGACACCGCCATCATCCCGGGAGCTGTCATCGAACTGGTCCCGGCCAGTGGCAAGCCGGTGAGTGGCACGTCCGGGAGCGACGGCACCTTCCGCGTCTCGGCGCCTGCCGGGGTGTACACCATGACGGTGACGATGCCCGGCTTCGCCACGATGACCAAGCCCAACCTCAAGATCACCGCCGGCACCACGGTCGCGCTCGACATCAAGCTGGTCATCGGCGACACGACGACCACCGTCAACGTCACCAGCGACGCCGCCACCGTCAGCGTCGACTCCGATTCCAACGCAAGCTCCACCGTCATCAAGGGTGACGACCTCGCAGCCCTCTCCGACGATCCCGATGAACTCTCGGCCGAACTCACCGCCCTCGCCGGCCCATCCTCCGGCCCCAATGGCGGGCAAATTTATGTTGACGGCTTCACCGGCGGCCAGCTCCCACCCAAGTCGTCGATCCGCGAAATCCGCATCAACCAAAATCCCTTCTCCGCGGAGTACGACAAACTCGGCTACGGGCGCATCGAGGTTTTCACTAAGCCCGGCACCGACAAATTCCACGGCTCGCTCAGCACCCAGGGCGACACCAAGGGCCTGAACACCTCCAACCCGTTCCTGGGGGCCGCCAACGACCAGCCTAGCTATTACACCTTCTTCCTTCTCGGCAACGTCACGGGACCGCTCACCAAGACGTCTTCGTTCAGCATCGGCGGATCGCGGCGCAGCATCCAGCAGAACGCCATCATCAACCCGACCGGTTTCTTCGCCTCGTCTGCGACCTCAACCACGCTCTGCAATCCGGGCGACCTGACCTGCAACAGTTTCCCGTTTCCGGTGAGCGCACGCGCCGTGCTCCAGCCGCAGATTCGCCAGGACATTTCCCCGCGCGTGGACTTTGCATTCGGCGCCAAGAATGTAATGACCGCTCGCTACCAGTACGAAGGCGGAAATACGCAGAACGGCGGTATCGGCACCAACACATTGCCGACCGCCGGCTATAACTCCGGCAGCAACGAAAACACCATCCAGATATCCGACACGCAGACGGTCAACTCGAAGATCGTCAACGAGACCCGCTTCGAGTATCAGCGCGACAATTCGAACCAGACGGCGCTTTCCAATCTGCCATCTTTCATCGTGCAGGGCATCTTTACGGGGGGCGGCAGCGGCGCGCAGAACTCCAACAGCACCAGCAGCCACATCGAGCTCCAGAATTACACTTCGATTGCCATGGCGACGCACTTTGTGCGATTCGGGGGCCGGCTGCGCACCACCAACGAATCCCTGACCTCAAACGCCGGTGTGAACGGCACGTTCGTCTACTCGTACCTGCTCGACCCCTGCACCGATCCCGGCGTCACCAATAAGCCTTCCACCTGCGCTTCGGGAGTGACCACGCCCTGCGCCTCGGCCAATAACACGGCCAACAACGGCACGTACTTCGCGTCCTACCAGTGCGGCTATCCGAGCCAGTTTCAGAAGACCACCATCAACCACGACACGGTCAGTGCGCGCGAAACCGATCTCGGCCTCTACGCCGAAGACGACTGGAAGATCAAGCCGAACCTCACTTTCAGTTACGGCATTCGATTAGAACTGCAGAACCAGATCAAAGGCTCGCATGATTTCGCGCCTCGCCTCTCCGTTGCCTACGGCATACCCCACGGCGGCAAATCGCCGACTACGGTCCTGCGCGCCGGCTTTGGCATGTTCTACGACCGCTTTGGTCTGGCGAATTTCCTCAACTTTCAGCAGTTCGCCGTTTCGGGAGCCGCCCAGCAGCAGAGCACCTTCCTGAACCCCGGTACAGGATGCGGGCCAACCACGATGCAGCAGTGCGGCACCGGTGCCGGCGCCACGCCATCGCGCATCACGCAATACGTCCCGGCTTCGAACCTCCGTAGCGCCTACGCTATGCAGGGCGCCATCGGTGTCGACCAGCAGATCGGCCGTCTCGGCACTATTTCGGTCAACTATCTGGCGGCCCGCGGCGATCATCAGTTCCTCACCCGCGTATTTCTGATCCCGGGTGTGAACCCTCAGACCGCCGGTGCGGAGCAATATCAGTTGGGTTCTGGCGGAGTGTACAACCAGCAGCAGTTCCGCATCAACGCCAACATCCGCACCAAGACCCTTCAGGTCTTCGGCTTCTACGCCCTTGGATTTGCCAACAGCAACGCCAACGGCATACCCACCAGCAATACAAACACCCGCGTCGACTACGGTCGCGCCGCTTTCAACACCCGCAGCTATGCTGTCTTCGGCGGCAGTTGGAGCGCGCCCTTTCGAATTTCCGCCAGCCCGTACCTGATCGTCCGCTCCGGTCAGCCGTATAACATCACCACCGGGACCGACGTGAACAATGACTCACAGTTCAATGATCGTCCCGCCTTTGCGTCCGGCTCATCGGCCAATTGCTCGGTAGCGAGCAGCTTCACAACCCCGCCGCAGGGTACGCAGCAGGGTAGCGGATACACAGAAATCCCGATCAACTACTGCACCGGCCCATCCAACTTCAGCTTCAACCTCAGGGTCGGCCGCACATTCGGCTTCGGTCCCATGCTGCAAGGCCCAGCGGGCGGCAGCCAGGGCGGCGGACACAACCGCGGCGGCGGTATGGGCGGAGGAATGCCCGGTGGCGGCGGCCCTGGTGGCCCGGGCGGCCCTGGCGGGGGTGGCGGCAGAGGAGGTGGTGGCGGCGGAATGCCCGGCGGCGGTGGCACCAACACGGGGCATCGCTACAACCTGACCCTCGGCGCAGCGGCCCAAAACCTCTTCAACGTCGTGCCGTACTCAACCCCCATCGGCACGCTGACCAACTCACGCTTCGGTACCTTCACGTCGATTGCGGGCAGGCCCTTCAGCTCCGGCACGGCCGTCCGCGCCATTACGCTGCAGGCTACGTTCAACTTCTAGGAAAGAGTGTAGAGGTTAGAGTGTAGAGAAAACGAGAGGCGCGACTATCCACGGTCGCGCCTCTCGCGCTTTCACTACGCTCTAAACACTTTCTTCAGCGTCTGCCAGCACTCGTAATACTCATGCTGCAACTGCGCGGTATCCA
>Ga0070679_100000837_pt1 | contig 26775 bp, 24 predicted proteins | sample KBSC63BmetaG_FD_65652 | JGI IMG/M metagenome (GOLD analysis project Ga0070679, IMG submission 65652) | Corn rhizosphere microbial communities from Kellogg Biological Station, Michigan, USA - KBS C6-3B metaG | ecosystem: Host-associated > Plants > Roots > Rhizosphere | place: USA: Michigan... | reverse complement strand
AGAGCCCTGTCGTGCGCAGAACCGGCGCGACGAGTTTGTCATTCTTTCCGGCATGTAGACTTTGCAGAACGAAAAACGCCGCTCCCTTTTCGGGGGCGGCGTTTTTTTGTAGTGGACGTCGGTCGCGGCGCGAACCTATTAACATCATTTCATGGCAGACGACGTCGTTCTAACTCGACTCATCGAAACCGGCACGAAATGGCCGGCGCTCGGGCTTCGCGTGATGGTCTTCGCGTGGGGACACACGATCGAAGGCACGATCATCCCGGGCAAGGAGTACGACGAGGGCGTGGCGGCGGCGATCGACAAGGCGATGGCGCCGTCAGCGGCTCTCGAGGCCAGCGCGCGAAACAGCGTGGAGAAGGATCGTGATGCGCTAAAGGCCGCCGCGAGCAGCGATGGCGCGAAAGGCCAGGCGTCCTGGCTCTTTCTCAAATCGGTGTCGGTCGACGGCGACAAGAATCTGGATCGACTGCGGATTCCGATCGGGGCGGTCGTTGGCTACGCGCTGCTCGAGCAGCTGAAGGAAAAAGCCGTCAACGACGGCTTCCTCCGCCGCTGACTACTTCACGATCGTCGCGGACTTGATGTAGTCGAGTTTCGGAAAGGCGGTGCGCAGGTATGCGTTGCCTCTGTTCCTGATTAACTCCTGCTCGGGCCCCGGGCCATTTGGCGCGCCCTCTCCGTAACCGCTGTACAGCGCGTCGACCGCTTTCATTCCATCGACCACTTTGCCAAACGGCGCGAAACCCTGCCCGTCGAGCATCGCGTTGTCCTTGTAGTTGATGAAAAACTGGTTCGACCGCGTGTTGGGACCAGCGGTTGCGAACGTCACCATCCCGCGCTTGTTGCTCTCCCTTACGGGATCGTCGGAAATTCGCAGCGTGTCCATCTTCGCGTTGAGCGCAGGATCGCCGCTCAGGCCGAACTGCGCCATAAATCCCGGCAACACACGGAAAAAGCGGACGTCCTTGAAGTAGCCCTCGTTCACAAGACGGTAGAATCGATCAGCGCCTTTCGGCGCCCATGCGCGGAACACGTCAACCGTAAAATCGCCCTTGGTCGTCGCAAACTTCACCCGAAATGAATCGGGAGATGCCGGGTCGGCCGGAGGTGGGGTCGGGGTAGGAGTCGGGGCGGCGGCCTCGGACGGAGGCGCTGGAGTTTTTTCCTTGCACGCAACGGGGATCAGCAGCAGCGCGAGCAGTGCGGACGCGTATTTGGGGTAGTTCATGGGGGAGCGGGTTAAGGACCAGTTTGTTGCCGCAGGAGTGGGTTTGGCGACGGCACCATAATACCCAAGTCCTACAACTTATTCACGGTCGCGGAAAACAGTTTCGCTCACGGACGAATGCGGATGATCGTCTTGCCCTTTATCCGCTTGGTCGGGTTGAAGGCAGCGACGGCATCGTCGAGGTTCGAGACATTCCCGATGTTCGTCCGCAGTCGTCCGTCCCGCACCCGCTGGACGATCTCACTCAGTTGGGCACGGTCGGACTCGACAACGAAGTCGACCGCCAGGCCGTCGGCCGGCCGTGCCTCGGTAGGGCCGACGATCGACACCAGCGTTCCCCCTGCTCTAATCAAGGCTGCCGACCGCTTCCCGATGTCGCCGCCGATCACATCGAGTACCATGTCGACTTCGCCAACTTCTTCCAGCGTGTTGCTATCGAGGTCTATGAATTCCTTCGCGCCGAAGTCGAGAGCCGTCTGACGGTCGGCGGCGCGTCCGGTGCCGATGACGTAGGCGCCGGCCTCTCGTGCGAGTTGCGTCACCATCGACCCGACCGCGCCTGCCGCGCCGTGGACGAGGACGCTCTGGCCGGGCTGAAGACGGCCGTGCTCGAACAATCCCTGCCACGCGGTCAGGCCCGAGATCGGCAGGCTAGCGCCCACCGTGAAGTCGACGTCGCCCGGCAGCGGAGCGAGGTTGCGGGCCTCGACCGCCACATACTCCGCCAGGGTTCCGTCGCGATACCAGTCCGTCAGCCCGAACACCCGCTGTCCAATCGACAGCCCCGTCGTGCCATAGCCGAGGGCGGTGACCACTCCGGCCAGCTCATGCCCGGGGATCGATGGTGTTCGGTTACGATTGAGGCGATCAGTCCAGGTCGAGGGCCACGTCAACTCTGTCGGGACGAATCCCGACGCATGCACCTGAACGACGACATCGTTTATCGCTGCCTGCGCCTCGGGGCGCTCCCCCAGTGTCATCCCCGCCGTTCCGGCGGCCTGGTCCGTCACCACGATCGCCTTCATCGTCCGCCTCCCTTCACTTACTAAGTAGCTGGGGCGGGACTCGAACCCGCGACCCCGGCATTATGAGTGCCGTGCTCTAACCAGCTGAGCTACCCAGCCGCAACTCCAATCTGCCAGACTCGCGCGCGTTTGACGACGCAACGATTGGCTTACCGACACAAACGGCCAGCCCTCTCGGACCGGCCGTGTGTGATCGAACATATGGCGGGGGCGGGATTTGAACCCGCGACCTTCGGGTTATGAGCCCGACGAGCTACCAGGCTGCTCCACCCCGCGATAAGGAGCGAAACCTAATCACCGAGGAGAGTCGCCGGAAGCCCTTGGCGCGTCGCCAAAACGATAAAGAATTTCCTTGTCGCCGCGCACCATCCCGAATTCCTCGCGCGCGATGCGCTCCATGGTGGCGCTGTCGCCCTTTACCATCCGCAGATAGCGTCCGAGGGAGTCCACCTGACGCTGAAGGGAATCCACTTCAAAGGTCAAAGTGTGATTCCGACGGCTCAGAACGTAGAGATCCCTCGTGCTGTACTCGCCGCCCTGCACCGCAAAGAACACGGCCGCGGCGATGAGCGCCCACCAGACAAATCGTTTCATTTCACGCTACAGACTTGCCCGGAGTCCGTTGAGCAACCAGCCGCGACCTACAAGCCGTATATCGAGCCGCCCGGATACTCGGCGACCGCGCCCAGCTGCTCCTCGATGCGAAGGAGCTGGTTGTACTTGGCGACGCGGTCAGTACGGCTGGCCGAGCCGGTCTTGATCTGCCCCGCGCTCGTCGCAACGGCGAGATCGGCGATGAACGTGTCCTCGGTCTCGCCCGAGCGGTGCGAGATGATCGACTGATAGCCATTCGCCTTCGCCATCTCGATCGCCTCGAGGGTCTCGGTCAGCGTGCCGATCTGGTTCAGCTTGATGAGAATCGCATTCGCGACATCGCCCTCGATTCCGCGCGCGAGTCGCTCGGTGTTGGTGACGAAGAGGTCGTCGCCGACAAGCTGAACGCGATCTCCCAACGACGAAGTAAGCTTTGCCCATCCCTCCCAGTCGTCCTCGGCAAGCCCGTCTTCAATGGAAACGATCGGATATTCATCGAGCCATTTCGCATAGAGCGCGATCATTCCGTCGGCGTCGAGAGTCCCGGCGCCGCTCTTCTTGAACGTATATGTGCTGCTCTTGAACAGCTCCGACGCGGCGACATCGAGGGCGATCGCGATCTCGGTTCCGGGCGCGTATCCAGCCGCCTCGATTGCCTCCACCACGACGCGCAGCGCTTCTTCGTCGCTCTTGAGATCGGGGGCGAATCCGCCCTCGTCACCCACGCCGGTGGAAAGCTTTCGCTTCACCAGCACTTTCTTCAGCGCGTGAAACACTTCCGCGCCCATCCGCAGCGCCTCGCGAAAGCTCGCGGCGCCGACGGGGACGATCATGTATTCCTGAAAATCGACGGTGTTGGTTGCATGCGCGCCACCGTTCAGAATGTTCATCATCGGCACTGGCATCGTGCGCGCCATCGGTCCGCCGAGGTAGCGATAAAGCGGGAGCCCGACATCTTCCGCGGCAGCCCGGGCAGTCGCCATCGATACAGCGAGGATCGCGTTCGCGCCGAGCTTGCCCTTGTTGTCGGTACCATCGAGCTCGATCATGGTGCGGTCGATCACGATCTGATCGCCCGCCGCAAGCCCGTTGAGCGCGGGAGCGATCCGCTCCTCGACGCTCTGCACCGCCTGCTCGACGCCCTTGCCGAGGTATCGCTCGGCGTCGCCGTCGCGCAGCTCGAGGGCTTCGTGCTCTCCCGTTGACGCGCCGCTCGGAACCGCCGCGCGCCCAAACGCGCCACTTGAAAGCGTGACGTCTGCTTCGATCGTTGGATTGCCGCGGCTGTCCAGAATCTCGCGGGCCTTGATGTCCACTATGCTCGACATTTTCTCGTTGTTGATTCGTTCGCTATCGGGTTTCGGTCGGGCTCCGGTCCGAGGACAACAGCTCGATCGACGAGGAAAGACGTGACACTGGCGACGGCAGCGGCTCGACCCCGTATATCTCGCGCATCGCATCGGCCATCCTGGTCCGAACGGTCTGCATCAGCGCCTCGCGGTGATCGTAGTCCACGCCCTCCGTGCTCACGGGCTCGAGCAAATGTACATCAATCGTGCCCGGATGAGCCCAAAGAGATCCCTTCCCCAGGATTTCAATCGTCCCGTGCACGATTATCGGAACGATCGGAACACCGGCCGCGATCGCCAGCACGAATGGGCCCTTCTTGAATGGTCGAAGCGGGTACTCGAGGCCACGGGTTCCCTCCGGAAAGACGACCACGGAGTTACCGTGCTTGATTCGCTCGGCGGCTACCTCGTAGGCGCCAAATGCTGCTTTTCTGTTCTCGCGCTGGATCTCGACCATCCCGGCGGCGCGCATCGCTTTCCCGAAGATCGGCACTTTGAAGAGCTCGGCCTTGGCGACGAACTTGTACCGCGGCAGTGCGCCCGCGAGCGCGGGCACGTCGAACCAGCTCACGTGATTGGACGCGAAGATCCGCGGCTCTCCATTCCCAGCGTTTTCGAGTCCGTGGACGCGGACCTTGCATCCAGCCGCCCAGAGGACGGCCGCCGACCACCATCGTGGCGCCTTGTCGAAGATGCCGCCCGGTTTGTCCTCGACGCCCAGAAGTCCAGCGACGATTACGGAGATCCCGATGATTGTGGTTGAAATGCCCACGGTGATGAAGGTGAGCACCGTTCTAAAGAAAGAGATCATCTATTTTCGAAAGTGGTCGAACCCGGGGGGAGCGACGATTTTGTCTCCAGCCCTCAACAGATCGACGCCCGGTGAACCAGCAACAACCCGGCCTATCTCCGTGAGCTCGAGCCCGAACTCGCTGGAGAACTGTTCGGTGTCGATTTCGGGAGCTGTTACTACAACCTCGTATTCCTCGCCTGAATTTGCAGCCTGGACAGGGGAAACACCGTCCACCTGCGGGATGCGCTCCGCATCGATCTCGATGCGCACTTTGCTCGCCGCCGCGATGTGCGCGAGATCGGCAACCAGCCCGTCGGAGACGTCTATCGCGGACGACGCGCCGCGCTGCGCGAGCCCAATTGCGGGCTCGATTCGGGGGACGGGGTTGGCGAAGCGCGCGCGATCTCTCTCGCTCGGCTCCTTTCCGGCGAGCCAAGCCCTCACAGCCGCGGCGGGACCCCCAAGACGTCCAGTGACGTAAACCCGTTGCCCAACCTTGGCACCGGAGCGCGTCAGTGGCCGCTTGACTCCACCGAACGCGGTGACGGTGAGGGAGAGGGTTTTCCCCGAGGACAGATCGCCGCCGACGATGGGACACAGCACCGCCGACGCGCCCTCGCGAATTCCGGTGGCAAGAGCGCGAGCGCTGAGTCTGTCCGCTTCGGGCAACGTGAGTGCAATGACGATCCCGAGCGGCCTCGCCCCCATTGCGGCGAGGTCACTTAGTGCCGAGGCTGTTGCGCGATATCCGATCTCGAAGTGGTTGAGCCACTCATGGCGGAAGTGAACGCCGTCCACGGAAGTGTCGGTCGTGACGACGAGCTTCTCCCCCTCGGGGACGGTAATGATCGCGGCATCGTCGCCGATGTGTTGGGCCGACTTCCCCCACTCGTCGACGAGCGTGCGAACGAGATCGAATTCCTTTCCGGGGCCGAGCTCGATGTTGCCAGCGTCGTCTGCTTTCATCGGGCTCATGTGGCGACCGCCGGCAGCTCGGCCAGCACTGGCGCGCCAACGAGCGAATCACCTTCATTCCATGCGCGCGGCAGCGCATAAAGCACGTCTTCGAGCGTCGTGCCGCGAACGTACCCGCAGAATTCCGCGGCGCGTCCATGCACCCACGCCGCGCAGCACGCGGCGCGCGTCGGGTCGGACATCTGGGCAAGGAGCGTCCCCGCAATTCCATCGAGGAGGTCTCCGCTGCCTCCCGTCCCCAGTGCGGCGGTTCCGCGCGCGACGACAAACCGTTCGCCGTCGGGCGCGAAGATCACTGTCGGCGAGCCTTTGAGAAGCACGGTTGCGCCGAGCTTTGCCGCGACGTCGGCGCCGATGTCGAATCTCGCGTCGAGCACTTTCTTGACGCTGGCACCCGTCAGCCCGGAAAACTCGGCGACGTGCGGCGTGATGAGCGCGGGTCGTCCCTTGAGGATTCGCGCGAGCGCGTCGAGATCACCGTCGAAGATGTTGAGCGCATCCGCATCGAGCAGAACAGGAAGCGCTGAATCGCCGAGGATTCTTTCGACGAGCTTTTTCGTCTTGGCCGATTTCCCAAGCCCGGGGCCGATCACGATCGCGTTCGCCCATTCCGAAATGAGGGACGATATCTCTGCTGCCCGGGTTGGCCACCCTGAAATGAGTGCCGATGGGGCGGCGGCGAGAACCTCACCCGTGTTCTCCGGCGCGACGATCGAACGAACGAGCCCGATTCCGCTGCGCAGCGCCGCGCGCGTGGCGAGCACGGCCGAACCGGGCATTCCCTTCCCGCCTCCGACGATCGCGAGATGTCTGCGGGTGCCCTTGTGTGCGTCGTAGTGAATCGACGGAATGTTCGCTTTCACCCACGGTCCGTCGATCAGCCCTGGCAAGCGGTGGCCCGCACCGGGAAGGACTCTCCGCTCAGCCGCCCCATCGTCGAGGCCGATGTCGAGGACCACGATTTCGCCGCAGCAATCGCGCGCAAGCAGCGAACCGCGTTTGATTCCGCCGAAGGTGAACGTGGCATCCGCCATGACGCATGCATCGTGGACACCGGACGTCGCGTCGAGTCCGCTCGGCATGTCGAGGGCGGCGACAGTTGACCCACCGGCTCGCAATGCGTTGACGATGGAGATGGCTTCGCCGATTGCCCCGCGGGGTTTGCCTTCGGAGCCTGTCCCGAGCAGCGCGTCGATCACGACGCCGGGTTGGACGCTCTCACTTCGCTTCCCGAGCGGAATCGAGCGAATGCCGCGCGACGACTCCATCGCGGCGCGCTTCTCGGCTATTGCGTCGGGAGTCTTTGGTTCGATCGCTTCGACAACGATCACCTCAACGCCCGTTCGTGCGAGCGCTTCCGCGACGACCCAGCCATCTCCGCCGTTATTGCCTGGCCCTGTGTAAACGCGAACGCCGCGCTGCAGACGGTCGGAATATCTACGCGAGATCTCCCCGGCTGCCGCCTTGCCGGCGCGCTGCATCAAGGAGCGAGAAGGTGTTCCTCTTTCAATGGCTGCCCGATCGCGCTCCGCGGATTCTTTGGCGCTGACCACCCTGACGGATGGGGGCATTGCTTAGGCGATTGGAGTTTATGCCTGCTGGGCGCAGTTCCAGGGATAGTCGCGCTCGAATGCCCTGTCGAAGTCGAACACGTCGACGAATTCGTCGCGTGTGTCCTGCGGCTGGCTGAGCAGAAATCCGAGCTCGACGAGCGTGAAGACGATGTCGCCGATGTCGGCGGTCGCCGAGATTCCCCAGTGCTCGAGCACGACCTTCGACATCAGGCCGTAGCGCTCGAGAGCGAGATCGCGGCACGCGTGGGCAAGCTCGGTTCCCGTGATGTGACGGCGGACTTTGAGCTGCGCCTGACACACCTCGAGCGCCGAGAGAACGAACAGGTAAGCCTGTTCGTCGAATCGCGGCTCGCGGATGCGAATCCGATCCATGATGCCTTCGCGAAATGCCAGCTCTGCCATTGCTACTTTTTGTCCGCCATTGAAGGGAAGGATTTGTAGAGGGGAAACCGATTCGTCAAGTCGAGCACTGCTTCCTTGACTGACAACGCGACCGCGGGGTCACCGGAGCTGGTGACGACTTTGTCGATCAGGTCGGCGATCGTCTCCATCTCGGGCTCCCGCATGCCGCGGGTAGTAACCGCCGGAGTTCCGATCCGAATGCCACTCGTGACGAACGGCGACTGTGTCTCCTTTGGTACCGTGTTCTTGTTCACCGTTATGCCGGCGATATCGAGCGCCTTCTCGGCCACCTTGCCGGTGACGTTCTTGTTTCGGAGATCGACGAGCATCAGGTGATTGTCGGTTCCACCCGACACGATATCGAACCCATGCTCGATGAGCGCGTTCGCCAGTGCCTGCGCGTTCCGCACGATCTGGCCGCAGTAGTCCTTGAACGAAGGATCGAGCGCCTCCTTGAACGCGACCGCTTTCGCGGCAATGATGTGCTCGAGCGGGCCGCCCTGCGTACCGGGGAACATCGCCTTGTCGACCGTCTTGGCGTGCTCTTCCTTGCAAAGGATGAGGCCGCCGCGAGGTCCGCGCAGCGTTTTGTGGGTGGTGCTCGTCACCGCATCTGCGTGCGGAACCGGCGACGGATGGAATCCGGTCGCGACAAGGCCGGCGAAGTGTGCCATGTCGACCACGAACTTGGCGCCGATCTCGCGCGCCACTTCGGCGAATGGCTCGAAGTCGATGATGCGGGCGTACGCGCTCGCGCCGGCGATGATCATCTTCGGCTTCTTCTCACGGGCAATGCGCTGCATCTGCGCGTAGTCGATTCGCCCATCTTCCCCGACGCCATAATGGATGGCGTGGTAGAGGAGACCCGAAAAATTCACCGGCGAGCCGTGGGTGAGATGCCCGCCCTGCGAGAGATCGAGGCCGAGCACGACGTCGCCGGGCTTGAGGAAGGCGAGATAGACCGCCGCGTTCGCCTGCGCGCCCGAGTGCGGCTGCACGTTGGCGTGGTCCGCCGCGAAGAGCTGCTTCACGCGGTCGATGGCGCATTGCTCAACCATGTCGACGAATTCGCAGCCGCCGTAGTAGCGCTTTCCGGGCAGTCCTTCAGCGTACTTGTTGGTGAGCGGCGTCCCCATCGCCTCGAGAACGGCTGGCGACACGAAATTCTCGCTCGCGATGAGCTCGAGGCCATTCCTCTGTCGATTGACCTCGAGGTCGATGAAACGGGCGATCTCGGGATCGCTCTGCGCGAGATTGCCGGCTGGCATCGAGATCTTCGCAGCTGCCTTGATGGGCGCTTCTCTTGTCTGGGGCATGGCGTTCCTTGAGTCGGAGCTCCTGAATTGCGTTAGCGGTCGGGTGGATCGATCTTTTCCACGCGCCGCTCGTGGCGGCCTCCCTCAAATTTAGCATCCAGCCATACCTTCATGGTTTTGACGGCCTGCTCATCGGTCATGAAGCGGGCGGGGAGCACGAGGACGTTGGAGTTGTTGTGCTTCCGCGAGAGCTCTCCGATCTCCGGTTCCCACGCGAGTGCCGCACGGACTCCCGGGTATCTGTTGGCGACGATGTCCATTCCGACGCCGCTGCCGCAGAGAAGTATCCCCCGCTGCACTTGACCCTTGGAGACTTCACTAGCTAGTGGATGCGCGTAGTCCGGATAGTCGTCCGGCTTGGTCGCGTCCTGGCCACCGAGGTCGTCCGGCTGGTAGCCGAGCTTTTTCAGCTCCGCCACCAGCCTGTTCTTCATCTCGACGCCGGCGTGATCCGACGCGATTGGAATTATCTCGCTCATTTGGCTTCCTCCAGCCGCAGCTCCGCCAAGCGGTCGGCCGCCTCATACGTCGGTATGCGCTTGGCTTCGGCGATATCGAACACCTTGAGAATCGTGTCGTAGATGTCGTCGGCCTTGTCGAGAGCGCGCTGCGCATCCCAGCCGACGACCTCACCGTAGACGTTGATCACGCCGCCGGCGTTGGCGACGTAGTCGGGCGCGTAGAGAATTCCCTTAGCCTGGAGCACGTCGCCGTGGCGCTCCTCGAGAAGCTGATTGTTCGCGCCGCCGGCAACGATCTCCACCTTGAGTTTTGGAATCGTCGTGTCGTTGATGATTCCCCCGAGCGCGCAGGGAGAGAAGATGTCGGCGTCGGCGGTGAAGATTGCGTCGCCCTCGACGATCTTCGCGCCGGTGAGCTGCGCCACACGCGCGGCTTTCGCTGAATCAATATCCGACACGATCAGCCTGGCACCGGCGGCGCTCAGCTCCTTTGCGAGGTAGGTCCCGACGCTGCCACACCCCTGGATCGAGACCGTCTTTCCCTCGAGGCTGTCGCTTCCCCACTTTCTGTTTGCCGACGCCTGGACGGCGCGAAACACGCCGTGCGCGGTGACAGGCGACGGATCGCCCGACTTTCCCGCCAACCCCGCGACGTGCTTCGTCTCCATCTGCACGTACGACATGTCCTTCGTGCTCGTGCCGACATCCTCGGCCGTGATGTAGCGTCCGCCGAGACTCTCGACGAAACGCCCGTGGGCGCGGAAGATCTTCTCGCGGTCCTTGGTCTTGTTGTCGCCGATGATTATCGACTTTCCGCCCCCAAGGTGGAGACCGGCTACTGCGTTCTTGTACGTCATCCCGCGAGACAGTCGAAGCGCATCGGTAATCGCTTCATCGTCAGTGGCGTACTGCCAGAATCTCGTGCCACCGAGCGCCGGACCGAGCTTCGTGCTGTGAACGGCGAGGATCCCCCTGTATCCGACGGAGGGGTCGCTGCACATCACGATTTCCTCGTGCCCCATCGTTGCCAGTGTATCGAAAAGCTCCATTGGTTCGTGATCTCAGAGAAGGTTCATGATTGTCCGTAGAGTGCCCTTGCGATCACGATCCTCTGGATCTCGGAAGTGCCCTCGTAAATCTCGGTGACCTTTGCGTCGCGGAAAAGCCGCTCGACGGGATAGTCCTTCACGTATCCGTATCCGCCGAAAATCTGCACCGCCTGCGTCGTCACCCACATCGCAGTCTCGCTCGCCATCAGCTTCGCCATCGAGCTGAACTGTCGCACGTTCTGTCCCCGATCCTTTGCCGCGGCCGCCGCGTGCAGCAGCGCGCGCGACGCCGACACGCGTGTCGCCATGTCCGCGAGCTTGAACTGGATCGCCTCGAACTCCTTGATCGCCTTTCCGAACTGTTTGCGGTCGGCGGCGTAGGCGACCGAGTATTCCAATGCCGCACGGGCAATGCCGATCGCCTGTGCGGCGATGCCCAGCCGTCCGTTGTCGAGCGACTGCATCGCATACACGAACCCCTGTGCTTCATCTCCGAGGAGATTCTTCGCGGGGACATGCATGTTGTCGAAGTTGAGCTGCACCGTCGGCGAGCCGCGAAGTCCGAGCTTGTCCTCTTTCTTGCCGACTTTGAACCCGGGCAAATCGGGCGTAATGATGAACGCACCGATGCCGCGCGCGCCGCGGCGAGATCCGCTCGTGTCGGTGCGCGCCATCGCGATGATCGCGCCGGCGGTATTGCCATTCGTGACCCAGCTCTTGGTGCCGTTCAGAATCCAGCCGTCGCCGTCCTTCACCGCCTGCGCTGCGAGAGCCGACGCATCAGACCCCGCGTCCGGCTCCGACAACGCGAAGGCGCCGAGAATTTCCCCGCGCGCCATGGGCTTGAGGAACCGGTCTTTCTGTGCGTCGCTTCCGTATCGCAGAATCATTTGCGTCGGCAGCGAGTTGTGGACGCTCATCAGCACGGCGACTGACGCGTCCGCCGCCGCGATTTCCTCGAGAGCGATGAGGTAGGTGCCGGTGTCGGTTCCCAGCCCCTCGTATTTCTCGGGGAGCATCATTCCCAGAAACCCGAGCTCGCCGAGTTTCTTCACGAGAGTTGGCTCGAAGTGGGCCCGCTGGTCCCAGTCTGCCGCGTGCGGCCTGATCTCCGCGTTGGCAAAGTCGCGCGCGAGCTTCTGAACCTCGGCCTGTTCTTCGGTGAGTGGGTGGAGCGCCCAGGACATTTCGCGGCTTACTTGTTATAGGAGTAGAAACCGCGCCCCGACTTCCGGCCGAGCCAGCCCGCGGCGACGTACTTTCTGAGGAGCGGACACGGGCGGTATTTCGGATCGCCCAATCCTTCGTGCAGCACCTGTAGAATGGCGACGCAAGTGTCCAGACCAATGAGATCGGCGAGTGCGAGCGGCCCCATCGGGTGATTCATGCCGAGCGTCATCACCTGATCGATGGCTTCGGCCTCGCCGACGCCTTCCATCAGGCAGTAGACCGCCTCGTTGATCATGGGCATCAGCACGCGGTTCGAGACGAACCCCGGAAAGTCATTCACCTCGACGGGAGTCTTGCCAAGCTGACGACTCAGATCGGTGACGTACTCCGTCGTGGCGTCGGACGTCGCCAGTCCGCGAATGATCTCGACGAGCTTCATGACCGGGACCGGATTCATGAAGTGCATCCCCACGACCTTGTCGGGGCGCGAGGTGCGTCGCGCAATTTCGGTGATCGAGATCGAGCTCGTGTTGGTGGCCAGGACGGCACCCGGCTTCGCGATTCTGTCGAGATCCGTGAAGATGCGAAACTTGAGTCCACTGTCTTCGCTGGCTGCTTCGATGATGAGGGACGCGTCGGCGGCGCTGTCGATCTCCATGTTGAGATCGATGCGCGAGAGGACTTCGACCTGTGACTCGGGAGGGATTATTCCCTTCTTCACCTGACGCTCGATGTTTTTTGCGATCGTCACGCGCCCTTTGTCCAGAGCCTGCTGCGAGACATCGATCATGGTGACGTTGAATCCGGATTGCGCGAACACGTGCGCGATCCCGTTTCCCATCTGTCCCGCTCCGACAACCGCGATGCGGTCGGTCATGCGCTCCACTCCATCCGGCGGCGATTCCGCCCGTACAGGTAAAAGAAAACGATGAACATTGCAGCGACCGCCGCGGCTCCGCCTTCGGGGCCCCACGGCCCGCCAGTGAGCCAGTCGGGCCCGGTTTCAACGACTCGGTAATCAGGATCGTGCGGCGGCAACCCGCTCACGGCTATGTGCAGGCCTCCCGCCATCACCCAGTTCCACGCGAAATGCGCCGCGCCCGCGGCGTAAAGACTCCGCGTCACCAGCAGGATTCCACCGAGGAAAAAGCCCGCGACGATCACGGCGAGAATGGATTCGGAGTCGGCCCCCGGATTGGCAATGTGCAGGAGCCCGAACACGACGCTCGTGACGATGAGCGCCATCCTCCAGCCCGCCGCCCTTCTCAACAGAGCAAAGACGTAGCCGCGAATGAACAGCTCCTCAAAGAATGCGGCGGGCAACAGCAGGATCGTCGACCGGCCCGCCTCGCGCCACCAGCTCCCGGGGGCAGTCGCGTCGATCCGCAGCATGTGTATCGTGAGTAAAAACGCGCTCGCCAAGCCGATCGTGACTGCTCCGAGCACCGCGCCCTTGACCACCACCGGGGGAGAAGCCGCTGAGCGATCGAGACCGACCTGACTCCACGGCAGCTTGTCGATCCTTCTCAGCATGACCCACGTCGCAACGACGATGCTTACCAGTGTCGTCCATTGGTACAGAATATTTTCCGCATCGACCCGGCCACGCACCCCGGCCACGCTCGCCAGCGTCTGAAGCACGATGAGGACGACGATGCATATCGCGTAGAACGCGATTGTCCGCCACACTACTCCGAGAAAGAGGCTCGCTCGGGGCGGAAGTGAAGTCGACAATCGGGGCTAGTTCGCGCGCTCTACACTAAGCGCGACGGCGTCGCCGCCGCCGAGACAGAGCGTCGCAAGACCCGTCCTGGCGCCACGGTCTTTCATTGCGTAAAGAAGCGTCGTCAAAACGCGCGCTCCGCTGGCGCCTATCGGGTGGCCGAGCGCGATCGCGCCGCCGTTGACGTTCACGCGATTCCAGTCCCAGCCCAGCTCCTGGCCGTCGGCGAGCGCCTGCGAAGCGAATGCTTCATTCGCCTCGATGAGATCGAAGTCCTCGAGCTTCTTGCCCGTCTTTGCGAGCAGGTTCCGGACGGCGCGAATCGGCGCGAAGAAAAGATCCTCGGGTGCGGTCGCTCCCGTTGCGTAGCCAGTGATGCGGCCGAGGATCTCGAGATTGTGATCTATCGCATACTGCTCCGAGACGACCACCAGCGCCGCCGCGCCATCGTTGAGGCTGGAGGAATTTCCCGCCGTGACGCTCAGGTCTTCGTTCTGCCCGTTCTTGCCCGGGAAGGCGGGGCGAAGCTTGGCGAGCGTTTCCGGCGTTGTGTCCTTGCGGGGGCTTTCGTCGGTGTCGACGACAGTCGGGCCTTTTTTGCCGGGGACTTCGACCCGGGCGATCTCGTTCTTGAACTTACCGGACTCGATCGCGCTTATGGCCTTCCGGTGCGAGGCAGCCGCGAATTCATCCTGTTCCTGACGGCTTACGGTCCCTTTTTTCGCCGTGTACTCGGCGTGACTTCCCATGTGAACATCACACGACGCGCACCACAGTCCATCCTTGATCATGCCGTCGACCATCTTCTGATCGGTGAGCTTGACGCCGTTGCGCATACCATAGACGTAGTACGGCGCGTTCGACATCGACTCCTGGCCTCCGGCGATTATGACCTGAGCGTCACCCGCTTTGATTGCCTGAGAAGCCAGCATCACCGCCTTGAGGCCGGATCCGCAGACCTTATTGACGGTGACCGCGGAGACTGTAGCGGGGATTCCGGCTTTGAGTGCAGCCTGCCGCGCTGGAGCCTGTCCCGTCCCGCCCTGAATGACGTGACCCATGATGACTTCGTTCACGTCTTCCGCGGCAACCTTGGAGCGCTTGAGAGCCTCGCGAATAGCAATCGCGCCGAGCTCCGGCGCGCTGAGCGACGAAAGAGCGCCGAGAAACTTCCCGATCGGGGTTCTGGCGGCGCCGACGATGACTGGAATGCGACTTTTATCTGACATTGCGGTTAACACGATTGAGGTGCGATTCCGTACGTCTGAAAGTTAACGGACGGAGGAAGGGGTTGACCAATAATCGACCTTCTGCCTTTCGACGTGAGCCCGGTGACGTAATCTTACCGCCTGAGTAGCTTTGTACAGCGCCAGACCTTTAGCTGTTTAATGCGCGCAAACATCTCGAAAGAAGGATTGGCATCGGCATGATTTCAGTAGCACTCATCGAGGACAATCGCCTCGTTCGGGAAGGCATGACGGCGATGCTGAATCAGACGGAAGACTTCGAAGTCGTTGCAGCCGGTCCGAGCGGCGATCCCGCGCTGCTGCGAGACATCAAACCTCAGGTCATCCTCCTCGATGTCGGACTGTGGGATGACGACAGTCTGCGGGTCGCGGAGACGGTAAAGAAGGAGTCTCCGGAGTCGAAGGTCATCATCATGGACCTCCTTCCCGTGCACGAGGATATCGTTGAATTCGTGAATGCGGGCGTGTCGGGATTCATCCTCAAGGATGCGACGTTCGACGATCTCGTGACTACCATCAGATCGGTGGCCGAGGGCGCTCACGTGTTACCGCCGGCAATGACGTCCTCCCTCTTCTCTCAGATCGCGAAGGAGGCGATCGTGCGCGGACGCGCTGCCGCGATGGAGTCGGTGCGGATGACCAGCCGCGAGCGCGAGGTCACGGGCCTCATCGGGGAGGGGTTGAGCAATAAGGAGATCGCCACCCGTCTCAACATCGCGACACATACGGTGAAGAGCCACGTTCGCAACGTCATGGAGAAGCTGGCGTTGCATACGCGATTGCAGATCGCGGCGTACGCGCATCGTCAGGACGACTGACTCCGGTCAGAGCGCGTTAGCCCGACGCGCCCAACAGTTGGCCAACTAGTTAGCCCCCGCCCGCGACCCTTCCCGATCGGTCGTATCAATCTTGGCCATTCGGTCCCCCAGTAATAACGCCTAGCCCCTGCTACTCCCCCTAAAGGAGTAGTCCCTCTTTCGCCTGATCGTGCGATAGGTGCGCGGAATGGTGTGCGCTAACCTCAAAAGACTTCCCAAGTGCCGTGCATTCGTGGGAGCCTGTGGCGGCGCGATTCGCCGTGAAGTGAGCACCATCGGAACGATGTCGTTCACACACATAACCGTGAGAGATCCCCGCGAAAGACGCGTCTGCGCCTGCGCGCTTCACTTGCATCAATCAGGAGAGTTCGATGAGTACTGTCATGAAAAGCCCCATCCTACGAGCGTTTACGCGGACGCGAATCGCAGGAGCTCTAATGGCAGTCGCGTTTGCCGGCACGGCCATGACGGCCTGCAGCGACAGCGGCCCACGCACAATCGACTCGATCGTCGTCTCGCCCACCACGGTAACTCTCGCGACAGGTGGCACGCAGCAGTTCACGATCGTAGGCACGGAGAACGACGGGACGAAAAGAACGGATCTCCAGCCCGTCTGGGCTGTAGTCGCCGGCGGCGGAACGATCACGCAAACAGGCCTGTTCACGGCGGGCACGACCGCGGGGACGTTCACCAACACAGTATCGGTCACCTGCAGCGGTCACACTGTCTTCGCGACAGTCGTCGTCTCGCCAGGTGCTCTCAATACGATCACGGTTACGCCAAATCCGTCGACGCTCGCACCAGGTGCGACGCAGCAGTTCACGGCAGTCGGTAAGGACGCCAACAATAACGTCGTCGCGATCACGCCGGTTTGGACGGTAGTGGCGGGTGGCGGCACGATCAACTCGGGCAGCGGCCTCTTCACGGCAGGCCCAACACAAGGGACGTACACAAACACCGTAGTCGCAACGAGCGGCGGCAAATCGGGCTCGGCAACAGTAATTGTTACTCCAGCCGGCTTGAGCACTATCACCGTCACTCCGAACCCAGCCACGGTTCAAACCAATGGTACGCAACAGTTCGTCGCGGTCGGACGGGATGCGGCGGGCAACGTCGTCGCGATCACGCCGGTTTGGTCTATCGGCGCAGCAGGTGGCGGCACAATCGACGCAAGCACTGGATTGTTCACTGCCGGCGGAACGACGGGCACATTCAACAACACCGTCATAGCTACCAGCGGCGCGCTATCCGGTAACGCTACTGTGATAGTGACGAACACACCGCCTCCGGCCCCGATCGTGAACCTGGGCGCGGCCGCACCGAACGGAATCATGGCGGGTACCGCGGTCACCTGCATCACGGGTGGCTTCGTCTTCGCCGACGTAAGCATAAGCCCGGGCAACACGCTGACCGGCTTTGGTCCGTGCGTAATCACGGGCACCAGGCATCTGGCCGACGCCCCAGCGGCACAGGCGCAGATCGACCTGACCACCGCTTACAACACGCTGGCCGGGCTTCCTTGCCCACCGGCGAACGCAATCGTCGCTGATCTTGGCGGCACGACGAAACCCGCCGGTGTGTATTGCACCGCGAGTGGAATCGGCGTCACGGGCGTGCTGACGCTGGATGGCGGTGGAGATCCGAATGCCACCTTCGTCTTCCAGGCCGGGACTTCGCTGACTACCGCTGGCGACATCGTTCTCATCAATGGCGCTCAGGCCAAGAACGTGTATTGGCAGATCGGCAGCTCGGCGACAATCGGCACGGCTTCCAAGTGGCAGGGGAACATCCTCGCCCTCACAAGCATCACGCTGGTGGACAACGCGACGCTCCTCGGACGTGCGCTGGCGCGAAATGGCGCCGTGACGTTAGGCACCAACAACGTCATCACTCTGCCATAGAGTGGGCGCCAGCGGGAGTCGGACGATCGTCCGGCTCCCGCGCGCGCTGACGAAGAGTCGAACGAAGGTTCGCAGTTGCAGGGTCAAGTCGAAGTTTCGAGCTGAATCCCAGCTCAGCGGAGGCCTCCCGGGCGCGGAAAACCGCGCGAGGGAGGCTTCCGGTCATGGAGCGCATGCGGAAGGAGGATCTACCGATGCGACCAAGCAAATTCACTGAAGACGAGATCTCGGAGGCGCTCCGGCAGGTAGATGCCGGAACGCCGGCCGTGCAGGTATGTCGAAAGCTCGGAATCACCGAGACGACGTTTTATCGCTGGCGCAACAAGTACGATCGCTCAGGCGTGTCCGCCTCGGGAGAAATGCGACAGCTACGCGACGAAAACCAGAAACTCAAACAGATCGTGGCGAACCTGCTGCTCGACAACGAGCGCGCCGGACCACGAGGGAAGAAATAGTGGCGCATGGAACAAAACCTGACGCGAACAGCGAAGTTCGGCACGCCGAAACGCTGCTGAAGACGGGGGCTCTGCAGAGCGCGATCTTCAACAGCGCCAACTTCTCGAGCATTGCCACTGATGCCAGTGGCGTGATTCAGATCTTCAACGTCGGCGCCGAGCGGATGCTGGGCTACGCTGCCGCCGAAGTGATGAACCAGATCACCCCGGCGGATATTTCGGATCCCCTCGAGGTGATTGCGCGCGCAAAGGCGTTGAGTATCGAGCTTGGAACGCAGATCACGCCAGGTTTCGAGGCGCTTGTATTCAAGGCGTCGCGCGGAATCGAAGACATCTACGAGCTTACCTACATTCGGAAGGACGGCAGCCGTTTCCCGGCCGTCGTATCGGTCACCGCGCTTCGCGATGCCCAGGACGCCATCATCGGCTACCTGCTGATCGGCACCGACAATACCGCCCGCAAGCAGGCGGAAGAAGCACTGCTCAAGGCTGGAGCATTACAGAGCGCCATTTTCAATAGCGCCAACTTCTCGAGCATCGCGACAGACGCCAAGGGGGTCATCCAGATCTTCAACGTCGGCGCGGAGCGCATGCTCGGGTACGCCGCCGGCGAAGTGACGAACAAGATCACCCCCGCCGACATCTCCGATCCCCAGGAAGTAATCGCGCGAGCCAGAGCCCTGAGCTCTGAGCTTGGGACATGGATCACTCCCGGTTTCGAGGCGCTCGTGTTCAAGGCGTCGCGTGGGATCGAGGACATCTACGAGCTCACCTATATCCGAAAGGACGGAAGCCGCTTCCCGGCCGTGGTGTCGGTCACGGCGCTCCGAGACGACGACGGCGCGATCATCGGGTATCTCCTGATCGGCACGGACAACACCGCGCGCAAGCAGATCGAAGAGGAGCGGATGAAGCTGGACCAGCGCCTCCGCGACCAGCATTTCTACACGAGGTCGCTCATCGAGTCCAACATCGACGCGCTGATGACGTGCGACCCTCGCGGGATAATCACGGACGTCAACAAGCAAACCGAAGCGCTCACCGGCTGTACCCGTGACGAGCTCATCGGCGCTCCGTTCAAGAACTATTTCACGGATTCCGGTCTGGCCGAGGCGGGGATCAACCGCGTGCTTAGCGAGGGAAAGGTCACGAACTACGAGCTGACAGCGCGCGCGAGAGACGGCCAGCTGACGGTCGTCTCCTACAACGCGACAACTTTCCACGATCGCGACAGGGTTCTGCAGGGCGTGTTCGCGTCGGCGCGCGATGTTACCGAGCTGAAGCGCTTCGAGGCGAGGCTGCAGCAGAAAAACCTGGAGCTTGAAGAGGCGAGCAGGATGAAGTCGGAATTTCTCGCCAACATGTCGCACGAGCTGAGGACACCGCTCAACGCGATTATGGGGTTCTCAGAGATTCTTCGCGACGGCCTGATCGGGGAGCTGACGCCGCAACAGCGCGGATTCATCGGCGACATCTTCGGCAGTGGGAAGCATTTGCTGTCCCTGATCAACGACATCCTCGACCTGTCCAAGGTTGAAGCCGGCAAGATGACGCTCGATCTCGAGCCGGTGGAAGTCTGGGGGCTGTTCACAAACAGCCTCTCCATCATCAGAGAGAAGGCCACCGCCCGCCACATCACGCTGACCATGGATGCCTCCAGGGCCCCGATCTCGATTCAGGTTGACGCTCGAAAGGTCAAGCAGATCGCGTACAACCTGCTCTCCAACGCCGTGAAGTTCACCGTCGACGGCGGCGAGGTATCGCTATGCATCGACAGCGTCCCCCAGGCCGAGGTTGGCGTGGCATCTGGCGCGTGGACGCACCGAGCTTTCTCTCCACCGAGCTCCAGGTTCGATGAGTTTCTGAGAATCACGGTTACCGACACCGGAATTGGAATTTCACCGGAAGGTCTCGAGCACTTGTTCAAGCCATTCAGTCAGATCGACAGCGGGCTTTCGCGCAAGTTCGAGGGCACTGGACTCGGTCTGGCAATGGTGAAGCTCCTCGCCGAGCTCCACGGAGGGGCGGTGGCAGTGGAAAGCGCGGTCGATGAAGGTTCTCGCTTCACGGTATGGCTTCCATTGCGGACCGCAAACACCGTTCTCACACCAACCAAAGCGCAGGATGCAATTCGATCGGCGGCTCTCGCGGAGCGCCGCGCTGTCCCCGTCGGAATGCGGACCGCCTTGGTCGTCGAGGATGACTACAAATCGGCGGAGCTCATTCGCGTTCAGCTCGAGGCGGAGGGCTTCAACGTGTTGCATGCGGCCTCCGCCGAAGCAGCCCTCGAGCTCGCGATGCAGCAACCATTGTCGCTTATCACCATCGACATCATGCTGCCCAACATGGACGGGTGGGAATTGCTGACGCGACTCAAGCAAGTCTCCGAGCTTCGGCGAATCCCGGTCGTGATCATCTCGATAGTCGCCGATCCCAACAGAGGGTTTTCGCTGGGTGCGGCAGCCGTCATGCAAAAGCCCATCTCGCGACAGGAGTTGTACGATTCCTTGTCCGAGCTCGGATTGTTGCCGGTCGCCGACGGGAAGAGGCTCACGATCCTCGTCGTCGACGACGACCCGAATGCGGTCGAGCTGATGGCGGTCAGGGTGCTCAGCATGTCCGGAATCGTGATTCGCGCGTACGGCGGACGCGAGGCGATCGAAGCAGCCCGCCGAGAGTTGCCCGACGTCATCGTGCTTGACCTGATGATGCCCGAGGTGAGCGGATTCGAAGTGGTCACGGCGCTCAACGAACACGCAGACACCGCAGACATCCCAGTCATCATCGTCACATCGAAAGAGATTACGCCGGAGGACCGTCACCGGCTCAACGGCTACGTGACCTCGGTGATGCAGAAAAGCCAGTTCGGTCCGGATCGCTTCACCGCCGAAGTACGCAGAGCGATGGCTGGCCGCATGCCCTCAGCTTGATATGGCAACGGTCCTGATCGTCGAAGACAATCCGACCAACATGACGCTAGCCGTGTTTCTGTTGCAGTCGGCCGGACACAAGGTACTGAAAGCGGTCGACGCCGAAGCTGGTCTGACCCTGGCGCGCGAGGAGCGGCCGCATCTGATCCTGATGGATATCCAGCTGCCGGGCATGGACGGGCTTCAGGCGACTGCGCTCCTAAAGAGCTCCGAGACGACGCGCAACATCCCCGTGATCGCCCTCACCGCGCTCGCAATGAAGGGAGATGAGGAGCGCATTCGCGCCGCGGGCTGCGACGGGTACATCGCAAAGCCGATGCGGTACCAGGAATTCCTTGCGACCATCGAGGGACAGCTCGGTCGACTATGAACGCGGCGGCTTATATACCGGAACACATCCCGCGTGTTCTGATCGTCGACGACGACCCGGGTAACAGAGATTTGCTCGGGGCCATGCTTGCTTCGGAAGGCTATGACCTGACAAGCGTCTCCGGCGGCGAAGAGGCTCTCGCGCTGATCGCCACCGCACCGCCCGACATTGTACTGCTCGACATAATGATGCCGGGAATGAACGGCTACCAGGTAATCGCCAGGATCAAGGGCGACGTCACCACCAGCAGCATTCCCATCATCGTCGTTACCGCTCTCGACGATCGCGACGCCCGGATACTCGGACTGGAGACCGGAGCCGAAGATTTTCTCACCCGGCCCGTAGATCACGGCGAGCTGCGCGTTCGCGTAAGAAATCTCCTCCGCCTCAAAGCCTACGCGGATTACTACGCAAACTACAACGAGCTGCTCGAGCGCGAAGTGATCTCGCGCACCGCGGAGCTTCTCGAGCGTTCGCTCACCCTCGAACAGAGCGCAACCGCGCTTCGAGAGAACGAGGCAAGAACCAACTACGCGCTCGGTGCGGCGAACATGGGTATCTGGACGCTGGATCTGGCGTCCGACAAAGTGGCATGGTCCGAGACTATGGGACCGGTTTTCGGGCTGAGAGCGGGCCAGGGTCCGACGTCAGCCGAAGAGTTTCTGGCGCTGGTGCACAAGGACGACCGGCGCAAACTGGAAGAGTCGTTGTCGCAGCTTGCAACCGACGGGGTGGATCACGACGACGAGTTCCGCGTCGTCTGGCCCGACGGGGGCATTCACTGGGTGGCGGGACAGGGTCGCATGATTCGCGACGCGCTCGACAAGCCGTCGAGGCTGCTCGGCATCGCCGCCAACATCAGCGACAGAAAGTCACTGGAAGCCCAGTTTCGGCAGGCGCAAAAGATGGAAGCGGTCGGTCTGCTCGCCGGTGGAATCGCGCACGACTTCAACAATCTTCTGACGGCGATCCTCGGCTACTCGAATTTCGTAATGGACACGCTCGACGCGAGCGACTCCCGCCGCCTGGATATGGAGGAAGTGGTCAGGGCCGGACAACGAGCCGCCGAGCTGACGCGACAACTCCTTGCCTTCAGCCGAAAGCAGATTCTGCAGCCGACCACGATCAATCTGAACGGGCTGGTCACCGGAATGCAGCAGATGCTCGCCCGCCTGATCGGGGAGAACGTAGAGCTCGTTCCACTGCTCGCTGAGGATCTGCACACGATCACGGCGGACATGGGTCAGCTCGAGCAGGTTCTGATGAACCTCGTTGTCAACGCCCGCGACGCCATGCCCGAGGGAGGAAGACTGGTCGTCGAGACCGCGAACGTCGAGCTCGACCAGTCTTTCATGAAAGATGTGATGATTCGCGCCGGCTCTTACGTCATGCTGGCCGTGAGCGACAACGGGATTGGCATGACGGAAGGAACGAGACAGCGATTGTTCGAGCCGTTTTTCACCACCAAGGAAACGGGAAAAGGCACCGGCCTGGGACTGGCAACCGTTTACGGAATCATCAGGCAGAGCGGCGGCTACATCTGGGTTTTCAGCGAGCCCGGAAAGGGAGCGACGTTCAAGGTCTACCTGCCCCGCGCGATCAGGGACGATGTTCGCGAGACCGCCGCCGTCACGACGCATCAGGCAACTGGGGGAAGCGAATCGATCCTTCTGGTCGAAGACGATGCGGCAGTGCGCTTTCTGACACGCCGGATTCTCGAGGGCGCGGGATACCGCGTGTTTGATTGCGCGAGCCCACAGCAGGCAAAGGAGCTCTTCGAAAAGGATATCGATCTCGTCAGCATTCTCGTGACGGACGTGATCATGCCGGGCTTCAGCGGACCGCGGCTCTTCGAGACGCTGGCGTCCAGCCGCCCGACGCTGCGAGTGTTGTATCTCTCCGGGTACACGGGGGACACGATCCTCCAGCAAGGCGAGCTCGAACCCGGCTTCAGTTTCCTGCAGAAACCCTTCACCGCCGACGGGCTTAAGCGGCGGGTTCGGGCGCTCCTCGACGAGTGAGCCCGTGGCGTGACCGGGAGTCGGTGTGTCACATTTCGCGCAGGTTTTCATCTTGCAATGCGAATGACACTCACCACACGGATCGGATGCGCCTGCTGAGCCAGCTTTTCATCAACAACAAAGCCTGGGCTTCCGAGATGACTCGGGAGAATCCGGAGTTCTTTTCGAGCCTGGTCGCCCAACAGGCGCCTCTGTACCTCTGGATCGGATGCTCCGACAGCCGCGTCCCGGCCAACGAGATCGTCGGCCTGGCGCCGGGCGAAATGTTCGTCCACCGGAACGTCGCCAATGTCGTCGTCCACGCCGACCTCAACTGTCTGTCGGCGGTCCAGTACGCGGTGGATGTCCTTCACGTCCAGCACATCATCGTCTGTGGCCACTATGGATGCGGCGGCGTGCTGGGCGCCTTACGCGACGACCGCCTCGGCCTCGTCGACAATTGGCTGCGGCACGTCCAGGATGTGCGCTGGAAGCATCAGGCCCAGCTCGACGCGCTCGGCAGCGAGAGCCAGCGTCACAAGCGGCTGTGCGAGCTTAACGTGATCGAGCAGGTGGTGAACGTCAGCCAGACTACGATCGTCCGCGATGCCTGGGTGCGCGGTCAGTCACTAGCCGTCCACGGGTGGATCTACGATATCCACGATGGACTTCTGCGTGACCTCGGCATATCCGTGACGTCGGTTGCGGATCTGGCAATGTGCGACGAAGCAACTCGCCGGACGGAGACGGAAGTCCAGAGCGATTAGCCGAACGCCGTTCCCCGGTGTAATGTTGGGCGATGCGCTCAACCATCCTTCTCGTCGCCGCCCTGTCGGCTGCCCTCGGCGTACGCACGCCGGCACAGTGTCCGCCCAAGCCCTCCGCTCCCCTCGTCGGCGCGGCACAACGGTTTGAAGACGAAATCGCAAGCTTCGAAGCCGCCGACAGAATCAGTCCGCCTCCGAAGGGCAGCGTACTCTTCGTGGGAAGCTCCTCCATCCGCGTCTGGCCCGATCTAAAGGCGGATTTTCCAAATATCGACGTGTTGCAGCGGGGATTTGGCGGCTCGACACTCGACGAGGTCGATCACTATGCCCCGCGCATTGTGTTGCCGTACTGTCCCCGGCTCATCGTCCTCTACGCCGGCGACAACGATCTCGCCGAAGGCAGGACGCCTGAACAGATCCTCGCCGACTTCAAAACCTTCGTCGGTCTCGTGCGACCCCCGATGCCGAAGACGAGAATCGTATTTGTCTCGATAAAGCCGAGCACGGCGCGAGTAGCGCTGCTCGGCAAGATGCGCGAAGCAAATGCGCTCGTGCGCAGCTACATCGCGACCGATCCGAGCCTTACTTACGTCGATGTGTTCACACCGATGCTCGGGCCGACGGGCATCCCACGCGGCGAGCTCTTTCAGTCGGACGGGCTGCACATGAATGCCCAGGGCTACGCCATCTGGCGAGGCTTGCTTCAGCCCGTGATGAGTGCGCCGGCGCGCTAAGCTGCGCGAAACCCGCGCGTGGATTGCTTTCATCGCCGTCGCGCTGATTGCGGGGGCCACTAGCTGTCGATCCGAGAAGCCCGCCTCCGTCGAAGAGCTTTACACGGCTCGCATGCTTGGGCTGAACTATCTCCAGCGGAACCAATTACCGGAAGCTGAAGCCGAGTTCGCAAAGCTCACGAAGCTCGCTCCCGACGATCCGCTCGGGTACGCAAATCTTGGCCTGACGTATCTGCAGGCGGGGCGTTACGCAGAGGCGGAAAAAGCGTTGTTGCGCGCCCGCGAGCTGGATCCGGCGAGCACAGAGGTCGGTCTCGCAATCGCGAGATTGTATTCTCTGACGGGACGCGCGTCAGAAGCTCACGCGACGCTTGAGAAGCTTCGCCAGGATAGCACGAGGAATATTCACGTCCTCTACGCGCTGGCGGAGCTCGAAGCGCAGGGGCGCGACAACGCCACCATGAAGAGGTACGAGGACAGATTGAGAGACGTGCTGAGCGTAGCTCCAGCCAATCTCGTCGCCCGGCTCAAGCTCATGGATGCGCTCGCCCGGGAGGGACAGGCTGACAGCGCGGTTCGTCAGCTCGAGGAGGTCAGGCGCATACCGCCGGCCCCTCCGCCAGAAGCAAGCGCGTATCTGGACAGCTCGATTCAATTCCTGCGCGCCGGAAAAGCTGTGGAGTCGCGCTCGGCGCTCGATCATTTCCTCGGTTTGATGGAGGGCACCGCGCCGTATCAGGCGGCGCTCGATGAAGTGAGGTGGACCGATGGTCCGATCGCGGGACGAACAGTGCTTGCCTATGCGCCCAAGAATTTTATTTCGCTGCGCGGCGTTCGGGCAAAGGCATCGGTCGATGAGGCAAAATTCATAGACGCAACCAGTGACGCAGGACTGGCGAGCCCTGAGGCAATTTCGGGTGATGTCGGTCCAGGTGAGGATCGGCAGGGACCAACGGCAGTCGCAGCGGGGGACATCGATGGCGATGGTGAGGACGATCTCTTCGTCTCGATGTGGTCGCCCGTGCTCCGCAAGAACGTGGTGCGGCTATATCACGTCCAGGGCGCATTCGTCCGCGACGTCACCACCCACACGAAGATCGCTCTGCGGAGGGCGGCGGCGTTCGCCACCTTCGCTGACTACGACAATGATGGATGGCTGGACCTTTTCGTCATCGGCAACGAAGGTCGGGGCCACCTCTTCCGCAACGCCGGCAACGGGACGTTTTCAGATGTCACCGACAAAGCCGGAATCGGAGACGTCAAGGGCGCGCGCAAGGCGGTATTCGTCGATCTCGATCACGATGGCGATCTGGATCTCCTTCTCGTCGGGAACGGTCAGCGTACCGTATATCGCAACAATCTCGACGGCACCTTTACCGAAGCAACGGCGGCCTTTGGCCTCGGCGGTGGCGAGGCGAGCGACGCCGTCTTCGCCGACTTCGACGGCGACGGCCGAACTGACGTCTTTTTTCCGAACGAGCACGGCGGAGATGCCCTCTTCCATAACGGAGGAGCGCTGCGCTTCACCGATGCAACGGCCTCGAGCGGGATCACGAGCAGCGGCTCGGGAACCGCGGCTGTCGGAGACTACAACAACGATGGATTTCTCGACATCTTCGTCGCGAGCGCGAAAGGCGAAGCGCCTACTCTCTGGCTCAACAAGGGGAACGGCACCTTCGCGCGCGATACTCGCTCGAGCGCGGCACTCGATGGACTCCGCACCACGGCCGGGCTGGCGGCGACATTCGTCGACTACGACAACGACGGCTGGCTCGATCTCGTGGTCGCCGGCACCTCGGGGGGGAACGGCGCCAGCGCGCACACCGTATCTCTGTTCCGCAACGACCGCACAGGGAAGTTTCTCGACCGGTCATCGTTGATTCCCGGC
>Ga0070679_100000836_pt1 | contig 26787 bp, 20 predicted proteins | sample KBSC63BmetaG_FD_65652 | JGI IMG/M metagenome (GOLD analysis project Ga0070679, IMG submission 65652) | Corn rhizosphere microbial communities from Kellogg Biological Station, Michigan, USA - KBS C6-3B metaG | ecosystem: Host-associated > Plants > Roots > Rhizosphere | place: USA: Michigan... | reverse complement strand
GGCCGTCAGCGTGGGTTTAGCAAGCAAAAAGACGGGTATGCAATTGCAGAGTTTGGCTTATCTTTTAATCTTTCTTCTTATCGTTGCCCTTCAGTACAATAGGTTAAGCCTAAAATATTCTCTAAAGCTTTTCTTTTTACTCATAATCTCGATCCTTTATATTTATTTCCGAGCCGATGTAAGCCATTAGCGAACAAGTTTGGTATATTTACAATCATCGGGATTAGTTATTTTTTTATTTTTGCGGCCCGGCTTATTCCTCTTGCTTTACTTTGATTATTTAAAAATATATGAGCCTTAAAGAAAAATTAAATTCCGCAAAGTTGCCAAGGCATATTGCAATAATTATGGATGGTAACGGGCGCTGGGCGAAAGAAAAAGGAGAAGATCGTCTCTTTGGACATTATAGCGGTGTTGAAAGCGTAAGAAATATTGTAGAAGGCTGTGCAGAATTAGAAATCGGGTATCTTACTCTCTACGCATTTAGTACAGAAAACTGGGACAGGCCAAAAGATGAAGTAACTGGCTTAATGGAATTGCTGGTTCAAACAATAAAACAGGAAGTATCTACTCTCAATAAAAATAATATCAGGTTGCATGTTATAGGTAATATTACTATGCTTCCTCCTTCTGCACAAAAGGAATTAGATGAAGCCTGCCATTCAACTAAAAATAATACCGGGCTCAATCTTATAATGGCTTTAAGCTATAGTAGCCGTTGGGAAATAACAGAAGCCGTGAAGGCTATAGCCCGCGAGGTTCAAGATGGCAAGCTTAACGCCGGAGATATTACCAATGACATATTTAAACAGCATTTATGTACTGCAAATTTTCCCGATCCGGAACTTATGATCCGTACCAGCGGTGAATATCGCATCAGCAACTTTTTATTGTACCAGCTTGCTTATAGCGAATTGTATTTCACGGATACATTATGGCCGGATTTTAGAAAAGAGAATTTATATGAAGCCATAATGGATTATCAAAACCGTGAAAGAAGATTTGGAAAGATAAGCGAACAGGTTATAAATAAATAATGAATATTTCTTCAATAGATCTTTCTCTTTATCACTATATACAAAGGGTGATTTAACAAATACTTTTAAATATTGCCTTTATCTTGCCGACTGATTAAAAATGATTTGATGCCTAAGATCTACAAGATTTTATTCTTAGTAGTTGTAGCTATTACTGCCAAAACAAGTGCCACCGCTCAGGTTAGTGATTCAGTTTCAGTAAACGTTGCACTTGAAAATATTTTCAACGCAAAATCACCCAAAGAATACATTATTTCTGATATAAAAGTGGTGGGAACAACCTTTGATCCAAACCTTATTATTTCTATTTCCGGACTTGCGGTTGGCGACAAAGTAATGATACCGGGTGGTGATAATTTTTCAAAAGCCATTACTAATTTATGGAAACAAAATCTTGTTTCTGATGTTCAGATTTATTTTACAAATCTTGTGGGCAATAAACTTTCGGTAGAAATAAATATTAAAGACAGGCCTAGTCTTACCAATTTTAAATTTAAGGGAGTAAGTAAAAGTGAAGCTGATGATCTTACACCAAAACTTGGACTTGTTAAAGGAAAAACTACAAGGGTCACTGAAAATCTTAAAAGATCTGCCGTACGGATTATTCAAAAATTTTATGTAGATAAGGGATTTAGAAATGTGGATGTTAAGGTGAATGAAACGAAAGATCCCAATAATGATAATGCAGTAAATATTGTATTTGCAGTAGAAAAGAATCAAAAGGTACGCATCAAAGATATTTTCTTTTCAGGTAATCAGTCCGTAAGCGATAGTAAATTAAAAAAGCAAATGAAGGGAACCAAGGAAAAAAGCAGGTTTACTTTGTTTCCTACTACAATTGGCGATGTGTATGATTCCGGAAAAACGAATTATATAACTTTTAATGAGTATTTGCATTCAAACGGCTATCTTATTCCTTCTAAAACAAAAGAGCTTCTTGATCCGTATTTCCGGTTCAAATTAAGTTCCTCCAAATTCAATGAAAAGAAATATAATGAGGATAAACAAAGTCTTTTAGACTACTACAATTCGTTGGGTTTTCGTGATGCGATAATAGATAAAGATACTACGTATAATGATCACGGAGACATGGATGTGGCCATAAAGATGTCAGAAGGGCATCGCTATTATTTTGGAAACATTACATGGAAAGGAAATACCAAATACTCAGATTCTGTATTGAGCCTTATTTTGGGAATAAAAAAAGGAGATATTTATAACGCCGCAACTCTTAATAAGAAGTTGGGAAAACAACCTTCGCCGGAAGGCGGAGATATCAGCAGCCTTTATGAGGATGATGGATATCTGTTCTTTAGAATAGACCCGGTTGAAACTGCTGTTTATAATGACACTATCGATCATGAAATAAGGATTGTCGAAGGTCCGCAAGCAACAATTGGCAAGGTCGATATTACCGGAAATAATAAAACAAAAGACTATGTAATACGCCGTGAGCTTCGCACAGTTCCAGGTGATAAATTTAGTCGCGAACTTATTATAAGAACCCAGCGTGAACTTTCGCAGCTTGGGTATTTTAATCCCGAAAAAATAAACCCTGGAATTGTTCCAAACCCTGATCAGGGAACTGTAGATATAAGCTGGGGGCTTGAAGAAAAATCTTCGGACCAGTTAGAGCTTTCTGCAGGTTTTGGTGGTGGTATAGGCTTAACAGGAACGCTCGGCGTTACTTTCAATAACTTTTCTATTTATAATATTTTTAATAGAAAAAGCTGGGACCCGCTTCCAAGTGGTGATGGACAAAAATTGAGCCTTAGAGGACAGAGCAACGGAAAGCAATTTCGGTCTTATAATTTTTCGTTTACAGAACCGTGGCTGGGAGGTAAAAAAAGAAACTCATTAACGCTTAGCTATTACGATACGAAATATGCAAATGCATTCAGTCCGCAAGGTTATTATGATCGTTCTTATGCTGATTCTTCATATATTAAAACTACCGGATTTAGTGTGGCTCTTGGCAAGCAATTGAAGTGGCCTGATGATTTCTTCTCGTTAGTATATCAATTGGATTATCAAAGGTACAAGCTTAAAAAATATAATATTTTTCCGGGTTTAACAAATGGGATTTCAAATAATTTCAGTTTGAAAATAACACTGGCCCGAAATTCATCTGGCCCAAATCCGATTTTCCCAACGGGCGGATCTAACTTTGTGTTAAGCGGCCAATTTACCCCGCCTTATTCACTATTTAGAAGCGCGGAGTATTATAAAAACCAGGCTGCTGAGGACCAATATAAGCTGGTTGAATTTCATAAGGAGCGCTTAAATGCAGAATGGTATGTTCCATTAGGGCAACCGCGTGGACCTGATAAAAACAAAATGTTTGTGTTAAAAGCATCGGCTAAATTTGGTTTTCTTAGCCGTTATACTAATAAAACAATTACGTCTCCCTTTGAGCGTTTTCAACTTGGTGATGCAGGCTTGAGCAACAACTACGGTTTATTAGGGTACGATATTATTTCTCACAGGGGATATCCTGTTTACGATAATTCCGATCCAAAGGTTAATCCGGATTTAAGCAGTGCAAGAGACTTTTTCACTATTTTTAATAAATATACTCTTGAGTTAAGGTATCCTTTCAGTACGAGCGCAAGCAGTACAATTTATGGAGAAACATTTTTTGAAGCTGCAAATGGGTGGTATAGTTTCAAAGATTATAATCCATTTCAATTGCGGAGGTCTGTGGGAGTGGGTATGCGGTTCTTCCTGCCTATGTTTGGATTGTTAGGATTTGACTATGGAATTGGTTTGGATAGAATAACGCCAGGCTCAGGATTAAAAAGCGCTGCGAAATTTACATTTATGCTGGGCCAGGAACCGGAATAAGCTAAATTGTTAATTGGTTAAATAGTTTTGATAAACTAATAAACTATTTAACCAATAAACTTAATGGTTATGAAAAAAGTATTTCTTGTATTATTAACGTGCATGCTGCTAGGTACAGGCGCAATTGCACAACGTTATGCCGTAATTGATACAAAATACATTCTTGATAAGTTACCCGAATATAAGGCTGCACAGCAAAAACTTGATGAGTTTAGTAAGCAATGGCAGCAGGAAATAGATCAAAAATCTGCTGAGCTTGATAAGATGTATAAGGAATACGATGCTGAACAAGTAATGCTTAGCGATGACCTCAAGAAAAAAAGGGAAGATGAATTATTTAACGCCGATAAAGCCTTGAAAGATCTTCAAAGAAAACGATTTGGATATGAAGGAGATGTATTTAAAAAACGCCAGGAGCTAATAAAGCCAATACAGGACAGGGTTTATAACGCGGTTCAGAAGCTCGCCGTTTCAAAATTATATGATTTTATTTTAGATAAAAGTGAAGGAATTACCGTTATCTTTGCCGACCCAAAACTTGATAAGAGCGACGATGTGCTTAAAGAATTGGGTGTTAAATAAATGCGAAAGCGCTTTATCAGTGCAGCTTAAAAAGTAAATTTAAACACTAATAAAAAACAAACATTATAAACAAAAATGAAAAAGTTCATTACACTCGGTTTAGTAACAGCAGGATTATTATTTGGATTTTCTAATATTTCAAATGCACAGACTGCTACAAAAATTGGTTACATTAGCGCAGATGAGATAATTCAGTTAATGCCAGAAGCTGCCACCGTGCAAACTCAGCTTGATGAATTTCAGCAATCATTGTATAAAAATGCTGAAGATCAAAGAACAGCTCTAAATGAATCAGTTCAAAAATTTTATAAAGATTCGGCTACAATGAGCCCAAGCTTAAAGGAAGTAAAGAGAACTGACCTCCAAAAGCAAGTGCAGGATTTAAGTGGTATGGATCAAAAAATTCAAAACCAGTTTGAGCAAAAGCGCCAGGAGCTTTCTTTACCTATTCAAAAGAAACTACAGGCCGCAATTGAAGACGTTGCTAAAGAAAACGGATATACTTATGTTTTCCCACGCGAAGCTTTAATTTATATGCCTCCTTCCAGCGATATAGGCCCGTTAGTGAGAAAAAAACTAGGGCTTAAAGAACCGCCAGCCAATACAAATACGCTTCCTAAAAAGTAACTATTTTAAATAAATGAGGCCATCCATTAAAAACGGATGGCTTTTTTATTTTTGTAATATGGATGCAATATCACCAATAGGGATTTTTGATTCCGGTTACGGTGGTCTTACCGTTTTAAAAGAAATTGTAAAACGACTGCCTGCTTACGATTATATTTATCTTGGAGATAATGCCAGAACGCCTTATGGTACGAGGTCTTTTGAAACGGTTTACGAGTATACTTTGCAATGCGTTAAATGGTTACTAAGTAAAAATTGCCCATTAATAATACTCGCTTGCAACACCGCATCTGCAAAAGCCTTGAGAACTATTCAGCAGAAAGACCTTTCAAAATATGGCGATGACAAAAGAGTTTTAGGAGTTATAAGGCCATCCGCAGAAATATTAGGAAATTATACGAACACAAAAGAAATTGGTATTCTTGGTACAAGGGGCACCGTAGAGTCTCTTTCTTACCCGATTGAGATAGAAAAATTTTTTCCCGGTGTAAAAATATATCAACATGCTTGTCCGCTTTGGGTTCCACTGGTTGAAAACAATGAATATGCTTCTGCAGGGACAGACTATTTTATAGAGAAGGATATTAATGCACTGCTTAATCAATCTCCTGCAATTGATACTGTATTACTTGCCTGCACTCATTATCCTTTACTTACTGATAAAATAAAAAAATATTTGCCTAAAAGAATTCAATTGATTTCTCAGGGAGAAATAATAAGCAAAAGCCTGGAAGATTATTTATTTCGACACAAAGATATAGAGGAGAAATGCAGTAAAAATGGACAGCTTGAATTTTTTACGACAGATTCAACCAAAGATTTTGACAGGCATTCTGCTATATTTTTTGGAAAGCCTGTTAGTTCGAAACATGTGAACTTGCCTTGATTGAGAAAATTTGTGTAATTCGCATAATTCATTGTAATTAGTCATTTAAAATTTAAAATACTTTCTTACTTTTGCAGCCCTTTCACAAACAGCAGGGATGGTGCCCGGCTGGGAATTGAAAACAATTATTAAAGGAAAAATTAAATACAATGCCAGGAAAAAAACGTACCTACCAGCCGCACAAGCGTCGTCGTAAAAGTGTACATGGTTTCAGAGAGCGTATGTCAACAGCTAATGGCCGTAAAGTATTAGCCAGCCGCAGAAAGAAAGGGCGCCATAAGCTTACTGTTTCCGATGAGCACGGAAGTAAAAAATAATTCAACTAAAATTATTATATAGAATAGCCTCTCTTTGGAGGCTATTTTTTATTTTAGTGTCGTCATCTAAAATCGTCATCATTTTACAAAAATTTACTCTTAATGCAAATGAAAGGCTTAAGAGCTCGAAGCTTATTGAACAACTTTTTAAAAAAGGAAAATCTTTTTCTGAATTTCCTCTCAGGGTAATTTATTTGCAGTCGGAAAAAAACATTCATCATTTGCAAGCTGCATTTTCTGTGAGCAGCAAAAATTTTAAAAAAGCTGTTGAAAGGAATAGAATTAAGCGGCTTATGAAAGAAGCATATCGTTTACAAAAACTACCGCTTAAAAATGAACTGGAAAGACAACAGAAATTCCTGTCCGTATTTATAATTTATACTAGCAACAAGCTTCCCGAATACAAGATTATTTACGAGAAGATGGGTGTGGCTCTTAGCCGGCTTGAAAAGGTGATATCCCAGGCCTAATTATTATTATAAAAAAAGATCAGTATACAATTTTCCGCCTGGCTCTATAGCGTATTTTTCAAGATTAGTGATGCCTTCTTTTTCTAAAACATCCTCATCTAAAAAGCAATTTCCTGTACATTCTGATGATGGCTTGCTTAAAATATAAAAAGCAGCATCAGCTATTATTTCAGGGGTGCGGCTCATTTTTATGAGTGCTTCACCACCAAGCAAATTACGAACGGCGGCAGTCGCAATAGTTGTTTTGGGCCATAATGTATTAGCAGCTATATCATATTTTTTTAATTCACCTGCAAGCCCAAGTGCAATCATTGTCATATTGTATTTGCTCATCGTATAGGCGAGATGGTTGGTAAGCCATTTTTTATCAGGATTTAGTGGTGGAGAAAGATTAAGAATATGCGGATTATTGCCATTTTTCAAATAAGGGATACAAGCCTTACTAACAAAAAAAGTTCCTTTTACATTGATGTCGTGCATGAGGCCGAAGGCTTTCGATTCTGTTTTTTCCATAGTTGTTAGTGAAATTGCAGAAGCGTTATTTATTAAAATATCAATGCCTCCAAAGGTATCCACAGCTTTTTCAACAGCGGCATTTATCTGGTCTTCAAACCTTATATCGCATTGAACAGGCTGCGCTTTGCCACCTGCATCTTCTACTTCTTTGGCGGCGCTGAAAATAGTACCACCAAGTTTTGGATTTTCTTCTATTGATTTTGCCACAATAATAATATTGGCGCCTTCCTTCGCAAGTCTTACGGCTATCGCTTTGCCAATTCCACGGGAACCGCCTGTAATAAAAGCTGTTTTGTTTTGAAAGCTCATAACTAGTGAATGTAAAACATTAAAATACAACAGTAATGTTACAAACAATTATCGAATTGTTTAAGTATAGAATAAACAAACCTTCATCTTCAAAAAAAATAATATCTCTATTTTGCTACAACAACATCTTTCACGCTACCAGTGCGTTTCAATGCGCCCCATCCCTGTAACTCTCCTTTGATGGCTTTATTAAAAGATTTTATGAGAATGTAATACATCAACTGCCGGTATATTAAACGCTGTGGCAGCATCCATATTAATTTAAGATGGTTTTCTTTTTCGTACGCAAAAGCTAAAGCAGCACCTGCAACATCAACTAATGTAAAAATAATATAGTAAAATATAATGTGCGGAATACTGGCTACAATAATTCCGAAAGATGCAGCCAAAAGGCTGAGCACCAAAATTATATCAGCAAGCGGGGCAAGGATTGGCAATATCATTTGGTAAATTAAAATATTCGGCATTGCTATCATTCCAAAGTTTTTATACCGGGGGTTAAACAGTGTGTCGCGATGTTTCCAGAAACATTGCATTACACCAAAGCTCCATCTAAAACGCTGTTTTAAAAATTGGCGGAATGTTTCCGGAGCTTCAGTATAAGAAATGGCAGAAATGCAATTTTTTATCACATAGTTTTGGCGAAGAAGACGCATGGTGAGATCACAGTCTTCAGCCAGGGTATCAGTTGTAAAACCGCCTGCTATTAATACAGCATCCTTTCTGAAGGCACCAATAGCACCAGGCACAACCGTTATACAATTCAATAAATCAAATGCACGCCGGTCAAAATTTTGAGAAGTTATATATTCTATACTTTGCCATTTTGTTATCATATTTATTTCATTACCTACTTTTACATTTCCCGCTACAGAAGCCACATCATCATTTTCAAATTTTTTCATTAACTCTGTTACAGCATTTGTTTTAAGCTGGGTATCTGCGTCTATGCATACAACAAAATCTGCAGTGGATTTTTGTATCCCGAAATTTAAAGCAGACGCTTTTCCTCCATTAGACTTTGTAAAAACATGTACTTTTTTATTTGTAATAAAATGTTCTTCAACTTTTTTAAAAGTTTCATCTTTGCTCCCATCATCAATAAAAATTATTTCAAGCTTTGGATAATCCTGTGCCAGCAAGCTATTTACGGTTCTTATGGAATTTACTTCTTCATTATATGCCGGAATAATAATGCTTACCAAAGGCCATTCACTTTTGTCAGCGGCGAGCACGCCGATTATTCGATCCGAAGATTTTTTAGCGTCCTTACTTTTTTGAATACTTGCCAATACTGCCATAAGCAGTATTCTGAAAACAGATAAGAGAATGCCTATAAGAAATAGTGAAAATAAAATATGGCCACTCCAATAGCCTGCTTCAGCAAGAAAGAAATTAAATTTTCTTGTCCACCTATCACGTGAAGAAGCTACTCTTGGCATTACTTCATCTTTTGTTTTGCCCATAAGGTTGGCAACGGTTGTAAAGACATATCCGCGTTTTTTAAAATAATCAATTATTCTTGGCAGCGCTTCCACCGTAGCTTCCCTGGTTTCGCCTCCAGCGTCATGCAATAAAATAATGCTTGCATTTCCCTCCTGCACCTGCCTTACAACTCTTTCAAAAATGCTATCCGGGCTTACGCCAATTGCCCAGTCATTAGGATCAATGCTTTCATTTACTGTTAAATAGTTTTCACTTCGGCTTCTTTCAATTGGCGCAAGTTCTTCATAAGTCTGAGGTTCAGAGTCAGCATTATAGGGCGCCCGGAATAAAATGGTGGAATGCCCCGTTATACTTTCAATAAGAAGGCGTGTAAGTTTCATTTCGAGGGCAGCTCTCTGCAGGCTCATATCGGCTATATTATGATGAGTGAACGTGTGATTGCCTATTTCAAATCCCTCTTTATATTCCCGTTCTAAAATCGGAATATTTTGCTCGGCATTGATGCCTATAACAAAGAATGTTGCAGGTACTTTTTCACGTTCAAGAATATCAAGGATTTTTGGCGTCCATTGTTCACTTGGCCCATCATCGAAAGTAAGAATTAGCTTATGTCCCTTCCCAACTGTAGGATCCTCGGCGAATTTTCTTATTACATAACCCGAAGGAAGTTGTACATAATTTTGTTCGGCAATTAACTGTTCAGCGCTATCTACTTCCAGATTAATCTTTCCGGGCTGGGGCGTATATATGATATCAAGAACTTCTCCTTCTCCCTGGAAGCCTACATTATTTAATATTATGGGAATGGTACTTAATGAATCAAAATTAAAAGGATGTTGTTGCAATGAAACATTGCTTAGATTTCTGTTATAATATCTCCACATCCGCTGGTCTTCACTTCCAAGCCGCCATAGGGCAGTTCCTGCTACAGGAAATTCGTCACTAAAGCGAAGTATGTTAAAAATCGTGGCTGCATCTGTAAACCAAACTTCATGTTTTGTCCGTTCAATATCGGAATCATCATTTTCTTCTGTAGTATAATTGAAATGAAGATTGTATGAATCATTGTCATAAACAATTTTTGCATTTAACTCTTTGGCCTTATTAATAACATCATTATAAATATAATTCTGATCAAACTTTCCATTTGCCCAATCATATCCAAATGCTCCAACACCAAGAATTATTTTTGAAGGAGGAATTCTGTCTGCTGTCCATGACACTGCATCTTCAATCCACTTTTGGCTGCTTATAGGCCCCGGGCCTGTTGAATTATTTGATTGATCATAAGCCATTAACACTATGTAATCGTTGTACTGCGATAACTTCGTGTAGTCGTAATCGTTATCTTTTGGTATTACATCCATAGTTACTAATAGCCCTCTTCCATGAAGCTTTTCATAAAGCTTTTTTTGAAACTCAGTAAGCGGCTCGTTAGTAGGTTCTGATAGTTCTTCAAAGTCTATATTTATTCCGCTTAAATTGTAATGGGATAATGTATCAGCGATTTGTTGAATTAGATTACTTTCTAAAGCAGTGTCAGTAAAAATTTTATGAAGAAGCTTGCCGTCAAATATTTGAGACTTGGTTCTGAAATTTTGTATCATAGGCAATATTCGCAATTGCTTTTGCTTCATCAATACCAGACCGATGCTGTCAATTCTTGTTTCAAGATGAAAATTTGACGTATCAATAAAAAACCATTCAGGAAAAATAGTATTTAATTTATCCGCATTTTGTTTGAGATCAGGATAAGATGTGTTGGTGTTCCAGGGTGTATAGAATGCCGCTCTTATTACAGATAACGAATTTGTCTTTGATGCAGATTTATTCCTTGCTTTTTTTATTGAATCTGCTCTTAATTTTTTAAATAAAAAACTTTTGAAGCCTTTATACTTTTCATTCTGAGTATTTTTTAATGTAAGAGGATTTGATGGATCAAGTGTGGTTTGATATTCTTTAGCCTTCGCCTCCATATTGGGTAAATTAGGCAACGATCCGCTGTACAATGCAATACCCAATACAACAAAAAAGAAAATAGTTATAAAAAGCAGTACACGCGTAGTCCACTTTACACTCTTCCAGCGGGTGGGCTTATTAGTTTGAAAAACTTGGGGGGTATTATTCATAAAGCTTGCAAGATAAAATAACCAATAGCTTTTAGATTAGATATGAAAGGCAATTGAATATTAAACAAAGATAAATGCTGGCTGACTTAAATTAATAATGTGTTTGTAATAGTTTATTGCTTAACAAATTAAACGTGTAGAAAAAAGAAGGCCCCTGTAGAAACAGGGGCCGTTTACCAAAACTAACTGCTTATGAGAAAATTGACTTTTAAACTTTATGTGATTAGTATTTCAAATCACATGCCAAAAGTAAAAACATTTTTGTTAATAAACACATAACAACCTTCATAATCTTTTTAAGAAATAGTTAAATACATAACTATAAATTTCAAAAATTATTGTTGAACTAATTTTTCAGAATTTTCTGCAAACTGCAGCGCATCTATAAATTCCTGCAAATCACCGTTAAGCACATTATCAAGGTTATAAACTGTAAGGCCTATACGGTGATCGGTTACTCGCCCTTGCGGGTAATTATAAGTTCTTATTTTAGCCGACCTATCGCCGGTGCTCACAAGGCTTTTGCGGTGACGTGATATTTCATCTTCCTGCCTTCTTACCTCTTCTTCATATAATTTTGTGCGCAGCATTTGCATTGCTTTTTCACGGTTTCCAAGCTGGCTTCGTTCTGTCTGGCATATTATTACAATACCCGTTGGAATATGCGTAAGCATCACTTTTGTTTCAACCTTATTTACATTTTGTCCACCTGCCCCTCCACTTCTTGCAGTTTCCATTTTTACATCGCTATCTTTTAAGTCAACATCTACCTCTTCTGCTTCAGGCATTACGGCCACTGTGGCAGCGCTGGTGTGCACTCTACCGCTTGCTTCCGTATCTGGCACCCTTTGCACACGATGTACTCCGCTTTCAAATTTTAAAGTACCATATACATCCTCTCCGGAAACTTCAATCTGCACTTCCTTATAACCTCCCACAGTTCCTTCGCTTTCGCTAAGCAAGGCGGTTTTCCAGCCTTTTGATTCACAATATTTTAAATACATCCTCACAAGATTTCCTGCGAATAGCGAAGCCTCATCGCCTCCGGTGCCCGCTCTTATTTCAAGAATAGCATTTTTTTCATCCTGTGGGTCTTTAGGAATAAGCATATTTCTTATCTGCTTTTCGTAGTTATCTTTTCTTTCAAGCAAAGCAGGCAATTCTTCTTTGGCGAGTTCCTTCATCTCATCATCATCACTATTTATCATTTCTTTATTAAAATCAATATCATCAAGCACTTTAGCGTATTCATTTCTTACGTTAACTATTTTTTCAAGGGTTCTGTATTCCTTACTCAATTGCTTATATTTCCTGTTATCGCTTACAATATCAGGGTTAGAAAGTGCTACTCCCAGTTCTTCAAACCTTGCTTTTATTGCATCAAGTTTATCGAGCATATTCAAATAAATTTATTGTATTAATCTCCTCAAGTATTCTTTATCCGATATTTAAAGCCATTTACCTTTGAATTACGGGATGCAAATTTAACTTAATACTTTTTACATGGGATATCGAAAGTTTGGTGCAGATTATTTATTTACCGGCACTTCTATGGCTGATAATAATTGGGTTTTAATAACTGACGGTGAGGGGGAAATTATAGATGTTGTCGATAAATCTAACGCAGGTGATGACATTGAAAATTTTAGTGGTATTCTTTCCCCTGGGTTTATAAATGCACATTGCCATTTGGAATTATCTCATTTAAAAAGCTTAATTCTGGAACAAACAGGTCTTACAGAATTTGTTTTTGAGGTGGTTACAAAACGTCATTATGACAACGAGGAAATTCTTAATTCTATAGAAACAGCAGAAAAAAATATGCTCAAATGCGGTATCGTAGGCGTTGGCGACATATGTAATAATGACTTGTCACTCCTTCAAAAGCAAAGCGAAAATCTTGCTTATTATAATTTTATAGAAGTAAGTGGATGGAACCCTGATATAGCATCTTTAAGATTTGAAAAAGCTAAAATATTTTATGATGAATTTTTAAAAAAAAATCAACAAGTTTCTATTGTTCCTCATTCTCCATATTCGGTCTCAAAAAGATTATGGGGAAAAATCGCCCCCTTTTTCCCGAACAGAGTAATAAGTATCCACAACCAGGAAACCCCGGACGAAGATCTTTTCTTTTTAAAAGGCGAAGGAGAATTAAATGAGATGTATAAGAAAATGAATATTGATAATACATTTTATAAGTATCCGGGCGTAAGAAGTATTGAAACATATTTTAAGGATCTTTCAAAAGCAGGATCGGTTATTCTTGTGCATAATACATTTATGGAACAGCAGGATTTGGATTATATAAATAAAAATAAACCAGCAGAGCAGCTCTTATCTTTTTGTCTGTGCCCAAATGCTAATTTGTATATAGAAAATACTATCCCGCCTATTGAATTGTTTTTAAATAATGAATGTAATATGGTAATCGGCACAGATAGCCTTGCATCAAACCAGCAGCTGGATATCCTGGAAGAATTAAAAACCATTTCAAAAAATTTTCCTTTTATATCGACTGAAAAATTATTGACCTGGGCAACTATTAATGGTGCAAAAGCATTGCAAATGCACAATAAATTGGGAAGTTTTGAAAAGAAGAAAAAGCCAGGCGTCGTGTTAATTGAAAACATTAAAGGAGAAAAAATCACAGAAGCATCTTCGGCAAGAAGAATTTTATGAAGAGTAATGTATTTTAACTGAGTAATTCATGCAATACGGGTAATGTTTTCATTGCCCCGAATTCAGCAATGTGAAAACTGTAATATTTTTCAAGAAAGGCCAAAATTTCTTTCCTTATGTTTTTATTTATTCTTATTTCATGTAAATCTGCAGGTTGCATAGCCTTTAATAATTGTGAAAGATGATAGCTGACGCCAGCCTCTAAAAAATAATCATTTGCTGCAATTTCTTCTGTAAATTTTCCTTCCCTAATCTCAAAAAATTTTCTTTCCGAAGAATAATTATCCTGTATGCGCAGTCCAAAAAAATGCGCTAATTGCAGTGCAAAATAAATAGGAAAGTTTGCCGTAATATCATTGTCGCACGTATCAAGCTGCATGAAGGCATCTTCGCAAAAATTAAAAAGATCAGTATTAGCTTCTGGTTGTTTCAGGCATTTTTGCAATAATTCTGTCATGTAAAGCGCAACTGTATTTTTGATAACGTTGCTTAAAATATTTTTATACAGGTAGCTCCATTTAAGGTCTTTAATGCGCTGCAAATTTTTCAGCTCGTTATGATATACCTCCATTTCAAGTATTGATGAAGATTGAAAAAAATGAGCTTTAGAAGTTTTGCTTTGTATACGCACACCATTTACTATATAGGATTGAATACCGAAAAGCTCAGTAAAAATGGCTGCGATCACCGAAGTTTCTCCATATTTTATAGTTCGAAGAACAATGCCTTTGGTAGTGTAAATCATTTGAATATGTAATAAATGCTATACTGTTTTATCTAAGTTAATCATATTCCCTTCTTGACACGAAGGCCAGCTTTTTAAGGGTAGTAAAATTTTATCGTTAAACTTATATGTAATTTCACAACGCATGTACACACTAAAAAAATCACTCGGCCAGCATTTTTTAAAAGATGAAAATGTTGTGGCAAAAATAATTAAAGAGGTTCAGCAGCATGAGCTAAAAAATTTGCTGGAAGTTGGTCCTGGCGGCGGGGCACTTACAAAATACCTGGTAAAGATTCCTAATATAAATTTCAAAGCTGTTGAATTAGATGAAGAGAAAGTAAATTATTTACTTAAGCAATTTCCGTATTTAAGTGATAAATTAATTCATGGAAGTTTTCTTACTATTAAGCGGCCGTTTGATGAACCCTTTACGGTGATTGGGAATTTCCCCTACAATATTTCTACCCAAATCCTATTTAAAATATTAGAGTGGAAAGAATATGTACCGATTATAATTGGAATGTTTCAAAAAGAAGTTGCAGAGCGGGTTGCTTCGAAAGAAGGCAACAAAGTTTACGGCGTGCTAAGTGTATTGATTCAATATTATTATGATGTCGATTACTTATTTTCAGTTAGTAATGAAAGTTTTACGCCCCCTCCAAAAGTTCAAAGCGGTGTTATTCGTTTAAGCCGACGTGAAAATTATTTCCCTGTAAAAAGCGAAAGGGCATTTTGGGTTTTGGTAAAAGCTGCGTTTAACCAGCGCCGTAAGACATTGCGTAATTGTGTTAAAAGCCTTATCGCAAAAGAAATTCTTGAAGATGATTTTTTTAACCGCCGTGCTGAAACGCTAAGTGTTGAAGAATTTGCAGCGCTTACCTTTAAAATGAACTGATGCATAACTCAATGAAATTTTTTTCCTTTTTTGTGGTAATCTCTGCAATGCTATGTTCATGTTATTCGCCGAGGTATGTTTACAGCCCTTCTACTCAAAATATCCCACTGCTTAATAAAAAAAATGACTTGGAATTTTCAGCTTTTTATGCAGGTTCTTTAAATGCTTTTAAAGGAAAAGGCAATTACAACCGGGGATTTGATATTCAATCGGCATGGGCTGTGAGTAATCATTTTGCGTTGATGGTGAATGAGAGTGCGAGGTGGGAAAAGAATGGAGCTAATGATACTTTTTTTTACAGCGATAGTTCTTCTTTATCTTATAAAAGAAATTTTACAGAGTTTGGGTTCGGCTATTTTTCACTGATGCATCACAATGCAAAAATGAAGATCCAGTTATTTGGAGGAGCCGCTTTTGGCGGTTCAAAAATATCAGATGATTATTTTTCAAATGGAATTCAAACTGATAAATATCACAACAGTAAGGTTATCAAAATTTTTGTACAGCCCGCTCTTATTTATAGTCCAACAAAAAACTTTTCAGGTGCTCTTACATCAAGATTTACAGAAGTAATTTTTGCTCACATTAACACAAACTATACATTAAGCGAACTTGATAATTATATCCTGGATAGCCTTAACACTTCGCCTGTTTACTTTTGGGAGCCGGCAGTGAGCTATACTTTTGGTTTTAAAAAAGTTCCGGTAAAGATAAGAGTCCAGGGCTCTATAACTATCCTGATAAATCATCGTTTTGTTGAACACAGAACCGGTAATCTTGCACTGGGTGTCATTGCTGATATTTCGCAAAGGAAAAAAATTAAAGAACCTGCTTCCAAAAACTAACGGATGTAATTTCCTTTTCTTTAATCGTAATTTTGCAAGTATGTTAATGCAGCCTGAAAGACTTTATATGATTGATAATATAGTTACTAAAAAAATAAGGCTTGTTACTGCGGCTTCGCTATTTGATGGCCACGATGCGGCTATTAATATTATGAGGAGGATTTTGCAAAGCAAAGGCGCTGAAATAATACATCTGGGCCATAACAGAAGTGTTCATGAAATTGTAGAATGCGCAATAGAAGAAGACGTTCAAGGTATCGCTGTTACCAGTTACCAGGGCGGCCACATTGAATTTTTTAAATACATGAAAGACCTGCTTGAGGAAAATGGTAGTGGACATATCAAAATTTTTGGCGGTGGCGGTGGAACTATTTTACCTGCGGAAATTGAAGAGTTACAAGCCTATGGTATAACTAAATTATATTCGCCTGATGACGGACGAACAATGGGTTTGGAAGGTATGATTGAAGACGTAGTGAAGAAATGCAGCCTCCCTTTAAACCCCGCCAGAGAAGGAGAGACAGCAGTCTCCAATGGCAATGAGAAATTTGCTTTGCAAGAATGGCGGGATATAAAGAAAGTTGCTGCCTCTATCACAAAGGCAGAAGGTGGAGAGGCAATTGAATTCTTAAATAAAGTCTCTTTGAAAAAAGAGAATAGCCGAAAGGAGGCCGCAGTTCTCGGCATTACCGGTACGGGAGGTGCCGGAAAATCTTCAGTAACCGACGAAATTGTCCGCCGGTTTTTAAAAAATTATTCTGATAAAACTATTGCTGTTCTATCCGTAGATCCGTCACGAAAAAAAACTGGTGGAGCATTGTTGGGCGATCGTATTCGTATGAATTCTATTCATCATCCCAGGGCATACATGCGCTCCCTTGCCACACGTGAAAATGATAAATCCATCAGTAAATATTTACAAGAGGCGATTGACATTTGCAAAGCAGCAACATATGATTTTATTATTTTAGAAAGTGCCGGAGTTGGCCAGAGCGATGCATCTATACTTGATTACTGCGATGTAAGTATGTATGTAATGACACCTGAGTATGGCGCCGCATCGCAGCTTGAGAAAATTAATATGCTTGACTACGCTGATATTATTTGTGTAAATAAATTTGACAAAGCGGGTGCATTAGATGCACTTCATGATGTTAAAAAACAATATAAGCGCAATCACGGGTTATGGAATACAAAAGATGAAGAATTGCCTATAATGGGAACAGTTGCTTCTGTGTTTAATGATCCCGGATGTAATGAACTATTTAATAAAATAATAGATACGGTTAATAAAAAAACTAATGCTTCTTTTGAAAAGCATGAAGAAGCAGAGCAAAATAGAAATTTAGGGAAGCCTGTTATCCCTGGGAATCGCGTTCGCTATCTTGCTGAAATAACAGAAGAAATTTTAAGCTATAACCGCACTGCTCAAGAACAGTCAGAGCTTGCTTCACAGCTGTACCAGCTAATTGGAGCAACAAAAATTATTGAAAGAAATAAGGATGTAGTAAAAGACAAAGCGGATATTGCATTAGGTGTAATACAGGATGCTGCAGTAGCTATTAATAAAAAATTATCGCCTCTTTCAAAAAAACTAATTGACGAGTGGGAGAAGCTGAAAAGTTCCTATCAAAAAGAATTTTTTGAATATGATGTAAGAGGAAAAATAATAAAACAACCATTATACTTTGAAACACTTTCTCATTCTAACATTCCAAAAATTGCAATACCACGGTTTAAAGATTGGGGAGATATTTTACGATGGAGATTTCAGGAAAATTTCCCCGGAAAATTTCCTTACACTGCCGGTGTATTTCCATTAAAGCGTGCCGAAGAAGATCCAACAAGAATGTTTGCCGGGGAAGGAAGCCCTGAAAGAACAAACCGGCGTTTTCACTATGTAAGTTTAGGACAGCCTGCAAAGCGCCTCAGTACTGCATTCGATAGCGTTACACTTTACGGGGAAGATCCGGCTATACGTCCGGATATATATGGAAAAGTTGGCAATAGCGGGGTAAGCATAGCCACCGTTGATGATGCAAAAAAGCTCTACAGCGGTTTTGATCTTTGCGATTCCAAAACATCTGTTAGCATGACTATTAATGGACCTGCACCTATAATTCTTGCCTTCTTTTTAAATGCAGCAATTGATCAGCAATGTGAGAAATATATAATTGATAATAACTTACGGGAATGCATAAACGAAGTTATTGAATCAAAATATAATATTGGCCTGCTTCCAAAATATCTCGGTGTTAATGGAGCGCCAGCGCTGCCCGAAAAAGGAGAGATGACCGGCCATTTGCCCAAAGGAAATAACGGGCTTGGTTTAAGGCTGCTTGGCTTATCTGGCGAAGATGTTTTAGATAAAAAAATTTATGAAGAGATAAAAGCAAAGACACTCGCAACCGTTCGTGGTACGGTGCAGGCAGATATTTTAAAAGAAGATCAGGCACAGAATACCTGCATCTTCTCAACAGAATTTGCCTTAAAATTAATGGGCGATGTGCAGGAATATTTCATTGAAAATAAAGTAAGAAATTTTTATTCTGTTTCTATAAGCGGCTATCATATTGCGGAAGCTGGTGCTAATCCTATAACACAGCTTGCCTTTACTTTATCAAACGGTTTTACTTACGTTGAATATTATTTAAGCCGCGGAATGCATATTGATGACTTTGCTCCAAACTTATCTTTCTTTTTCAGTAATGGAATGGATGCGGAGTATAGTGTTATTGGCCGTGTTGCCCGGCGCATTTGGGCAAAGGCAATGAAATATAAATATAAAGGCAATGAACGTTCTCAAAAATTAAAATATCATATTCAAACCAGTGGAAGAAGTCTTCATGCCCAGGAAATAGATTTCAACGATATAAGAACAACCTTGCAGGCACTTTATGCCATTTACGATAATTGTAATAGTCTTCATACAAATGCTTACGATGAAGCAATAACAACCCCTACCGAAGAAAGTGTAAGGCGTGCGATGGCGATTCAATTAATAATAAACCGGGAACTGGGAACTGCTAAAAATGAAAATCCAAACCAGGGAAGTTTTTTAACCGAAGAGCTTACAGATTTGGTGGAAGAAGCCGTGCTAATAGAATTTAACCGGATTTCTGAAAGAGGCGGAGTGCTAGGTGCTATGGAAAGAATGTACCAGCGAAATAAAATTCAGGAAGAAAGCCTTTACTACGAGAGCCTTAAACATACCGGAGAATTTCCAATAGTGGGCGTAAATACTTTTTTGAACAAAGAAGGATCTCCTACCATACTGCCGGCCCAGGTTATACGAAGTACTAGTGAAGAAAAAGATTTTCAAATAAAAAATCTCGAAATTTTTTATGAACGCCATAAAAAAGAAAATGCAAAAATGCTAAAGAGATTGCAGCAAACAGCAATTAACAATAGTAATCTTTTCCAGGAATTAATGGAGACAGTAAAACATTGTTCCCTGGGCCAGATAACACATGCTCTTTATGAAGTGGGCGGGCAATACAGGAGAAATATGTAAGATTATTGAACGAATTAAAAATTCAAGTTAACAGCTTAATGCAACTTCCTGGTGTATTCATCCAGCCGAACAATTTTACCATTTTTTATATTCATATCATCTACTATATCTGCTGAATCTTTTTTGCCCTTCATATCTTCCCAGCTTTGCCTGTACCAAAGTGTTACCCACTCTTCTTTTTTATCGTTGGAAATTACAGATTCCCAATCATCCATTTTTACATTCATGTTTTTTAATTCACTTCTTTCTTTTGTAAACATTGTTTTCATGCTGTCATTTGAAAGAGTTGTATCCATTGCATCAAATTGGAGATGAACAGAGTCCCCGAAATATTTCATAGACTCAGCGACATTTCCATCTTCATAAGCTTTCAAAGCACTTAAGGCAACCATTGTGTTTTCGGAGCTTCCTGTTTGCCAGTTATCAGGTTGTTTAATCGTGTAAGGATAATTCGGATGAGAAGCAGCTGTGCTGTCTTTAGCCGGTTCTTTTGTTTCCGTTCCACCATTATTGCAGGATATGAACGCAATTGTTACAATTAAAACCAAAGTCATTTTTTTCATAATAATTTTTTTGAAGTAATTAAAAAAAGGTGGTGAATTTTATAAGAAGAAGCAGATGATCTTGTGGCAGAATAAACAAGATAGGCATTAGAAAATTAATATGCAAGCAGATAATTCATACGAATCTCATTTTTTTAAAATGCAAAAATCTATACTGCATCTTTATATAATGCTTATTTATCTTTACTAAAAACATGCGGAGAAATTTTTTTTATATCCTGATAATTACTTGTGTAGCTTTTTCGTGCTCTTCCAACAAATATGCTGCAACCAATAAAGTTTATAAAAAGCAGGCAAAAACTTTTGGAAAAATTATAAGCCATTCACCTAAAAGAGATATTTACAACGAAAAATCGGGATGGGTAGGAACTACAAATTTTGGGCTTAGAAAACCGGACTTTGTAATCATTCATCACACTGCACAAAACAGTTGTGACGAGACTTTACAGACATTCACACTGCCGCGAACACAGGTAAGTGCTCATTATGTCATTTGTAAAGACGGAACCATTCATCACATGCTGAATGATTACTTACGTGCCTGGCAGGCTGGCAAAAGTTCGTGGGGAAATAACAAGGATATCAATTCCTGCTCAATCGGTATTGAACTGGATAATAATGGCTTCGATTCTTTTCCGCAGCCGCAAATAGAAAGCTTACTAACGTTGTTGGCTACACTAAAAAAATCATATAGTATTCCCACTGCTAACTTTATTGGCCATGCAGATATTGCTCCTTCAAGGAAGAACGATCCCAATGTAACTTTTCCATGGCAACTTCTTTCGCAAAATGGATATGGATTATGGTATGATGATACGACTTATACATCTGTGCCCGAAAATTTTAACAGCTTACAGGCATTAAGAATTATTGGTTATTCAGTTAAAGATAGTTCTGCTGCTATAGAAGCTTTTAAACGTCATTTTGAAATGCAGGATAGCAGCAAAGCATTTACTGACGGGGATAAAAAAATATTGTTCGATTTAATGAAGAAATATGAATAATGAAAATAGATTATATGCGAAAGCCCGTTTCAACGGGCTTTCTAAATGGTGATCTAACAAAATTATTTATGCAGGTTCGTGCATACCTTCTTTTATTTCTTCTAATAATTTTTTATTGAATGCTTCCAGGTCTTTCGGACTCCGACTGGTAACAAGTCCATTGTCAACAATTACTTCTTCATCTTTCCAATTTACGCCCGCATTTATTAAATCTGTTTTTAAAGATGGATAAGAAGTCATTTCTCTTCCATTTAATAAACCTGTTTCTATTAACAGTTGCGGACCATGGCATATTGCTGCAACAGGTTTTCCAGATTCAAGGAAGTCTTTCGCAAACTGAACACAGTCTTCATTTGTACGCATTTTATCCGGGTTCATAACGCCGCCTGGTATCATTAATGCATCATAGTCATCAGCATTTGCATTAGTAATGTCTACATCAACAGGTATTTCTATTGACCAATGGTCTTTGTCCCAGGCTTTCACTTTATTCTTTTGAGGAGAAATAACATCCACTTTTATACCTGCATCTTCCATTACCTTTTTAGGGCTTGTTAATTCTACTTCTTCGAACCCATTCTCTGTAATAATAGCTACTCGCTTTTCTTTTAAATTTTTCATGGTTACTATATTTAATGATTATTATTTTCCTTCTTTTTGGGAATACAGTTCGGTACTTTTTTACCATTTTTATTTCATTCCTAATTGCTCATATTATCCCAGCAAGGATTTTTGAGTGTTTTCTTTTTTTTCTTCATGGGCAAATATTGTTGGTTAAGCTTTATATGCGGAGCAATAAATGTGCCCGCCGCAGTTCATAAATTACGTATAGTTATTACACCGAAAGGTGTTAAAAAAATGCAATAGTTTTTTTAAAAGCTATAAACTATGTGGTTTTTTGGCAACAACCATTTTTGATTGTTATTTTAGCGTATAACTTTTTTACAAAAAATGCAACTCTTACCAGTTTCAGACAAAGCTTTAGCGAAGGATTTTCTTGAAGTGCCGTTAGTAATTTATAAAAATGACAAAAATTTTATCCGTCCTCTCAATAGAGATGTGAATGATGTGTTTGATATTAAAAAAAATAAAGCATTTCGTTTTGGCGAATGTATTCGTTGGATTTTAAAAGATAAAAATGAAAATCTCATAGGCCGTATTGCGGCTTTTGTAAATAAAAAATATAGAAATAAAGGTGATGAGCAGCTAACTGGAGGAATTGGTTTTTTTGAATGTATCAACAACCAGGAAGCTGCAGATTTGTTATTTGATGTAGCGAAAAGCTGGCTAATGCAGCGCGGAATGGAAGCAATGGATGGCCCAATAAATTTTGGGGAGCGTGACCGCTGGTGGGGTTTGGTAGTCGAAGGCTTTAAGCCACCGATATATTTAATGAATTATAATCCTCCTTATTATGTACAGCTTTTCGAGAATTATGGGTTTAAAAATTTTTATAACCAGATATGCTGGCATCTTTTTGTACAAACGCAATTGAATGAAAGATTTGCGGAGCAGGATAAAAAATATAATGCTAACCCGGAGTATAAAGTAGTTCATATAAAGAAAACTGAGTTGAAAAAATTTGCAACCGATTTTAGTATTATTTATAATAAAGCCTGGGCAAAACATGAAGGTAACAAGGAATTAAATAAAAATGTTGCCTATAAAATGTTTAAAACAATGAAGCCTGTAATGGATGAACATCTTATATGGTATGTTTATCATAATAATGTACCTATTGCATTTTGGGTTAATCTTCCGGAACTTAACCAAATATTCAAATACCTGAATGGCAGATTTGATCTTTTCGCAAAGCTTAAATATTTATGGCTTAAAAGAAAAGGTATCTGCAATAAATTCACAGGAATTGTTTTTGGGGTGATACCCGAATATCAAGGTAAGGGAATTGACTATTATATAATTGTAGAAGGCGCTAAAGTAATTCAGAACGACAAACAATACAATGAACTCGAACTTCAATGGCAGGGAGATTTTAATCCCAGGATATTAAATATTTCAAAAAATCTAGGAGCCACGCAAAGCAGGATACTCGCCACTTACAGATATATCTTCGATAGGAGCAAGGAATTTAAAAGGCATCCTGTTTTGAATTAAAATTTCCAGATTTTAACAACCGTTGCCGCCTATTCCATTGACATATTCTTTTAAGATTTCGTTTCTTAACTTGCAGTATATTTTTTAAAATTAATTTCCATTTTAGGAGTTAAGGTATGGACAAATTTATAGTATCAGCAAGGAAATATCGTCCGCAAAACTTTAGCACAGTTGTAGGGCAATCACATATAACAACCACGCTAAAAAATGCAATTAAGAATAATCAATTAGCACATGCATTTTTATTCTGCGGTCCTCGTGGTGTTGGTAAAACAACATGTGCACGTATTCTTGCAAAGACAATCAATTGCGAAAACAGAACACCCGATGGCGAAGCATGTAATGTTTGTAATTCATGTGTTTCGTTTGATAACGGCACGTCGCTTAACATTCATGAATTGGATGCAGCCAGCAATAATTCAGTAGATGACATTCGTTCCTTAGTTGACCAGGTAAGATTTGCTCCGCAGGCGGGGAAATACAAGGTATATATAGTGGATGAAGTTCACATGTTAAGTACTGCAGCGTTTAATGCCTTCCTTAAAACACTGGAAGAACCACCACCATTCGCGATTTTTATTTTGGCAACTACAGAAAAACATAAAATACTTCCTACCATACTTTCCCGTTGCCAGATATTCGATTTTAAAAGAATTACCAACCAGGATACAGTGGAACATTTGCAGGAAATATGCGAAAAAGAAAGCATAAAAGCCGATAAAACGGCACTTCATATTATTGCTCAAAAGAGCGAAGGTTGTTTAAGAGATGCATTAAGTATTCTTGATAAAATTGTAAGCTTTACCAATGGCGAATTAACGTATGTCAATACGCTTGAACATTTAAATATTCTTGATGAAGATTATTATTTCAGGTTGATTGATGCCATGCAAAACCAAAATGTGAGTGACGCTCTTTTATTATTTGAAGAAATAAACCGTAAAGGTTTTGAGGGTGACCTGGTATTAAATGGTTTCGCCGAATTTGTAAGAAATCTTTTGGTAAGCAAAGATGCTAAAGTAGCTATGTTACTTGAAGTATCCGAGGGCTTTAAGCAGCGATATCTTGATGTGGCCTTAAAGATGGATGCAGCCTGGTTATTAAGCGCTTTGAATATATTAAGCGAAGCTGAAATTAACTACAGGCAGGCAAGAAATAAGCGACTGCATGTGGAACTTACGATAATAAAGCTTTGTTTTTTGCAGCAATCAATAGAATTAGTGAATAGTGATGGCCAGCTCGTTAAAAAAAAACAGGTTGAAAGCACGAAGCCTGTTGCTTTTAGATCGCTGTCTCCTGTGATATTTAAAGAAAAAGATAACGGATCTATAAAGGCGAAACAACAAATAGCAACTGATATAACAGGCAATTCGCAAAACGGAAGCTCTGGTGAAATAAGCAAAGAGGCAAAACTTATTATTAAAGAATTTAAATTACCAACCTCTCCGGCTGATCATACACATATTACTAACGTAAAGCCACAAACGAAAATTAAAAAGTTAAATTCCCTTGAAAAAATCCAGGAGCAGGTGGCTCGTGAAAACAGGGAAAATGGGAATAATACAAAAGAGATTAATGAAGAAGAGCTATATATTACCTGGGGCTTATATATTGAAAAGCTTCGTAAGAATAACAATCATTCAGCGGTTACCAATTTTAAATCTGCAAGGCTTAACATTGTAGATAATAATTGTATAGAAATAGTAACCGATAATAATATTCAGCAAAAATTTGTTGAGGCAGAAAGAGCGGCTTTAATAGAACACCTCCAGGCACATTTTAACAACCGGTTTTTAACCTATCGGGTAAGCATAAACGAAAATGAAAATAACAGTAAAGTGGAAGAAAGACCACTTACAACTAAAGAGCAATATTTAAAAATTATTGAAGAGTACCCATTGGTAAAGGAATTAAAAGACAGGCTGGGTCTGCAACTGGATTATTAATTTTGCCGTTATTGTAAAGCCTATCAATTTGTTCATCTGCTTCTAAAAGTTACCTTTGCAAAAAATTGAATATTGTTTGTCTTATCAACGGCAAACATTTTTATTTAGCAGTTATGAATAATCAAAATTTATCAGAACAGGAAATAATCAGAAGAGACAAATTAAAAGAGTTTGAAAAGCTTGGCATTGATCCTTATCCTGCAGAATTATATCCTGTAAATGCTGATTCGGCTTCTATAAAGAATAATTATAAAGGTGAAGACAATAAAGATGATTTTGCCGACGTATGCATGGCCGGAAGAATTATGAGCATTCGCGATATGGGGAAGGCATCGTTCGCGGTTCTGCAAGATTATAGCGGCAAAATACAATTATATATTCGCCGCGATGATATTAGTAACGGCGATGATAAAACGCTGTATGATATCGTCTGGAAAAAGCTGGTTGATATCGGTGATATCATTGGCATAAAAGGCTTTGTATTTACAACTAAAACCGGCGAAACATCTGTTCATATTAAGGAATTGACGATGCTTTCAAAATCGTTGCGGCCATTACCAGTTGTAAAAGAAAAAGACGGTGAAACTTTTGATGAAGTAACGGATGCAGAATTCAGATATCGGCAACGATATGCAGATATTATTGTTAATCCACAGGTGAAACAAACGTTTGTGAAACGTACCAAAATGATCAATGCCATGCGGCAATTTCTTAATGACCACGGTGCGCTTGAAGTAGATACGCCCGTCCTGCAAAATATTCCCGGAGGGGCTGCAGCAAGGCCTTTTAAAACCCATCATAATGCATTGGATATTCCATTTTATTTACGCATTGCCAATGAGCTTTTTTTAAAAAGGTTAATTGTAGGTGGCTTTGAATGGGTGTATGAATTCAGCCGTAATTTTCGCAATGAAGGGATGGATCGCACACATAATCCTGAGTTTACCATACTTGAATTTTATACCGCCTATAAAGATTATTTATGGATGATGGAAACTACGGAACAATTATTGGAAACTGCTGCTATTGCAGTAAATGGAGTTTCTAAAGTGAAAGCAGGCGATGTTGAGATTGATCTTAAGGCACCTTACAAACGAATATCAATGTATGATGCTATTAAAGAATACACAGGAATTGACGTAAGCGAAAAAAATGAAGATGGCTTAAGAGAAGTTTGCCAGCAGTTAGGCATACGCGCAGATAGAACTATGGGCAAAGGAAAGCTCATTGATGAAATATTTTCAGAAAAATGTGAAGACAATTTTATACAACCAACCTTTATAATTGACTACCCGGTAGAGATGAGCCCGCTTACCAAAAAGCATCGCAGTAA
>Ga0070679_100000835_pt1 | contig 26788 bp, 22 predicted proteins | sample KBSC63BmetaG_FD_65652 | JGI IMG/M metagenome (GOLD analysis project Ga0070679, IMG submission 65652) | Corn rhizosphere microbial communities from Kellogg Biological Station, Michigan, USA - KBS C6-3B metaG | ecosystem: Host-associated > Plants > Roots > Rhizosphere | place: USA: Michigan... | reverse complement strand
CGCCGAAGCTGCGCGTCGATCTGCCGCCGCCGCCGGCGAACACGGTGGTGTCGACGCCGCTGCCGACGACCGAGTCGAAGCCGGTCGCGGTGGCGCAGGCCAAGCCGACGCCGCCGCCGGTCAAGGAGCCGCCGCCGGTCAAGGAACCGAAGGCGACGGCGCAGAAGGAGCCGGTCCACGAGAAGAAGGTGAAGGTTCCGACCATCAAGGACGACGACGACTTCGCGCCGGTCAAGCTCGGCAAGAAGGAGGCGATGGAGGCGCCGTCGTCGGCGCAGGCGGCCGCGGCCTACAAGGCGAAGGACTTCGCCAACGCCGAGCGGCTCTATCGCCTCGAGTCGCGCAATCAGCCGCTCAAGCAGATGGAGAAGACGGTCGCGTTCGCCAACCAGATTCGCGACCTGAAGTCGGTGCTCGACAAGGCGGCCAGCGACGAGGGCAAGAACCCGCAGGCGGCGGTGAGCGACTACGAGGCGGCCATGGCCATCGACGGGCGCGTCGGCCACGGGCAGCACGCCGGCTACTTCAAGCAGCGCATCGGCAAGCTGCAGATTCCGCTGGCGCAGCAGGCGTTCTCGCAGGGCAGGTACGAGCAGGCGTTCGCGGCGGTGCAGGCGGCGCAGCGGGCCGGCGCCGGCGACGGCGGCCTGTTGAAGCAGCTCGAGTCGAAGGCCAAGGAGCTGACCGACAAGGGCGCGTCGGTGCAGAAGTCGAATCCGGCGCAGGCCAAGACCTATTGGCACCAGGCCATCAAGATCGTGCCGTCGAGCTCGCCGAGCTATGCGCGCGCGTATCAGCTGCTCAACGCGGGCGGCGGCGCGCACAAAGACGAAGACGAAGACTAGCGCGCGGGCCGGAACAACGCGGCGCGCGGCGATGTTGAGTCATCACGGGTGATGGACGCGTCGACGCGACGGCTGAGCTCGTGGGCGTGGGCGATCGCGGCGTGCGTGCTGGTCGTGCACGTGGCGACGAGCGGGCGCTACGGCTGGTTTCGCGACGAGCTGTACTTCGTGGCGTGCGGGCACCACCTGGCGTGGGGCTATGTCGATCAGCCGCCGTTGATCGCGCTGATGGCGCGGATCTTTTCGATCGGCCAGTCGCTCTATCTGTTCCGCCTGCCGGCGGCGCTGGCGCATGCGGCGCTGGTGCTGCTCGTGGCGCACGCGGCGCGGCGCATGGGCGGCGGAGCCTTCGCGCAGGCGATGGCGGCGACGGCGACGGCGCTGGCGCCGATCTTCCTCGCCTTCGGGCATCTCCTGACGATGAACGCGTTCGAGCCGCTGGTGTGGCTCGGTGCGGCGCTGGTGGTGCTCGCGATCGTCGACGGCGCCGATGCGCGGCTCTGGGTGCTCGGCGGCGCGATCATCGGCGTGGGCCTCCTCGACAAGCACTCGGTCGCGTTCTTCGCGATCGCGCTCGTCGTCGGCCTGGCGGCGACGAAGCAGCGGCGCCTGCTGGCGACGCGCTGGTTCGTGGCGGCGATGGCGCTGGCGGCGCTGATCGTGCTGCCGCAGGTGGCGTGGCAGATCGGCCACGGCTGGCCGATGCTCGAGCTTCTGCGCAACGGGCGGCTCTACAAGAACGAGCCGGTGTCGCCGCTCGGGTTCTTCGTCGGGCAGCTCGAGCTGTTGCATCCGCTGGCGGCGCCGGTGTGGATGCTCGGGCTGTGGCAGCTGTTGCGCGTGCCGCGGCTGCGGCCGCTCGGCGTCGCGGCGCTGGTGGCGGCGGGGATCGTGATCGCGGGTCACGGCAAGATCTACTATCTCGCGTCGCTCTATCCGCTGCTGTTCGCCGCGGGCGGCGTGGCGATCGAGTCGCTGCTCGAGCGCGTGTGGTCGCGCGCGCTCGCGCTCGGCGTGCTGGCGGCGGGCGGCCTCGTGACGCTGCCGCTGGCGCTGCCCGTCTTGTCGGTGCCGTCGCTGCTCGGCTACCAGATGGCGCTGCACTTCGATCCGCCGCACACCGAGCGGCTCGACTATCGCCCGCTGTCGCAGATCTTCTCCGACGAGCACGGCTGGCCCGAGCTGGAGGCGGCGGTGGCGCGCGTCTATTGGTCGCTGCCGCCCGAGGAGCGGCGACGCGCATCGCTGTACACCCACAACTACGGCGAGGCGGGCGCGCTCGACCTGTTCGGCGCGCGCGACGGCCTGCCGCCGGCGACGAGCGGGCACAACGCCTACTGGATGTGGGGCCCGCCGACGGGCGACATCGTCATCTCCGTCGGTGAGCGCAAGCGCGATCTCGAAAAGACGTTCGACGACGTGCGCGAAGCGGCGCGGCTGCCGCCGAACCCGTGGGTGATGCCGTACGAGGACGAGCTGCCGGTCTACGTGTCGCGCCACCCGCGCGTGCCGGTCGCCGAGATCTGGCCGCTCACGCGCCGCTACGACTAGGCACTGTCCCCAACGGGCGCGCGCCGAATCGCGCGGCGATTGCGGTACCCTCGGGGGATGGCCTCGGCTCCCCACGCACCGCCGACGGACGTGCCGTCGATCCTGGCGCGCGTGCCGCGCCCGCGCCGCGCCGTGGTCACCGCCGGCATGCCCTACGCGAACGGCCCGCTGCACCTCGGGCACCTCGCCGGCGCGCACGTGCCCGCCGACATCCATGCGCGCTGGCTCGGGCTCGTCATCGGCCGGCAGAACGTGCTCTTCGTCTGCGGCACCGACGACCACGGCTCGACCAGCGAAGTCGCCGCGCTCGCCGCCGGGAAGCCGATCCGCGACTTCATCGACGACATCCACGATCAGCAGGCGCGCTCGCTCGCGCGCTATCACATCGCCCTCGACGTCTACAGCGGCACGTCGCGGCCCGACACGTTTCCCACGCACGTCGCCAACGCGCATTGGTTCCTGCGCCGGCTGCGCGACCACGGGCTCCTCGCGAAGCGCACCACGCAGCAGTGGTTCGATCCCACGCTCGGCCGCTTCTTGCCCGATCGGCTCGTGCGCGGCAAATGCCCCAACCCGAAGTGCGACAACGACGACGCGTTCTCCGACGAATGCAACCGCTGCGGCAAGCAGTACGCGCCGACGGCGCTGGGCTCGCCGCGCTCGACGTTGTCCGACGCGGTGCCGGTCATGCGCGATACCACGCACCTGTGGCTCGACATGGGCGCGGTCTCGGAGACGCTGCGCGTGTGGGCCGAGGGCAAGAAGAAGACGTGGCGCCCGACGCTCTACACCGACGTGCTCGGCTACCTGTTGCCGGCGCTGCGCTTCGACGGCGCGCACGAGGCGGCCTATAAGCTCCTCAAGCCCGCGCTGCCCGCGCACAAGAGCAAGTACGCTCTCGGCAAGAAGGTGGTGTTGCAGTTCGCCGACCGTCGCGCGCTCGACGAGGCGCGCGGCGTCCTCGACGGCAACGGCATCGAGAGCGAGCTCGCCGACGACTGGGCGCATCGCGCCATCACCCGCGACGTCAGCTGGGGCATTCCGCTGCCGCCCGAATTCGACGGCGAGCTCGCCGGCAAGACGCTCTACGTCTGGCCCGATTCGCTGATCGCGCCGGTCTCGTTCAGTCAGGTGGCGCTGGCGAAGCGCGGCGAAGATCCTGCGCGCGCCGACGAGTTCTGGCGCGATCCCGAGGCGCGCATCTGCCAGTTCCTCGGGCAGGACAACGTCTTCTTCTACGTGCTCATGCAGGGCGCGATGTGGCTCGGCACGCAGGACGATCCGCACCGCGCGCCGGCGCGCGGCGACCTGACGCTCACCGACGTCTTCAGCTGCTTCCACCTCACCGTCGGCGGCGAGAAGATGTCGAAGTCGCGCGGCAACTTCGTGACCGCCGACCAGCTGCTCGACGAAAAAAAGTACGACCCCGATCAGATCCGCTACTTCCTCGCGCTCCTCGGGCTGCCCGAGAAGCAGTCGAACTTCGAGTTCGACACGCTCGACGAGCGCAACGCCTTCCTCGCCGGACCGATGAACGCGGCCTTCGAGCGCCCGATCTCGGCGGCGCACTCGAAGTTCGGCGGCCGCGTCCCCGACGGCGTGCTGCTCGACAAGGTGGTGGCCGACACCGCGCGCATCGTGCAGCGCTACGTGCGCGCGATGGAGCGCGCCGACTGGCCGACGCTGCTCTTCGACCTCGAGAACTACGCGCGCACCATCAACAGCTTGTTCACGCAGTACAAGCCGCACGACGATCGTCATCCGGAGGAGGGGCGGCGCAACGCGCTCTACTCGGCGTTCTACGTGCTCAAGAACCTCATGATCATGCTCTATCCGTTCGTGCCGGCGACGATGGAGCGGCTGCGCGAGTCGCTGCGCCTGCCCGCCGACGTCTTCCGCATCGACGAGCTCGGCACCGGCCTTCCCGCCGGCCACGAGCTCGGCGCCAAGGGCGTCTACTTCCCGCCCGTCGCTAGCTGAGCGTGTCGGCGCGGCGCGCGGCGGCGAGCACGTCGGGGATGGCGAGCGTGCCGACGAAGCGGTTGCCCTCGCGCGGCGAGATCACCGGCAGGCGCGTCGACTCGGCGGCGAGCGCGCGGCGCGTCGCTTCCCACAAGGAGGCGTCGACGGAGACGGCGCCGGCGCGCTCCATCACGTCGGCGGCGACGACGAGATCGAGATCGGGCAGATCGGCCAGCACCTCGCGCAGCGCCTCGAGCGTGATCATGCCGAGCAGCTCGCCGCCGGCGCCGACGACGAACAGATCGTCGCCCTCGGCCATCGTCGCCATCTTGGTGACGACGTCGGCGAGCCGCGTCTCGGGTCCGACCTTGGGCGCGTCGGCGCGCACCAGCGAGCGCACGCCGGTGCGCTGCATCCACGCCGGTCTGGTGATGCGCGGCAGCTCGACGCCCTTGCGCTTGAGCGGCGCCGTGTAGATCGACTCGGGCGTGAGCGCGCGGCTGACCACCGCCGAGACGACGCAGGCGGCGAGCAGCGGCAGGATCACGCCGTAGCTGCCGGTCATCTCGAACAGCATGAGCGCGGCGGCCATGGTCGCGTGCGTCGAGCCGGCGAGGATCGCGGCCATGCCGACGAGCACGTAGCCGCCCGTCGACGGCACCACGTGGGGCCACAGCCAGTGCGCGAGGCTGCCGAAGGCGCCGCCCGTGAGCGCGCCGACGTAGAGCGACGGCGTGAACAGCCCGCCCGGCACGCCCGACGACGCGCACAACGCCGAGACCGCGAGCTTGAGCAGCGGCAGCGTGAGGATGAGGACCAGCGGCAGCGCCCCGACGAGCGCCATGTTCACCGTGTCGTAGCCGTTGCCGTAGAGCTGTGGGTAGAAGATGCCGGCGACGCCGAGCACCGCCAGCGACACGATCGGTAGGACGCGCCGCACGCGCTTGTTCATGCGGTGTGACCACTCCGACGTCGTCTCGACGGTGCGCACGAACAGCGCCGAGACCACGCCGACGAGCGCGCCGAGCACGAGGTAGAGGATGAGCTCGCGCGCATTCTCCAGCTTGTAGGGCGGGATGACGTACGACGGATGATCCTCGAGCAGCGCGCGCGAGATCAGCGTCGCCGAGACGGTGGAGAAGATGATGGGGCCGTAGAGCTCGAGCGACAGGCCGCCGAGGAACACCTCGAGGCCGAAGAGCGCGCCGCCGATGGGCGTGTTGTAGGCGGCGGCGATACCGGCCGAGGCGCCGCACGCGACCAGCAGCTTGAGCTGATCGGCGTCGACGTTGGCGCGGCGTCCGAGCCAGCTGGCGGCGGCGGCGCCGAAGTAGATGAGCGCGCCTTCGCGACCGACCGAGGCGCCCATGGCGACGGCGACGAGCGTGAGGAAGCCGCGGGCGAGCGCGGCGCGCAGCTTCATGCGGCCCGAGCGCACCCAGATCGACTCCAGGATCTCCGACGAGCCGTGCCCTTCGGCGGCGGGGCCGAGCACGAGCGAGACGAGCACGATGATGACGCCGGCGCCGATCGGCACGACCACGCGGCGCCACGCCGGTGCCGCCTGCGTGACGTCGAGGAGCGAGCCGTGGCCGTGCCAAGCCAGCGACTGCACGAGCTGCATGAAGTGCACGCCGGCGACGGCGCCGACGCCGGCGATGAGGCCGACCAGCGGCACCAGGATCCAGAAGCGCCGCGACGGGGGTGACAGCTCGCGCAGGTACCCGCCGAGCGTGTCGTGGAACACGCGCGCCAGCCGCGGCTTGGGTGCGCGCGGCGCAAGCGGCGGCGCAGATGTCATCATAGTGAATGTAGGAGCGGTCGCCGATGCCTCAAGCGGCAACCGCCCGAGGCACGGGGTTTGCGATGTATACGGGCGTGAGCTCTGTAGCCGTCGCGTGCAGTTGGGGCGCGCTCGGGCTGTTGGCCGGCCTGTTGGTGTTGGTGTATCTGGCGATGCGCGCGCGCCTGGCGCGGGCGCGGGCGAGCGAGCGGACGGCCGTGGAGCGGCGCGACCGCTTCTTCGCCGTGGCCGCGCAGGAGCTCGATGCGCCGCTCGTCACCTTGCGCGGGCGCATGGCCGGGCTCGATTCGTGGAGCGCCACGCCCGATCGCGTGGCCGGGCTGGTGCGCGAGATCGATCAGCTGCGCGAGCTGGTGAGCGAGCTCGGACGCGTGCCGGCGCCGATCGACGAGCGCGAGCGCGCGGAGCTGGATCTGGCGGAGCTGGTGCGCGAGATCGTGGCGCAGCCGCCGTTCTCGGACCGCGGGCCGTCGGTGATTCTGCGGGCGTCGCCGACGCGGCTGTGGGCGGATCGCGCGCGGCTGGCGACGGGGCTGCGGGTGCTCTTGTGGGTGGTGCGGCGGGACGTGGGGGCGCAGGACTCGATGGTCGTGACGGTGTCGTCGGACGAGGAGTCGGCGTTCGTGGAGATCGACAGCGGCGGGGCGGGGGAGATCGCCGATGCGCTGGAGCGGCTGCCGGCGGTGGCGTATGGCGTGGCGGAGCCGGGGGGAACGCCGGGGACGACGTTGGCGCTGCAGGTCGCGAGTCAGGTGGCGCGGGCGCACGGCGGGCGCTTGTCGGCGTCGGCGAGGGTGGGGCAGGGCGAGCGGTTCGTGGTGGAGCTGCCGCTCGTCGCCGGGACGCATTGACGGTCGTGCGCGAGTGGCGCATCGATACCTGCCTCGCCCACGGAGGCCGGTGGTACCAGGGCCGTTGTGACGATCGGCGGTAACATGTCACGCCGCGCGCGCCGGGCTCACGCCGCTGACCGACGCGCCGCCAACCACGCGCCGACGCCCCCGTCGCGCCGACGTCCCCGTCGCTACGGCTCGCCCGCCGCCCCGCGCGCCGTCGTGCTCGCCAGATACGCCGGATCCCGCGCGCGCATCATGTCCCCCAGCGGCCGATGCGCCTCCAGCGCGTGCCACGGGTTGAACGACGCCGCTTCTATCTTCTCCGCCAGCGCCTTCCCCTCCGCGCCCGCCACGTCCTGGCGCACCAGCGTCAACCGCGCCACCACCACCGCCGGCGTCTTCCACTCCACCGACGTGTCCTCGATCGGCGTCGACGCCTCGTCCTCGAAGAAGCGCACTTCGATCTCGTACACGATCGCGCCCTCGCGCAGCCGCGCCGCCAGATCCTCGCCGAGATAGTGCGGCGACTTCGACTTCGCCGGCGCCGGCGGCGGCGCCACCGGCCGCGCCGAGTAGCGCACCGCGTACGGCCCCAGCTGAATCGCCATCGGGCTCCAGAACTGCTCGCCCGCCAACGTCGGAATCGACTTCAACGTCCCCTTGGACAGCGACCGCAACAGGCGCAGCGTCCGCGGCAACCCGAAGCGCCCGACGAGCCGCGGCAACAGCGTCAGCGGCTTCTGCGCCACCCCGACGAACCACATGAACTCGGCCGCGTTGCGAAACTCCAGCTTCGGCACGTGGATCATCGACAGATCCTGCGTCTGCGCATCCGCCAGCGCCGCGATCACCTTCTTGCCCGGCACGCCGAGCACCTTGACCGCCATGCCGCGCACGTCGCCTTTGCGATCGTCCTGCACGCGGATCGATCCGTTCGAGAAGCGCACCCACGCGTCGTACTTCTTCGGCTTCGCGAACAGCCCGTGGCGAGCATGCTCCGGCAGCCCGTCGAGCACCTCGAGCTCGGCGCGCACGCCGGCCAGCATCTTCGGATGAAACCCGCGCGTGACGCCGCCGTCCTTGGCCGCGCGCGCCTTCTGGATCGCGGCCACCTCGGCCGCGTAGCCGGCGAACCGCTCCTTCTCGTCGGCCGCGACGATTTCCTTCCACTCGGTGCTCGGCATCATGCTGCTCCCTTGATCTTGGCCCACGCCGGATGCTTGCCGATGAGCGCGAGCGCCTTCTTGGTCAGCGTCTTGCCCGGCTCCACGTGATACCAGGTCGACGCGCCCGACGGATGCGGCAGCGGGATCACGTCGATCGCCCGCCCCGCGTGCGTCCACGCGTGCTTCTTGCCGATCGTCTCCACCAGCGGCGCCTCCGCCAGGAAGCGCGCGATCGCCAGCTTGCCGACGGGGATGATGAGCTCGGGCCGGCAGATCTCGAGCTCGCGCTCCAGCCACGGCGCGCAGTTCGCGATCTCCTCCTCCGACGGCACGCGATCGCCGCCCTTCGGATTCTTGCCGGGAAAGCAGCGGCACACCGCCGCCATGTACACGTTGTCGCGGAAGGTCTCCTCGTCGACGCCGAGCGAGCCGAACCACTTGAACAGGTTGCGCCCCGCCGTCCACGCGAACGGCTTGCCCAGCACCGGCTCCTTGTCGCCGGGCGCCTGCCCGACGAAGACGATGGGCGACACCACCGGCCGCCCGACGACGACCGGCTTGCCCATCATCGGACAGCGCGCGCACTTCGACAGCGCGCGCACGTGCTCCTCGATCAGCGCCAGCCGCTCCGATCGCGCCGGCCGCTTGGCCGCGCTCACGCCGGCTCTTGCTGCGTCATGCAGTGCAGCGTGCCGAGGCCCCACACCAGATCCACGCAGTGCACGCCGACCACCTCGCGCCCGCGGAACAGCTCGCCGAGGATCCCGAGCGCCACGCGATCGGCCGGATCGTTGAACGTCGGCACCAGCACCACCTCGTTGGCGATGTAGAAGTTGGCGTAGCTCGCCGGCAGCCGCCGCCCCTCGAACCCGAGCGCGCGCGGCATCGGCAGCGCCACGACCTCGAGCTTGCGCCCCTTGGCGTCGCGCGCGCCTTGCAGCCGCTCGCGGTTCTCGGCGAGCGCGCGATGGTTCTCGTCGGCCGCGTTCGGCTCGCTGCACAAGACGACCACGCCCGGCGCGACGAAGCGCGCCAGATCGTCGATGTGCCCGTGCGTATCGTCGCCGGCGATGCCGCGGCCGAGCCACACGACGCGCTCGGCGCCGAGCTGCTCCTTCAAGACGCCCTCGAGCTGCGCCGTCGAAAGCTCCGGATTGCGCTCCTGCACTTTGTCCTGCAGGCACTCCTCGGTCGCGAGCAGCGTGCCTTCGCCGTCGACGTCGACGGCGCCGCCCTCGAGCACGACGTGCGTGCCGTGCGCCTCGACCCGCGCCACCTCCACGCCCGCCGCCTGCGCGATCGCCGGCGCCACGCCGACGTCGAGCTGCCAGTCGTCGTACTTGGCCCACGCGTTGAACCGCCAGTGCGTCGCGCGCTTCTTGCCGTCGCGCATCACGAACAGCGGCCCGGTGTCGCGCGTCCACGAGCGATTGGTCGGTACGCGCACGAAGTCCCAATTCGCCGCCGCGCCGACGAGCTCGAGCGTCGCGCGCGCCTCGTTCTCGACGGCGTCGTTGGACACCAGGATGCGCACGCGCTCGTGCGGCGCCAGCAGCCGCACGAACTCGCCGTACACCCAGCGGATCGGCGCAAACTTGCCCGGCCAGTCGCTCTCGTTGTGCGGCCACGCGATCCACGTCGCCGCGTGGCGCGCCCACTCCGCCGGCATGCGCGTCACTCGCTTCGCTCCCGACGCCGGCGGCCCCACGGACCGCCGACAAACATCGATCTACACCGCTCGCTTCGCTCGCTCATCATCAATCGTTGTCCAAGAAGCGACTGGTGATCGGCGCGTACGCATCGATGCGCCGATCGCGCAGAAACGGCCAGTTGCGCCGAATCTCCTCGACGCGCGCGCGATCGCACTCGACCACCAGGATCTCCTCTTCAGTGCGCGACCCTTCCTTGACGACGATGCCGAACGGATCGGCCACGAACGAGCCGCCCCAGAACTCGATTCCGCCGTCCGACGGCCCTTCGTGCCCGACGCGATTCACCGCCGCCACGTACACGCCGTTGGCGATCGCGTGGCTGCGCTGGATCGTCTGCCACGCCGACGCCTGCGCCGCGCCCCACTCGGCCTTCTCCTTCGGGTGCCAGCCGATCGCCGTCGGATAGAAGAGCACGTCGGCGCCGCGCAGCGCCGTCAGCCGCGCGCCCTCGGGATACCACTGATCCCAGCACACGAGCGTGCCGATGCGCCCGAACCTGGTGTCGTGCGCGCGAAACCCGAGGTCGCCCGGCGTGAAGTAGTACTTCTCGTAGTAGAGCGGATCGTCCGGGATGTGCATCTTGCGGTAGAGCCCGCGGATCGCGCCGTCGGCGTCGAGGATCGCCGCCGTGTTGTGATAGAGCCCGGCCGCGCGCCGCTCGAACAAGGACGCGATCACGACCACGCCGCGATCCTTGGCGATCTTGCTCAGCCGCTCCGTCGACGGGCCGGGGATCGGCTCGGCCAGATCGAACGTGGCCGCGTCCTCTTTCTGGCAGAAGTACTGCGACCGAAACAGCTCCTGCAGGCACACGATCTGCGCGCCCTGTTTGGCCGCCTCGACGACGCGATCGGCGGCCTTGTCGAGGTTCTCGCGCGGATCGAGCCCGCAGCGCATTTGAACGAGGCCGATGGTGAACTTCGTGGCGTTCATGGCGCCGGAATCTACCACTGCGAGAGCGAGACGTCGACGAAGCGAGCGAGCGGCTGCCAGACCGCGCACAGGGCCACGGTCGGCGCCGCCAACAGCGCCAGCAGCGTCGTGTGAAGCTTGTAGAGCGGCAGCTCCGTGTCGCCACTTTGCTCGGGCGCCGCCTCGAAGTACATCGTCTTCAAGACGCGCGCGTAGTAGTACAGCGACACGGTCGAGTTGAGCACGCCGACGACGGCGAGCGCGATCATGAAGCTGCCGCCGCGCGCCACCAGCGCGTAGAACACGTAGAACTTGGCGAAGAAGCCCGACAGCGGCGGCAGCCCGGTGAGCGCGAGCAGGAACAGCGTCATCGACGCCGCCGCCCACGGCGCGCGCCGCCCGAGCCCGCGCCACGCCGGCAGCTCGTCGCCGACGCCGCGCTCGGCCACCGCGATCACGACGACGAACGCGCCGAGCGTCATGAACACGTAGGCCACGAGATAGAGCAAGAGCGCGCGCACGCCGTCGCGCCCACCGGCGACGATCGCCAGGAGCAAATAGCCGGCATGCGCGATCGACGAGTAGGCGAGCAGGCGCTTGACGTTCGTCTGCGCCAGCGCCGCCAGGTTGCCGAGCGTCATCGTCGCCACCGCGACGAGCCCGAAGAGGAGGGGCCACGGCGCCGGCGCGCCGCCAAGCTCCGCCGGCAGCACGCCCGCGCAGAAGCGGAGCAGCAGCGCGAAGCCGGCGGCCTTGGGCCCGACCGCGAGAAACGCGCTCACCACCGTCGGCGCGCCCTCGTACACGTCGGGGCACCACATGTGGAACGGCACCGACGCCACCTTGTAGCCGAACCCGGCGAGGCACAGCACGACCGCCAGCACCACCGTCGGCGCCGCCGTCGTCGAGCCCGCCGCCTGCAAGATCGCCGGAAAGCTGGTCGCGCCCGCCAGGCCATAGAAGAGCGACATGCCGTAGAGCATCACGCCCGACGCCACGCCGCCGTAGACGACGTACTTCAGCGCCGCCTCGGCCGACGCGCGCGCCCGCCGCCGGAAGCCGGCGAGCACGTAGCTCATGATCGATACCGTCTCGAGCGACAGGTACGCCATGAGAAGATCGCGCGCCGCCGCCATCAGCATCATGCCGAGCGTCGTCGTCAGCAGGAGCGCATAGAGCTCCGCCGCGCTCTCCTCGACGGCGTCGCCCGCGCGCAGGGCCACGAGCGCCACCAGCGCCGCCGTCATCAGGAACAGCAGCTTGAAGAAGTCGCCGTACGGATCGCGCGCGACCAGCCCGAAGAAGAGCCCGCGCGGCGCCCCCGCCGTGGCGAGCGTGGCCCACGCCGCCGCCGCTACGCCGACGAGCGACAGCACCGCTACCGCGCCGATGCGCAGCCGCCCGACCGCCAGATCGGCCGCGAGCACGACGAGCACCGTCGCCGCGAGCACGAGCTCGGGTGCGAACGCGGCCAGGCTGTGGGCGTTGTCGAGCATCAGCCGAGCACGTGGCGGACCAGCTCGCCGAGCCCCGGCCCGACGAGCCGCAACAGCGGCATCGGCCACACGCCGAGCACGATGACGAACGCCGCCAGCGGCGCCAGCGTCAGCTTCTCGCGCGCGGTCAGATCGAAAAACTGCGCGCGATCGCGCCACCCCTCGTTCCAGCGTCCGAGCAGCACCCGCTGCAGCGCCCACAAGTGATACGCCGCCGTGATGACCACGCCGAAGAGCGCGATCGCCACCACCACGCGATGCGCCGCGAAGGCGCCGAGGAACACCAGCAGCTCGCCGACGAAGCCGGACAGCCCCGGCAGCCCGAGCGACGCGAAGAACCCGAGGCCGAGCACGAAGGCATAGCGCGGCATCGCAGCGGCCAGCCCGCCGAAACGGTCGATCTGCCGCGTGTGCGCGCGATCGTAGAGGACGCCGACGAGCAGGAACAGCATCGCCGTGATCGTGCCGTGGTTGAACATCTGCAGCATCGCGCCGTTCATCCCCACGTCGGTGAACGAGGCCATGCCGACGAGGCAGAAGCCCATGTGGCTCACCGACGAGTACGCGACCAGCCGCTTCAGATCGGTCTGCGCGAAGGCGCACAGCCCGCCGTACACGATGTTGATGGCGCCGAGCACGGTCATCGTCGTCGCCGCCCACTCGGTCGCCGCGGGCAGCATCGCGAAGTTCACGCGCAGGATGCCGTAGGCGCCCATCTTGAGCAGCACGCCGGCGAGGATCACCGACACCGCCGTCGGCGCCTCGACGTGCGCATCCGGCAGCCAGGTGTGCAGCGGGAAGATCGGGATCTTGATCGCGAAGCCGATGAAGAACGCCACCCACACCACGCGCGAGAAGTCGCAGCCGAACAGCGTCAGCCCCTTGTGCGCCCAGTCATTGCTCGCGAGCTTGAGCATGTCGAACGTGTGCTGCACCGGCGTGCCGTCGACGAGCGCCGTCGGCGCCGCGTGAAAGTAGAGCGCGATGATGGCGAGCAGGATCAAGACCGAGCCGACGAGCGTGTAGAGGAAGAACTTGATCGCCGCGTACTCCTTGCGCGGCCCGCCCCAGATGCCGATGAGGAAATACATCGGCACCAGCATCAGCTCCCAGAAGATGTAGAAGAGGAAGAAGTCGAGCGCGACGAAGGTGCCGAGCATCCCCGTCTCGAGCAGAAGCACGAGCGCGAAGTAGCCGCGCACCTGCTGATCGATCCCGAAGCTGGCGAGGATGGCGATCGTCGAGATCAGCGCCGTGAGCAGCACCATCAGGATCGACAGCCCGTCGACGCCGACGAAGTACTCGACGTTGAACGCCGGGATCCACACCACGTGCTGCACGAATTGCAGCCCGCCCGCGCCGTCGAAGTGCGCCACCGCGTGCAGCGCCGCCGCGAGCGGCACCAGCGAGGTCCCGAGCGCGATCGCGCGCACCAGCGCGTGCCGCCCGCGCGGCGCCAGCATCACCAGCGCCGCGCCCACGAGCGGGAAGAAGATCATGAGCGTCAGCAGCCACGATCCGCCCGCGCGCACCGCCACCGCCGTGACCTCGCCGTCGGCCGCGTGGAGCTGCACGCCGCCGAACGCCTGCGCGTGCCGCCCGTCGGGGACAAAGGCCACGCGCAGCTCGTAGCTCTCGCCCGGCTGCAGCACGCGCCCGTTCGTCGGCTGCAGCGCGAAGCCGTCCGATCCCGGCGCCAGCTCCGCGCGCTCGATGCGCACCGCCGCGTCGCCGTCGTTGCGCACGTGCAGCAGCTTCTCGCCGGCGCCGTCGAACGTCAGCGACGACGGCGTCACCGACAGGAGCGTCATCATCAGCGCGATCGCAGTCATCGTCGGTTCTCCTTCGTCACCACCAGCTCGCCCACACGACGAGCAGCACCACGCCCATCGTCATGCCGAGCACGTAATGGCTCACGCGCCCCGTCTGCACGCGCCGCGCCGCGCGCCCGCCGCCGAGCACCAGCGCGGCCACGCCGTCGACGGCGCCGTCGACGAACAGCCGATCGATGGCGCCGGTGAGCCACGCCGCCCCGCGCGTCACCGCCGCCAGCGCGTGCACCACGCCGTCGACCACGACCTCGTCGAGCCACGCCGCCGCGCGCGCGCACGCCGCAAAGCCGCGCACGAACGTCGCTTCGTAGAGCTCGTCGATGCGGAAGTTGTCGAACGCGAACGCGTGCAGGTTCTCGTAACGCAGCCGGTTGGCCGCGCGCAGCTTGGCGTGCTCGGCCTCGTCCTTGTAGAACGCGCGCGCCGCCGCCCAGCCGAGCGTGGCCATCGCCACCGATGCCAGCATGAGACCGGCGGTCACGCGCGCCGCCGCCTCGTGCGCGGCGAAGTCGCCGGTCACGTGCGCGAGCAGCCACGCGCCGAGCGGCCCGACCACGAGCGACGCGACCGCCAGGATCGTCAGCACCGACGTCATCACCGCCGGCGACTCGCGCACGTGCCGCCGGTGCGCCGCCGTCGCCGGGCGCGCCTCGAACGTCAGGTAGTAGCTGCGGAACATGTAGAACGCGGTCATTCCCGCCGTCGCCACGCCGACGAGCCACAGCGCCATGCTCTTGCCGTAGGCGGCCGCCAGGATCTGATCCTTCGACCAGAACCCCGCCGCCCAGGGAAACCCCGCGATCGCCCAGCAGGCGACCAGGTAGCTCCAACGCGTGCGCGGCATGAGCTCGCCGAGCCCGCCCATGTTGCGCATGTCCTGCGGATCGGTCGGATCGGCCTCGACGCGCGGATCGAGCTGCGCCGGCTGATGCTCGTCGTCGCCCGCGGCCATGGCGTGCCGGTCGGTTTCGCTCTCGACGCCCTCGTCGAGGTGCCCGGTGTGGCGCGCGTGCGTGAGCCGGTGCATGCCGGCAATGACCGAGCCCGAGCCGAGGAACAGGCAGGCCTTGAAGCACGCGTGCGTGACGAGGTGGAACAGCGCCGCGCCCCACGCGCCGACGCCGAGCGCGACGAACATGAAGCCGAGCTGCGAGATCGTCGAGTAGGCCAGGACGCGCTTGATGTCGTACTGGAACATTCCGAGCATCGCGCCGCCGAGCGCCGTCACGAGCCCGACGGCGACGACGACGTCGAGCGCCGCCGGCGACAGCACGAAGAGGAAGCGCAGCCGCGCGATCAGGTACACGCCGGCCGTCACCATCGTCGCCGCGTGAATCAGCGCCGACACCGGCGTCGGGCCGGCCATGGCGTCGGGCAGCCACACGTGCAGCGGCGCTTGCGCCGACTTGCCGCACGCGCCGAAGAGGAGCAGCAGCGACACGACGAGCGGCACCGGCGCGCCGAAGATCGTCTTGGCCGCGAACGCGTGCGCGAACTCGGGCGCGCCGAAGAGCTGCTCGAGCGCGCGGAACGACAGCGTCGGCTGCACGTGCCCGACGTCGAAGTAGTAGCGATGATCGATGGCCGACCACGATCCCGCGACCGCCCAGAACAGGAGCGCCACGCCCGCGAACAAGCCCCAATCGCCGACGCGGTTGACCACGAACGCCTTCATGCCCGCGCGCGCGTTCTTCGGCTCCGCATACCAGAAGCCGATGAGCAGATAGCTGCACACGCCCACGCCCTCCCAGCCGACCAGGAGCGGCACGAAGCCGTCGCCGAGCACGAGCACCAGCATCGCGAACACGAAGAGGCTCAAGCAGGCGAAGAAGCGCCAGTAGGCCGGCTCGTCCGCCATGTACCCGACGGCGTACACGTGAATGAGCGCGCCCACGACGGTGATGACGAGCACCAGCACCGCCGACAGCGCGTCGAGCGCGAGCGTGAAGTCCACGCGCAGCCCGCCGACGTCGACCATCGTGAACACGCGATCGACGAGCACGCGTCCGAGCGCGGGATCGCGCGCCGGCAACGCCGCCAACTGCGCGACGGCGCCGATCCCGAGGCCCATGGCCGCGACGACCACGCCGACGGCGACGACGCTCACCGCGTGGCGCCCGAAGCGCCGCTGCAGCCGCGCGCCGAACGCGGCGTTGACGATCGCGCCGCACAACGGCACCAACGGGATCAGAAAGAGCCAGCCCGCGTCCACGTCACTCCTTGAGCGTCGACACGTCGTGCGCGTCGATGGTTCGGAAGTGGCGGAAGATGGCGAGCACGATGGCGAGCGCGATCGCCGCCTCCGCCGCCGCGAGCACGATGATGAACAGCGCGAACACCACGCCGCCGACGGCGCCGGCGACGAAGTGCGCGAACGCCACGAAGTTGAGCGCCGCGGCGTTGAGGATGAGCTCGACGCCCATGAGGATGGCGACCGCGTTGCGCCGCGTGGCCACGGTGAGGAGGCCGAGCGCGAACAGCGCCGCCGACACGACGAGGAAATGTTGGAGGCCGATCACGGCGCCTCCTTCCGGGTCGCGCGCGGCTCGTGCGGCTCGCGCGGATCCTGCGTCGCGCGCCGCGCGATCACCATCGCGCCGACGAGCGCCATGAGCAGCACCAGCGACGCCAGCTCGAACGGCAAGAGCAGCTCGTGCAGGAACGCCTCGCCGAGCCGCGCCGTGAGCGGCGCCGGGACCGCCTCCGTCGTCGGCCACGGCGTGTGCACTGCCACGCGCGCGCACAACGCGAACAGCGCGATCGCCGGCGGCGCGCCGAGGAGCAGGCCCGCCGACGCGTTCGAGATGCGCACCTCGCCGATGCGATTGGTCAGAAGCACCGCGAACAAGAGCAGCACCAGGATGCCGCCCACGTAGATGATGAGCTGCACGACGCCCACGAAATCGGCGCCCATATAAAGGTAGAGCCCGGCCACGCCCGCGAGCGTGCCGAGCAGCGCGAACGCCGAATACAAGATGTTGCGGAGCAGCGCCACGCCCGCCGCCGAGATCACGACGACGGCCGCGAGCAGATAGAAGAAGAACAGCGACGGCGTCATCGATGCCGCCGCAACGTCGCCGCCATCGCCCGCATCGCCGCCTCGTCCGGCGTGGCGCCGCGCGCGAGCTCGACGATGAGGTGCACGTCGCGCGTCGCCTTGGCGCCGCCCGGCCCGCACTTGTGCAGCGCGCGCTCCTTTCCGACGGCGATCGCCTCCGCATACGCGCGGCACGTCGGCCACCCGCACGCGCCGCAATCGGTCTTCGCCAGCGCCTCGCCCGCGATCACCGCCCCGAGCGCGCCGGGCCCGAGCTCTGTCGTCACGCCCGGCGCCAGCTCCGCCACCCGCGCGCGCACCGCGTCGTGCGCGAGCAGCTCCGCCAGCGCGCCGCCCTCCTGGTGCACCCGCGACCAGCGCACCGCCGTCGGATTCGCCGCGCGCGCCCGCTGCCGCACCGCGCGCGCGATCTGGCCGCGCTCCGGCGTCGCCGGCACCGTGCCCTTTTGGTGCTTGTACGCCGGCGCCGGCGCCCCCGCCTCCACGAACCGGAACGTCAGCGACGAGAACTCGCCCGTCGCCCCCTCGAACTCCCGCGTCATGCGGATGCACTTCGTCGGCTCCGCGTCCCCCGGCGCCTGCGCCGGCACCGGGCACGACTCGACGCAGATGCCGCAGTACATGCACTTGCCCATGTCGATGTCGAAGCGGGTCATGACGCGTCCGTCCCCGCGCTTCTCCACGTCGATGGCGATGACGTCGATCGGACAATCGCGCTCGCACGCCTTGCACGCCGTGCAGACGTCCATGTCCACTTCGAGGAACCCGCGATAGCGCTCGGGCAGCGAATCGACCACCGGCACGCGCGTGCGATCGGGATACTGCACCGTCGTCGGCCGCCGGAAATACTGCGCCAGCGTCACCGCCATGCCCTCGGCGACGGTGCGCGCGGCGACGGCGATCTTGCCGAAATATCCCGGCCGCTCGCTCACGTGTTGCCCCGCCCGAGCGCGTCGTTGAGCACCAGATCCTGGTAGCGCCGCGCGTTGTCACGCACGCGCGACACGAACCACGCCGACAGCCCGACTCCCCCGATCGCGAACATCGCGCCGCCCGCGAGCTTCGCCGCCGTCGACGGCACCAGCCACACCCACACGAGCTCGCCGACGAAGCAGACGAACGCGAACGGGATGAAGTAGGTCCAACACAGGTTCATCATCTGGTCGACGCGAAAGCGCGGCAGCGTCCAGCGGATCCAGATGACGACGAACACGATCGCCAGATCCTTGGCCACGAACACGGCGAAGCCGACGGCGTCGAGCCACGCGTGCCCCTCCAGCGTCGCCGCGTCGACGAACGGCACGCGCCACCCGCCGAGAAACAAGAGCGTCCCCACGGCGCCGATCACCGCGATGTTCACCCACTCCACGAGCGGAAACAGCGAGAAGCGGAACCCCGAGTACTCGGTGTTGTAGCCCGCCACCAGCTCCGACTCCGCCTCGGGCAGATCGAACGGCGTGCGGTTCCCCTCGGCCAGCGCCGACACGAACCAGATGAAGAACGCCACGAACGTGAACGGATCGCGAAAGAGGTTCCACTGCCACGGCCACGCGCCCTGCGCCGCCACGATCCGCTCCGTCGACAACGAGCCGGTGAGCGTCGCGATCGTGAGCAGCGCCAGCGACGCCGGCAGCTCGTAGCTCACGATCTGCGCCGCCGATCGCATCCCGCCGAGCAGCGACCACTTCGAGTTCGACGACCAGCCGCCCATCAAGATCGACACCACGACGAGCGACGTCACCGACAAGAGGAACAGGAGCCCCACGTCGAGATCCGCGACGATCGCGTAGCGCGAGAACGGCAGCACGATGAAGGTCAGGAACATCCCGAGGAACGCCAGGTACGGCGCCGCGCGAAACAGCCGCGCGTCCGCCTCCGCCGGCACGATGTCCTCCTTCATGAGCAGCTTCAGCCCGTCGGCGAGCCACTGCAGCCAGCCGTTCGGCCCAACGCGATTGGGCCCGATGCGCGACCCCATGTACCCCGAGATCTTCCGCTCCCACACGACGATGAGGCCCGCTACGACCGGCAGCGGCGCCGCCACGATCGCCGCCGCCGCGACGAGCGCGAGCATCCACCACAGCCACGCCGGCCCGGGCCAGCGCGCCGCCCAGCCGTTCGCCAGCCGATGCAGCGACGGCGCGCACAGCTCGACGTCGAACGGCGCGCGCGCGTCCGAGGTCCAGCGCTGCTCGCCCTGCGTCACCGTGACCGTCGACGGGCCCATCACGTGCGCCCCGCTCGGCGCCGTCGCCACCACGCGGTCGGCTGCGATCGCGCGCGCCGGCAGCGTCACCCCGAGCGCATCGAACGTCACGCGCGTCTCCGCGCCGACGGTGAACAGCGGCCCCGACGCCTCGACCAGCATGCGCTCGCCGGCCTGCAGCTGCGTCGGCCGCGCATCGCGAATCGGCGCCAGCTCCGGCGCCGCGCAGCCTGCGAGCGCGCATCCCGCGAGCGCGCATCCCGCGAGCAGCAGCGCCGCCGCGAACCCGACGAGCGCCAGCAGCGCCGTCGCCGCCCACCTCATCGATCGATCTCCGGCGCCACCACGTCGAGCGACGCGATCAGCGCCACCAGATCCGCCACCATCAGCCCGCGCGATTTTTCGCGAATGATCGCCATCGCGTTGAAGCTGCCGGTGCGAAACCGCGCGCGATACGCGTTCGCCCCTCCGTCGCCGACCACGTAGCAGCTCATGTCGCCGCGCGCCGCCTCCACGCGCGCCATCGCGTCACCGACGGGCTTGAGCTTCTTCGGCGCGCGCCAGAACTCCGGCTCGGTCGCGTCGATCTGCTCCAGGCACTGCCGCACCATCGCCACCGACTGCCGCCACTCCTGCGCGCGCACCCAGTAGCGATCCCACGCATCTCCGACGGTGCCGACGATCCCGCGCCCGACCGGCACCTCGAACCGCAGCTTGGGATAGATCGAATAGGGCACGTCGCGCCGCACGTCGAAGTCCACCCCCGACGCGCGCAGGTTCGGCCCCACCAGCCCGAAGTCGATCGCCTCCGCCGCGCCGATCACCGCCAGGTTCGCCAACCGCGCCACGAACAGCGCATTGTTCGTGATCAGCCGATCGAACTCGTCCATCACCGGCGCGAAGTGGTCGCACCACGCCAGCACCTTGTCGCGCCACCCCGCCGGCATGTCCCAGCCGACGCCGCCGATGCGGTGATAGTTGTAGGTGAGCCGCGCGCCGCAGATCATCTCCAGCAGCTCGTTGACGTACTCGCGCTCGCGCAAGATGTACGTGAACGGCGTGATCGCCCCGATGTCCATCGCCATCGCCCCGAGCGCGACGCAATGCGACGAGATCCGATTGAGCTCGTCGGTGATCACGCGCAGGTACTCGGCGCGCTCCGGCACCTCGAGCCCCGCCAGCTTCTCGACGGCGAGCGCCCACGCGTGGTTCGCCGGCATCGCGCAGACGTAGTCGACGCGATCGGTGTACGGCATGAACCCTTCGTAGGTGCACTTCTCGGCGATGTGCTCGATCGCGCGGTGCAGATAGCCGACGTCCGGCACCGCCTCGCGCATGATCTCGCCGTCGGTCTTGATGACGAAGCGGATCACCCCGTGTGTCGACGGATGCTGCGGCCCCATGTTGAGGACCATCTCTTCGCCCGTCGTCTCGTTCGCGAGGATGAGCTCGCCCATCACTTCGCTCCGTCCGGCTTCGTCTCGCCGCGCGACTTGTCCCAGATGGGCAAGAGCTCGAGCGTGTTCGCGCGTGTCGTCGGCATCCCGCGATACGACGTCGCCTCGACGTAGTCCTTGCGCATCGGATGCCCCGGCCAGTCGTCGGGCATGAGAATGCGCCGCAGATCCGGATGCCCCGCGAACACCACGCCGAGGAGGTCGAACTGCTCGCGCTCGTACCAATCGGCCGCGCGCCACACGCTCGCCACCGACGGCGCCTCCGGCTGCGCGCGCGGCACGTCGATCTTCACCACGCAGCCGGCGCGCCGCGCGTACGACCACAAGTGATAGACGAGCTCGATCCGCTCGTCCTTGATCCAGTCGACCGCCGTCAGGTTCTGCAGAAAGTCGAACCCCTCGGCGCGCAGCCGCTCGGCCGTGGCGCGCCACTCGTCGGCGCGCACACGCACCACCTCGTCGGCCGCCGCGGTCATCGGTCGCGGATCCAGCGTAGGTCACCCCGCCGCCACACGTACGCGAGCGCGAGCGCGAGGATCGCCACGAACACGCCGAGCTCCGCGAACGCGAAGCCGCCCGCGCCGCGCGCCACCCAGCGGCGAAACACCACCGCGACCGGATAGGTGAACGCGACCTCCACGTCGAACACCAGGAACACCAGCGCCACGATGTAGAAGCGCGGATTGAAGTTGAACCACGCTGCCTGCACCGGCAGCTCTCCGCACTCGTAGGTCGCCAGCTTCTCGGGATTCGGCGTGTGCGGGCGCACCAGCCAGCCGAGCGTGAGCATCGCGAGCGGTACGCTCAGCCCGACCACCACGAAGAAGAAGATGCTGGCCAGATCGAACAGCACGCTACCGTGCTGTAACGTGATTACCCGAAAAATTCAAGAGGTCCGGCTACTTGCGAAATTGCTGCAGCGCGTCGCGGGGTTAGCTCGTACTGCTCGCGTTCTCGAGTCGCGTTCTAGAGCTTGCGGAGCTCGAACCTGCCGTTCACCAATTCTTCGCGTCCCCACGGAAAGGCGACCTTGTCGACCGCCGACGCCGTGGTCGCGGCCAGATCGGGACGGAAGCCCGGCTCGCGTCGCACCAGCGCCACCGTGAACACTTCCTTGGCGCCCACGCGCTTGAGCTCGTGCAGCGCGATGCGGAACGTGTCGCCGGTGCGCGACAGATCATCGACGAGGGCGACCGTGCGATCGGCCAGATCCCGTGTCGGTGGCACGATCACGCGCGTCACGCCGCCGCGCTTCGCGAGCCGAATCGGGAAGTACTCCTTGTTGAGCATGAAGCTCAACGTGGCGCCGACGATCGATCCACCGCGCGCGATGCCGACGACTGCATCGACCGGCCCGCGGTTGTACACCGCCGTCGCCAGCTGCTTGCACAGCTCGCCGAACTCTTGCCAGCTGATGTCTCGACGTGGACCGTCGCCAGGAATGGCGCACCTCCGAGAGAAAAGCGTACCGCGATCGCGTACGCCGGCGCTACTTCTTCCCCTTCTTCTTCTTGGTCTTGGACGAGCTTCCGGTGTCCGAGCCCAACAAATCGTCCATGCCCGCCGAGGCACCGCCCGCGGCCGGCGCGGCGGCCGACGTCGAGCTCGACGGCGCCGAGGAGGTCGCCGAGGCCGGCGGCGTCGTGGCCGATGAAGCGCCCGCCGGATTCGGCGTCGTCGGCGCACCCGGCGTACCGGCCGGCGTCGTGCCTTCCGTCGGCGGCGCCGGCGCCAGCGCCGCGAGCTGCACGGCGTACTCGGCCGGAATCGAGCGATCGAGCAGATCCGTGCGCCCGTACTTGGGATACTTCGCCAACATCTGCCGCTTGATGTCGTTGGCGTCGGCGCGCGAGATCTTCGCCGGTGCGCCCTGCTTGACCTTCGACGCCACGACGTCGTGGAACGTCTTCAGATACGCGAGCGTATCGTCCAGGATCTCCGGCCCGCCCGCCGAGCCGTGCCCGGGATAGATCAGCTTCGGCTCGAGCGCCTTCAGCTCGGCGATGCGATCCTGCCAGACCACGCTGCGTCCCCACGTCAGATCGAGGTGATCCTTGTTCTCGACGACATCTCCGGCGATGAGCTCGCCGGTCTTCGGCAGGAACACCGCCATCGACGCATCCGAGGCCGCCGGTCCGAGCGGCAACAGCTCGACCTCGACCTCGCCGACCATGTCGTGGCTGCGCTCCTCGACGGCCGGCGTCGGCGCGTCGACGTGGCTCGGCACGTCGTCGCCGACGCGCTTGCGATAGACGGCGAGGCGGCCGTCGCCGTGCGTCTGGATCTCGGTGGCGATCGCCGGCGTCGTGTACGCAGGCACGTCGGGGTTCTTCATCACCGCCAGGCCACCGAAGCGCACCGGATCCGCTTCGGTGATGTAGATGCGATAGGGCCGGATCATCTCCTTGCGCATCTTCTTCGCGTCGCTCGAGGTGAGCGGCACGTCGACGACGATCGGGCCTGCCTCCGTCGGGAACCAGAAGACGTTGGCGTGCCCCGCGTCACCGCCCTGCGTGAACGTGTGCACGACACCGCCCGAGGACGGTTTCGGTTTCACCAGGCCCAGCTCGGTCATGGGGCCGCACCCGAAGGCGGCGGCCATCAGCGTTCCTGCGGCGGCGATCGTCGACAGCGTGCGCATGGCGCGGACATTACCGCCGCGCTTCGAACGCCGTCAACTTCGCTCGTCGACGCCGGCGCGATCGGCGGTGCGTCCGGTCGACCTCAGCCGCGCTTGGGCGGTCGCCAGCGATCGTCGCTCGCCGCCTGATCGCGCCGCTCCCGCCGTCGCGCATCGGCCTTGTCGTCGGCGTCGCGCTGCGCCTCGGCCCCCTCGCGCGCGCGCAGCGCCCGCTCGACCAGCCCCTGCGCCGACGCGATCCGCTCGGTCGACTCGCGCAACGCCCGCTCGCTCGCCGCGACCCGCTCGGCCGCGCCGTCGAGGAGCGCCTGCAGCTCGGCCCGAAAGTGTTCGCGCCGCCCGAGCTGCCCCGCGGTGCGCGCCGGCGTCTCCTGCAGCCGCGCCATCCGCTCCTCGATCGCCGCCTGCTTGGCGACCGTCCGGTCGTGTACGGCGCGCGCCTGATCCGCCGCATCGCGGGCACGTTGCAGCGCGCGCATCGCGTCCTCGACCTCCGCCTGGCGCATCCGGATGAGCGCGTCGGTCGTGGTCCGGGGTGGCACGGGCCCATTATACCGCCGCCCCCATGCTATGCTCAGTGGGACGTGGATCGCGCAGTCCTCGAAACCTCCAGCGACCGATACGTGATCGTCGAGTATCTCGCCGAGGGCGGCATGGGCGCGATCTACCTGGGGAAAAAGCTCGGGGTCGGCGGCTTCGAGAAGGAGGTCGTGCTCAAGCAGCTGCTCCCCGAGTTCACCCGCGAGCCCAAGTTCATCGATCTGTTCCTGCGCGAGGCGCGGCTGTCGGCCTCGCTCGAGCACGCCAACATCGTCCACACGATCGACCTGGTCAACGCCGGCGACGACTACTTCATGGTCATGGAGTACGTCAAAGGCGCGGACCTGCGGACGCTGCTCAAGCGGGTGCGCCGCAAGCACAAGCGCTTCTCGCCCGCCGGCGGCGTGTTCATCGGCCACGAGATCCTCGAGGCGCTCGCCTACGCCCACCAGAAGTCGGCGCACGACGGCCGCCCGCTGAACTTGATCCACCGCGACATCTCGCCATCGAACATCCTCCTGTCGGGCGCCGGCGAGGTGAAGCTCACCGACTTCGGCATCGCCAAGGCGTCGACGCACCGATCGGTCTTCTATAAGGTCAAAGGCAAGGTCGGGTACATGTCGCCCGAGCAGGCGCGCGGCGAGCCCGTCGACGCGCGCAGCGACCTGTTCTCGCTCGGCGTCGTGCTCTACGAGGTGCTCGTCGGCGAGCGGCTGTTCGTCGGCGATCTGATGTCGTCGGCGTCGCAGATTTACGCCCAGCCGATTCAGGCGCCGTCGCAGAAGCGGCCCGAAATCCCCGCCGATCTCGACGCCGTGATCCTGAAGGCGCTGTCGCTCGATCCCGCGGGCCGCTTCCAGAGCGCCGAAGAGTTTCAGGAGGGGCTGGCGCGCGTCGGTACCCGCCATCGCTTGATCATCGGCGCCTCGGAAATGTCGCAGCACCTGAAGTCGATCGCCGGCGAGGACGCGTCGACGTGGCTGAAGATGGAGATGCTCGGCCACGACCGCAACGAAGCCACGCAGGCGCACGGCACGTCGGTGCTCTCGACGACGCAGGGCATCGTCGACGGCGAGGAAGAGCGCCGTCCCGCGTTCGACGTCAGCGACGAGGACGAGGAAGACGACGACGAGGACAGCGGCGTCGCCGATCTGCTGCGCGCGCGCAACCGTCCGCCGAGCCTGCCGACCGGCGAGCTCACCTCGGTCATCGCCGTGCGCAAAAAGGGCGGCGGCGCGCCCGTCGATCCCGAGATGACCAAGGTCGACAAGGGCCGGCTCGACGAGCCGTCGGCAATGCCTTCGTCGGCGCCGCGGCGGATGTCGTTTCCGCCCAAGGGCGAGTTCGACAGCGAGGAGTCGCGCAAGCAGACCGTGGTGCGCGACGCCGGCTCGCCCTCGCCCCGCCACAAGCTCGGCGCGCCGGGCGGCAGCGGCCAGACGCGATCGCCCCCGCTCGGCGGCAGCGGCCAGACGCGATCGCCCCCGCTCGGCGACGCGACCACCGTCCATCCGCCGTCGCAGGCGGGCTTTGCGCGCAATGACTCGCCGTCGCTGAGCGCGGCCGGCGGCTCGTCGCTCGCCTCGGCGGTCGCGCAGGCTGGCCTGCCCGGTCCGAACACCGGCGGCCGCCGCCTGCCGACGTCGGGCATCCGCCCGCGGCCGGCCAACCACGTCTTCGAAGGCACCGCCTACATCCGCCGGCCGCGACGGATTATCGGCATCATGATCGTGCTCTTGCTGATCGGCGTCGGCGTCGCGCTCGGCGTCGCCTTCAGCGGGCCGGAGCTCGAGGTCGTCGACCCGACGGTCTCGCCGGGTCAACCGGTCGCCCCTCCGCCGGTGGCGCCGAATGCGCCGGCGGCGACCGGCACCACCGTTGCGCCTCCGTCGGGGGGCGGCGCGCTGCGTCAGCCGCCCGGTCCCGCCGAGCTGCCCGGGCCGCCGCCGGCGACCTCCGGCACACCATGACCAACTCTGGTTTGACCCTCGACAGGTAGGACGGTATTATCGCCCGACCCCTTTCGATGGCTCCTCCTCGCGACAGTAACGTCACCAGTGTTCTCGACGAATCGCCCGCATTTACGCGTCAGCGGCCCGGCGGAACCTTCCTCGTCATCAAAGGCCCTGATCGCGGCGAGCAGGTGCATCTTTCCACCAAGCCTGTCACGTTCGGCTCGGCGCCTGCTTGTGATCTGGTCCTCTCCGACAAAACCGTGTCGCGCCGCCACGCCATGGCGCTGCTCGAAGGCAACGAGGTGCTCGTACGCGACCTCGGATCGACCAACGGCAGCTTCATCCAGGGCTCGCGCTTCAAGGAGATCACCGTCGGATTCGGCGCCGAGATCAAGCTCGGGCGTACGGTCATCAAGTTCCTGCCCGAAGAAGAGGCCGTCGAGCCGGCCGAAGCCGAGGCCGACACGTTCGGTCAGCTCGTCGGGCGCGACGTCAAGATGCGCCGGCTGTTCGCGCTGCTCGCGGACATCTCGCCGAACGACGCCACGGTCCTGATCGAAGGCGAGACCGGCACCGGCAAGGAGCTGATCGCCGAAGAGATCCACAACCACTCGCGCCGCGCCAACGGGCCGTTCGTCGTGTTCGACTGCGGCGCGGTGCCGCGCGAGCTCATCGAGTCGGCGCTCTTCGGTCACGTCAAAGGCTCGTTCACCGGCGCCGTGCAGGATCGCAAGGGCGCCTTCGCCGAAGCCAACGGCGGCACCATCTTCCTCGACGAGATCGGCGAGCTGCCGATCGACATGCAGCCGGCGCTC
>Ga0070679_100000827_pt1 | contig 26913 bp, 26 predicted proteins | sample KBSC63BmetaG_FD_65652 | JGI IMG/M metagenome (GOLD analysis project Ga0070679, IMG submission 65652) | Corn rhizosphere microbial communities from Kellogg Biological Station, Michigan, USA - KBS C6-3B metaG | ecosystem: Host-associated > Plants > Roots > Rhizosphere | place: USA: Michigan... | reverse complement strand
TACTGCTCGCCCGGGTACGGACTTGAGCGATCCGACCGTGGGGTCTCGGGGAACCGAGACGTATCCGGTCGTACAACGCGGTTCGATCAAGTTCTTTCGTCGTGTCACGCGGTATTGGACCGGCGTGTTCCGCGACGTTGGGCTGCGCACGTATTTCGTCCGCGACATCGGGCGCGCGTTCGGCGATCCGGCGACGTACATGCCGGAGACGCTCCGTCAGATGAAAGGCATCGGCGTCGACTCGGTGGCTCTCACCGTCATCGTCGCCGCCTTCATCGGCGGCGTCATCGCGCTATTGGTGAAATACCAGCTGCTGCCTGGCGTGCAGCTCTCGATCATCGGTCTCTCCGCCCGGCTGATGATCATTCCCGAGCTCGGACCTCTCCTCACGGGACTCGTATTGACGGGCCGCGTCGGCGCGAAGATGACCGCGGAAATCGGGACGATGCGCGTGACCGAGCAAATCGACGCGCTCGAGACGCTCGCGTACGATCCGGTCGCCTTCCTCGTCGTGCCTCGACTGCTGGCGTCGACGTTCATGCTGCCAGTGCTCGTCGTGCTGGCCGATGCCGTCGGTCTGTACAGCGCGTACCTCGTTTCCGTGTACGTCACGAACGTCCCGCCGCGCGACTTCATCGAGGGGCTGCGCCTCGGCTTCGGCACATTCCAGGTTGCGTACAGTCTTATCAAGGCGGTGATGTTCGGCGTCGCCATCGCGCTGGTTTGCGCCTATGAGGGTTACATTACCGAGGCCGGCGCCGAGGGAGTGGGCCGGTCGACCGCGAGGGCAGTCGTCATCGCGTCTGTGACGATTCTGGTGCTCGATGGCCTGTCGGCCGCGGTGCTCGGTCCACTTCTGCAAACATGAAACGTCGCGACGAAGTCACCGTCGGGATTCTCATCACGGTCGCCATCGCCGTCCTTGTGCTCGGGACGCTGTGGCTCGTGCGCGGTGGCCTGAAGCCCGGATATCAGCTCTTCACGCGCTTCAGCTGGGGCCAGAATCTCAAGCAGGGACAGCCAGTCCTGCTCGCCGGCGTAACGGTCGGCGTTGTCGGCGACGTGAATCTGCGGCGCGACGGCTATCTCGACGTCATGCTCCGGATCGACGACAAGTACTCGATCCCGAAGGGCTCCACTGCCGCGGTGAAGGCGGTCGGCATTTTCGGCGATGTCGCGGTGGCGCTCACGCCGCCGATTCCAGTGCCGGCGGCATCGTACGCCGAGGGCGACACCGTTCCCCCCGGACCAGCCGCAGCGGACATCGATCTGATTCTGTCGCGCACAGACTCCATCGCGCGCACGACATCGGTGTTGCTCACGGCGCTCAAGGAGCAGGTGGTTGCCGCCGGAACGCTCGAGGACATCCACAAGCTCGTCGCCGATTTGGCCGCTACGTCCGGCCAACTGCAGGGCCTCGTGCGCGACCAGAATCGCAACTTCACCGAAACGATGGCGGCGTTCCGATCGAGCGCCACGCACGTGTCGAACGCGATCGACTCGGCCCGCATCGCCGGGATACTCGACACCATTCGCGTCACGACCGGAAACGCGGCGCGTCTCGTCGCGAATTTCGATACGACGAACAAGAAGCTCGCCAGGCTGATCGACGCGGCGAACAATCCGAACGGCACGGTCGGAAAGCTGCTCGGCGATTCGCTCCTCTACTCCGACACGCGCCACACGATCGCGTCGCTGGATTCGCTCCTCGCGGACTTCAAGGCCAATCCGCGGAAGTACATCAATCTCAGTATTTTCGGACGGAAGTAGTCGACGGCCTGAACTACCGGGGACGGGCGACGGGCGACGGACGATCCAACAGAACTTCGCGCGCCGCGGCAAAAAACGACTCTCGCCTCTCGCGCAGTTCTGACGTCAGCCGTCGCCCATCGTCCGTCGCCCGTCCCCCGTCGCCGGCTGTTGAATCGCCGGTCGCCGATCGGTTGATTCTGCCTCGGCGACCTGTCAGCTTTCGGTGTTGCTTAGCCCTCATTGTCATGTCCTTTCGTCTCGCTGACGCGATCTTCTGGGTCGCTGTCGCGTGTTGTTCGGTCGCCCAGTTGGCGATCCTTCGTTCGGTCGTCGTTTCGCCCGCGCGTGCCTCGGATTCCGGCGCCACCTCGCCTGCTCGGCGCGTTGCAGAGATTGCCTGGGCGGTGATTCCCGGAGTCGCGCTCGCTTTGGTGTTGATGTTCACCTGGGAAGCGATGCACGGCGTCCACCTGCCATTCGCGGTCGCTCGATGAAGCTGGTGCGGCGACTCTCGTTGGCGGCGCTCGTCGTCGCATGCCTTCATCTCGTGTTCGGGGCCATCGTCCGGATTTCCGGGTCCGGAATGGGTTGCGGAGACAACTGGCCGAAATGCTACGGCTACTGGTTCCCGCCGTTCAGCCGGCCTGATCTCATCGTCGAAGTCAGCCATCGGTACCTCGCGTCGCTGCTCACGCTCACAGTCGCGTCGATGGCACTCGCGGCGTTCGCACGTCGCACTGAGCCAGGGATCGCTGGCAAAGGTGGTCCGCTCCGCTCAGCAGTTGGAGCGGTCGTCGCAGTTTTGTGCGCCGCGATCCTCGGCGGTGTGACCGTGAAGATGGGCAACGCGCCGTGGGCCACGGTAGCGCATTGGCTGGTCGCAATGACGCTGCTCGCCATGGTCGCGACGACCGCCATTCGCGCTGGAACGCTCGGCGGAGCGTCATCGCTGGCTCAGCCCGGAACGCAGCGTCTCGCCCGATCCGCAAGGGCAGCGGCGGCGCTCGCGATCTTCGCTGTCGCGATGGGCGGGCTCACGGCGAAGTATCCCGGCGCTGCGGTCGGCTGCACAACCGTGCCGAGCTGCGGGGCGAACCCGGCGGTCGAAACGAGCGCCGTACACATCCAGCTCGTGCATCGCACGATCGCGATCTTCCTGTTCCTGCACCTGATCGGCGTCGCTGCGATGATCCGCAAACGCCGCCGCGAAGAGTCTCCGGTGGTCGTTCGCGCCGCCCTCATCGCGTTGGGAATGGTCGTTCTGCAGCTTGCAGTCGCGTCGTCGATGATTCTGCTGCATCTGCCGCCGGTGCTGCGATCGCTCCATGAAGCGACGGGCGTCGGCATCTGGCTGAGCTGCTTCGTGTTCGCGTATCTCGCGCGACGTGCCGCCGGTACGTCGCAGCGCGCAGCGCAGACAGCGCAGGCTGAAGCGGACAGCGCGTTCTCGCTCGCGGCGGGTCGCGCATGACCCAGGCTGCTGCCGTCGTCACTGGATCGCGCGCATTCATGCGCGATCTGGTCTCGCTCACGAAACCGCGAATCATCTCGCTGCTGCTCGTCACGACGATCGCGCCGATGTTCGTCGCTGGTAACCCGAGCTGGAGTCTCGTGCTCGCGGTGTTTGTCGGCGGCTACTTGATGGCCGGCGGAGCGAACGCGGTGAACATGTACATGGACCGCGATATCGACGACCGCATGGCGCGCACGCGCTTGCGTCCGATCCCGAGCGGACGGATGCGGCCGCGCGAAGTGCTCGCGTTCGGCGTCTTGTTATCGACCACGGCAACGTGGCTTCTCGCCGCGACGGCGAACGTGCTCACCGCGGCGCTCGCGCTCGCCGGATTCTATTTCTACGTATTCGTCTACACGCGGTGGCTCAAGCGGAGCACGCCGCAAAACATCGTCATCGGCGGAGCGGCCGGCGCATTTCCGCCACTCGTCGGCTGGGCAGCAGTCACGAACCGTGTCGATCTGTTCGCCGTCTATCTCTTTCTCATCGTCTTCTACTGGACGCCGCCGCATTTCTGGGCGCTGGCTCTGCTCAAGCAGCGCGACTACGGCCGCGCGGGCGTACCGATGGCTCCGCTCGTCTGGGGTGAGACCGAGACGAAGCGGCAGATGTTCTGGTACACGCTCATCCTCATTCCGCTGACGATTCTTCCGTACGCGTTCGGCGCTCTGGGCATCATCTATCTGATCTCCACGATCGCGCTCGGCGGAGTGTTCCTCGTCGAAGTCTTGCGCGTGGTGCGCGCGGCCGAGTGGGGCAAGCCGGCGTGGCGCTTGTACAAGTTCTCTCTGCTGTATCTGGCGCTACTGTTTGCGGCGATGGTCCTGGATCGAGTTGTACTCACATAGCGCTATCACGAATCGGCACGGACACAGACCGGCGGTCACGGATCCGCGGAACGACAACTCTTGAATGACAACCGCTCGGGACGCCAATGGTGGCGCCCCGAGCGTTTTTCTTCAAAGAAATGGTTTTGCTGTTCCGTGCCGATCCGTCAGTGCCCGTGCCTGTCCGTGATGCACCAGGAGTTTCAACCAGCGGAAGTGCAGATCCCTCGCTGCGCTCGGGATGACAATTAGTCTCGAAGCTTGATCGGAACATCCAGCTTCGCGATCCCGCCAGCACCGACAGTCACCTTTTTCTCGATCGGCTCGCTCATGCCCTCGTGCCAGATCATCATCTTGTAATCGCCGGGCGGCAATGAGTCGATCGTGAACTTGCCGTCCTTGCCGGTGACGTCGTAATACGGATGATCGAACACGGCGATATAGCCGTGCGTCCACGGATGCATCTTGCACGTCACCGCGACGATGCCAGGCGTCTTCGCGAGCCTCTCGCTCGCGACGATCTGTCCGTCGTTGAAGAACGGCATCACCGCCAGCGTGTCGCGCGTGCCCGCGCGCACGAAGATGAGCCGGTGCATCAGCCGATCATCGTTGAAGACGTTCACGGTCGAGCCGACGGTCGCTCCTTGCACCCGCGGATCGAGCGTGCAGTTCTCGCTATCCAGCTCGACTCGCTTCTCGACTGGCAGCGCTTTGCCGGTCTTCGCATCGGCAATCCAGACGAGGACGTCCGCCAGGCCTTCTGGCGTCGCGTTGATCCGTCCGGTGGCTTGTGTACCGCAGATCTTCTGGTCTTGCGTGATCGTGGTCGTGTCGATCGGCGGCGCGCCATCGAGCCGGATCGTCCCGGTGACCGACCCCGGAGACTTCACTGTGGTGACCGCGTACGGCGCTCCGCCCAGATCCACGGTGCCTGCGGCTGAATCGTCGGTCTTCGACGTTACCGAGATGCGCGAGCTCGCGCGACGCCCGGAACCGTCCGAACAACTCGACACGATTGCCGAAGCGACCAGTACAGCGATAAAACGCTGCGCGACAATATCCTTCACGATTTGAAAACGGCGTTGAGTTCGATCGTCCAACGGCAGGAGGGGCAAACGACGCGCCATACACATCCACGCGCGTCGTGCGGCGGTGCCGTCAGACGATCATCAACTCCCGCTGGTAATCTCGCGGCGTCACCACCGCCTCTCCGGGCACGATGTAGACGTTCACCTCGCTCCGCATCCCGATCTTGCCTGGAATGTAGATGCCGGGCTCGATGGAGAATCCAACACCGGGCACGAGCAGCCGTTCCTCGCGCGTCTCCAGATTGTCCAGGTGGGGGCCAGACCCATGAATGTCGCGCGAATCGATCGAGTGGCCCGTGCGGTGGGTGAAATACTGGCCGTAGCCGGCCTTGTCGATGACAGCCCGAGCCGCGTCGTCTACATCCGCGCCGCGGACAGGCTGTCCTGCCGCCGCGCGAGCTCGCACGAGATCGATGGCCGCATCGCGAGCCCCCATCACCGCGTTCCAGATGTCCTTCGCTTCGGATGTCGGCTGGCCGACCGACGCCATCCAGGTTTGATCCGCGAACGGCAGATTCGTCGCTTCGCGCGCCCACAGATCGATCAGCAGGATGTCGCCCTCGCGAATCAGGCGAGGGGCGTCGGCGGACGGCTCGTAATGTGGATTCGCCGCATTCGCGCCTGCGGACACGTTCGGACCGTGATCCGTCGACACGTTCGCCTTTCGAAACTGCTCGAGGATCCACGCCATGAGCTCGTGCTCGGCGATCGGCTGCTTCGTTCGTGCGCGTTCGCCGGCCACACGAAGCGCGCGCTGCGCGATGGCCGCGATCTCCTCGGCGGCGCGTTCGTGTGATTCGATGTGCGTTGCATTCCACGTGGCGTAGAAACGCGACACGAGCTCGCCCGAGGACACGACTTCAGCACCGGCCGCGCGCACCATCTCGATCACGCCAGCTGGAATGCGATCGAGATACGGAACGGCATCGCCGGCCGAGTACTCCATTGCGACTCGTTTGCCGCCGACCTGCTTCGCGAGAAATCCCTCGAGGCTTCTCCATGAGGAGTAGACCTCTTTCGGCCACTGGCTGGGCCAATGTTTCCAGGGCGCCTGCTCGATCGCGTGCGACAGCGCGATCGGTGTGCCGCGCGCCGGGATGAACGCGAACGTTCGCCGCGAGGTCATTCCCTCGAAGTGCAACATGCTCGAGGCGATCGGATTGATGCCCCGGAAGTCGTAAAGCAGCCAGCCGTCGACACCAGCGTCGGAGAGCGCGCGCTGGATCTCGGGAAGTGTTTCAGTTGTCAGCATGATTTATTCGATTCCAACCGTTCGATCGAACGCGCGCCAGTCCGCGCGCCACTCGCAGGCCCCTTCGCCGCGACCGCTGCAGTGCACGTGCTCCACGGCGCCGATGCTTCCGATGAGCAGCGCGAGGAGCTCGCGGAGGGACGATTCATAGTACGTGCAACCGACCGTGCCAGGCGCCGTGCCGAGCGTGATCGACCGCGGCACGTCGAACAACAAGAAGCTGCCGACGCGCCGAACGTTGCCGCCCAAGTACCGGGTCGCGATCTTCCGCGCGTGTCGAAAGGCAAGCGGCCTCGCGATGGCCGACGGCATGAGACGCATCATCTTTCGCGTCACCGGCGAGATCGTGCGATACGATTGCTGCGCCATGTACCGCCCCGCGGCTCGAAACACCGTTTCAGCGTCGGGGCGGCGGCCGATCAACTTCGCCAGCGCGATGGATTCGTCCTGACCGATGCGCTGACCGCGTTTTACTGCCTCGTTGTGCCGCTTGATCTGCGCGTAGACCGTGTCGCTCAACCCGAGCCGTTTGTTCCGAAGCTCGTCGACGTATTCGGCATCGTATTGATCCACCGGCGTGTCGACGTTTCGGACAGCTTCGAGGAGGCTGAGCGGGAGGAGAGCGTCAACAGTGGCAAGCATTTGCGTCGATGCGTCGCGGCTGGGGGGAGTGACTGAGCGAAGGTAGCCTTACGGATAACCGCCTTCAAGGCAGTGTTCGGTGATACAGCGCCTGATTTTGGGATTAGTAGTTGCAACGTGCATCTCGCTGGCGGCTTGGCGGGCGCGTTCGTTGACCGCGAGCGGCGCCGTCGCCGCGACAATCATTGGAACGTTGGCAGTCGGCGCCGGGTGGACATGGGGTGCGCTACTGATCCTCTATTTCGTATCGTCCACACTGCTATCGCGCGTGGGACGCGCGCGTAAAGAAATCAGAATGGCGCCGATCGTCGCGAAAACGGGCGGCCGCGACGCAGCGCAGGTGCTCGCTAACGGAGCACTGTTCGCGACGGCATCAGGACTTTCACTCATCCATCCGGACATTCGCTGGATCGCGCTCGGAGCGGGATCGTTGGCTGCGTCCGCAGCGGACACATGGGCCACGGAAGTCGGAACACTCGCGGCGGGCGAACCTCGGTCCATCCTTGGCTGGCGCCGCGTTCCCACGGGAACGTCGGGAGCCGTCTCCATTCCCGGCTCGCTTGCAATGATCGCTGGAGCTCTGTTCGTCGCGGCAGTCACGGCCGCGCTGGGCTGGACCTCAGCGGTGGCCATCTGGATTGCTGTAGGCGGCATCGTCGGCGCGGTGCTCGACTCGCTGCTCGGCGCCACGCTCCAGGTGCGGCGCTGGTGTGAACAGTGCGCTCGTGAGACCGAACGGACGCTGCACGACTGTGGAACGATGACACGGCGCGCTCGCGGGGTGGAATGGATGGACAACGACATCGTCAACTTTCTGAGCAGCGCTGCCGGCGGTCTCGTCGCGGCGCTTCTACTGCGCTAGCGTTTGCACATGATCGACGCCGACGTGCTCGTGGTGGGCGGAGGTCCGGCGGGATCGTCCGTCGCCTTCGCGTTGGCTTCGCGCGGCCTACCCGTACACCTCATCGACCGGGCGCGCTTTCCGCGCCCCAAGCCCTGTGCCGAGTACCTCAGCCCGGAGGCATCGCGAATTCTGGCAGCGATGGGGGCGCTCGACCGCGTCGAGGCCACGGGTGCCGCGGCGCTCGCGGGCGTCCGCGTGCGGGCTCCGAACGGCCGAGTGATCGCGGGCGACTTCATCGCCAATCATGGCTTTCGCGGCTTCCGTGATCGTGGACTCTCGGTTCGACGCGAAGTTCTCGATGCGATTCTGCTCGATGCGGCGCGAAATGCCGGCGCCGTGGTGAGCGAACGCGTCCGAGTCACGGGACTGTTGCGCGACGGCGATCGGGTCAGCGGTGTGTCGGTGCTCACGCCGTCGGGCGAACAATCGATTCGCGCCAAGCTCGTGATCGGTGCAGACGGGCTTCGCTCCGTCGTCGCTCGGCGCCTCGGGGTCGCGCGCTCGCTGCGATGGCCGAAGCGACTCGCGCTCGTGACGCACTACGCGAACGTCGGAGACGTCGGCGAGCATGGTGAGATGCACGTCGAGCGAGACGGGTACGTCGGCATCGCGGACGTGGGCAATGGACTCACGACCGTGGCGCTCGTCGTGCCGGCGCGCCGCTCGCGCGAAATCTCAGGCGACCGCGCGGCATTTCTCGACGCATGGCTGCGCGCGCGGCCGCATCTCGCGCCGCGCTTTGCACATGCGACGCGCGCAACGCCGGTGGTTGCGACCGGGCCCTTTGCGTCGCATGCGCGGCGCGCCTGGGCGCCCGGCGTGGCACTCGTTGGCGATGCGGCGGATTTCTTCGATCCGTTTACGGGCGAAGGGATCTATGCAGCGCTGCGCGGCGGCGAGCTGTTGTCGCAGTGGGCGAGCGAGGCGATCGCCGCGCGGAGCGAGTGGACCGCGCGCCGGGCGCTCGAGGCCTACGACCTCGCTCGCCGTCGGGAGTTCGGCGGGAAGTGGCTCGTCGAGCGAGTCATCGGCGCGGTCGTCGGCGCGGCGCCATTGATCAATCGCGCGGCGCGCGGCCTGTCGGCGCGAAAGGATCTGGCGGACCTGCTCATTGGCGTGACCGGAAACTTCATTCCGCCTCGTGAAGTGATCAGCCTGGGGTATCTTTGGGGAGTCTTCGGATGGGGAGCGCGATCCCGCGTTCGATCATGAGCCACACGCATCGGCTATTCAATACCTCTGAACTCCACTACACGCGAATGATCGACGCCGACACCTTTCGCGCCGTCCTCGGCCGCTTTGCCAGCGGCGTCACCATCGTCACGGCGCGCGACAGCGCCGGCAAAGATCACGGGATGACCGTGAGCGCGTTCTGCTCGTTGAGCCTCGATCCTCCGCAGGTCCTGTTTTGCGTGGACCACGCCGCGTCGATGTACCAGCTGCTGCTCGAGCATCCGCGATTCGGCGTGAGCATTCTCTCATCGAGCCAGGAAGCCTACTCGCGCCGGTTCGCGGACCGCAATTCCGAGCGATCGGAACGCTTCGACGGCATTGCGTACACGCGCGGCGACGCCGACGTCGTGCTGCTCGACGAAGCGTTGGCGCACCTCGAGTGTCGCGCGCTCCAGCATTACGACTCGGGCGATCACACGATCTTCATCGCTGAAGTCGAGCGCGCGCGCCCGCTCGACGGGCGTCCGCTGCTCTACTTCCGCGGCGGCTACGCGCAGTTGGAGCGGTGAACCTCGTGTGCTGACTCCCGCCCGGCGGCGCGGCGTCGAGATTCTCGACGATCCCTCGGTCGACCCCGCGGTGCGCGACCGATCGATGGTCGACATCAAACGATCGAACCGGCTGCTGGGCGGTCTCCGGGCGGCGCTGATCGAGATTCGCGCCGCCCGCGAGAACGAGCGTGGTCCGCTGACGCTTCTGGACGTCGGCACGGGGTTCGCAGACATTCCGCAGAGCGCCGCGGCGGAAGCCGCACGCGCCGGCGTGTCGCTCACCACCATTGCGCTGGATGAAGCGCCATCGCTGCTCCTCGCGGCACGCCGTCGCGTCGCGTACGGCGTGGCGGCGAACGCGCTCAAACTGCCCTTTCGAGACGCCAGTATCGATATCGTGGTGTGTTCACAGCTGCTCCATCACTTTGACGATGCGAGCGCGCGACGATTGATCGCGGAATTGAACCGCGTGGCGGCACGGGCCGTCATTGTGAGTGATCTCCGACGAAGTTGGATTGCGGCCGCCGGCTTCTGGCTCGTGTCGGTTCTTCTCCGCTTCTCTCCAGTGACGCGCCACGACGGTGTCGTTTCGGTACTGAGAGGCTTCACCGCGCGGGAACTGACCAACATGGTCGGCGATGAAACAGGCGTGGCTCCCGACGTGCACCGCCGACTGGGATTTCGAATCACGGTTCGCTGGACACCTCGAGGCGTGAGGGCCCAAGCTGCATGAGCGCCCCGCACGCACTCGGCCCGATGCCGTCCGATCGACGCATGCGGACCGTCGACGAGCTCGTCGTGCGTGCGCCGCTGGAAACCATCTTTGCGCTCGCGGCCGATGTCTTGCAGTGGCCGCTCCACTTGGCGCACTATCGTTTCGTTCGCTTCCACGAGCGGCGAAGCGATGGTGGCGGAACGGTGGAGATGTCAGCGAACCGGCCGTTCGGCGCGGTGAACTGGCCGACGTTTTGGACATCGCTGATGTCGATCGCTCCACCGGGTTCCATCAGCATGCCGTCGATTCGCTTTCGCCACGTGCGGGGCGTCACGACGGGTATGGATGTGGAATGGACGTTCGAACACGCAGCAGACGGAACACTCGTGCGTATCGTGCATGTGTGGAACGGACCGCCATGGCCACTGATTGGTGACGTGGCCGCGCGCGGAGTCATTGGACCGGTGTTCGTGCACGGTATTGCGCAGCGCACCCTTGCCGGGCTCGCTCGCGCGGCCGAACGTTTGACCGACGAGGGATCACGAGGCGAGGTGGCCAGTGGGTGAACGAGGCAGCCGGCGTGTGGTCGTGACGGGAATCGGCGCGCTGACGCCGATCGGTATTTCGCGCGAAGGATTGTGGGACGGCCTGCGCGGCCACCGTTCGGCTGTTCGCTCCATTACGCGTTTCGATCCGTCGATCTATCGCAGCCAGATCGCCGCCGAGATCGATTTCTATCCGACGGACTTCATCGAGGAGCGCCGAGTCCGGCGCCTCGATCGATACGGGCAGTTCACGGTTGCGTCCGCCCGTCTCGCGATCGAAGACGCCGAATTGAGGATGGAGGCCGAGGATCGCGAGCGCGTCGGATCCATGATGGGCAGCGCGCTTGGCGGCGTTGGCTTCGCGGAGGAGCAGTTCAGCGTCTTCAAAGAACAGGGCATCAAGAACGTCGCGGTGACGCTCGCGACGAACGTCTTTGTCGGCGCCGCGAGCTGCAACGTTGCCATCGAGTTCGGAGCCCAGGGTCCGAACAGCACCAATGGCATGAGCTGCGCGTCCGGAACGATGGCGATCGGCGAAGGTTTTCGCGCGATTCGCGACGACGACGCCGACGTCATGATTTGCGGCGGCGTGGAAGCGCCGCTCAATCCGCTGTGCTTCGGCGCGTTCGCGATCATCCGGGCGATGTCGACTCGCAATGACGATCCAACCAAGGCGTCGCGCCCATTCGACCGCGATCGCGACGGATTCGTCATGGGTGAGGGCGCGTCGGTTCTCGTTCTCGAAGAGTACGAGCGCGCGGTCGCGCGCGGCGCGCACATCTACGCCGAGATCTCGGGATACGCGTTCTGTAATGACGCGCATCACATGACGGCTCCGCGCCCGGATGGGTCGCAGGCCGCACGTGCGATTCGGGGGGCGCTCAAGGATGCCCGCGTCGCGCCGCACGAGATCGAATACGTGAACGCGCACGGCAGCAGCACGCCGCTCAACGACCCAACGGAGACCAAAGCGATCCGGAGCGTGTTCGGCGACCACGCGTCCAAGCTCCAGGTGAGCAGCACCAAAGCGTACTATGGGCACGCCCTCGGCGCGTCGGGAGCGATGGAAGCCGCGATTTGCGCGATGTCGCTCGAGCGCGACTGGTTGCCGCCAACGCTCAACCTCGAACAGCCGGACGACGGTTGCGATCTCGACTACATCCCCGCCAAGGGCCGGGACACAAGCGTGGATTGCATTTTGAGCAATTCGTTCGGGTTCGGGGGAATCAACGCAGCGTTGGTGATGAAGCGAGTGAACTGAGGGAAGGGGGAAGGGGGAAGCGGGAAGCGGGGGGAAGAGGTTGCGAGGGAAGCGGGGTCGCACATCTTGAGGCTGTCTCGCGGCCTGCACATTTCGCGCTTCGCGCGCCGTTCCTGATCCCCGGTCCCGCTTCCCCCTCTTCCCGCTTCCCTTTTCCCTCTTCCCTCATGAAAGACGCCTGGCGCCACTTCATCGCCGAGTTCATCGGCACCTTTGCGCTCGTGTTCGTCGGCGGCGGCGCGATCATCACGAGTCCGCTGCTTTCTCAGCAGGCCGCGGTGGTGAACATCGCGTTCGCGCACGGGTTGATTCTGGCGCTGATGGTCACCGCGACGATGAAGATCTCCGGACACCTGAACCCCGCGGTGACCGCCGGTTTCCTCGTCACGAGGCGAATCGAGCCGATGATGGCCGTAGTGTACTGGATCGCGCAGTTCCTGGGCGCGATCGTCGCCGCGTACCTCCTCAAGGCGCTCTATCCGCCGCAAATCGTCGCCATCACCCGCCTCGGCGGACAGTCGATCTCGGCGGACATCAGCTTACTGCAAGCGATTTTCCTCGAGGCAATCGCAACGTTTTTCCTGGTGTTCGTGGTCTTTGGCACCGCGGTCGACCCTAAAGCACCAAAGGTCGGCGGGTTCGCGATCGGCCTCACGGTGACCGCCGGCATCCTGTCGATTGGACCGCTCACCGGCGGATCGATGAATCCAGCGCGCTCGTTCGGCCCGGCGGTGGTCACGCACATCTTCGAAGGCCAGACCGCCTACTGGGTGGGCCCCCTGCTCGGCGGAATCGTGGCGGCGCTCGTGTATGACAAGTTGTTCATCCGGCGCGGCGTAGAGCCCGTCGACCACGGCGAGATCACTCGGTAGCAGACCGGACGTCGGCGGGCTGACCCGGATTCCTGTATTTTCCGACATGGCCGACGTCCCCGTTCCCTCGCTGGCGCGCGCGCGGGAACAGAAGATCAACGAGCTTTCCGTCCATTTCGCGAACGACGATCTGTCGCTCGAGGACCTCGAGCGGCGGATCGAGCAGGTGTACAAGGCCGGAAGCATCGCCGATCTCGAGAAGATCACCGCCGACCTGAAGCAGGCGCTGGCGCCGGCCCAAGAGGCTCCGCTGCCAATGACGAAGGCACGCGGATCGGGTGCGAAGTCAAATCTTCCCGCGACCTATCCTGCGAGCGCGCGACTTCTGTCCTTGATGAGCTCGACGCGACGAGTTGGGCGATGGGTCGTTCCGCAGCGCGTGGACCTCGTGGCGGTGATGTCCGACACAAAGCTCGATCTGACGCACGCCGTGATGCCGTCGGGCGTGATGGATTTCGAGATCCGCGTTGTAATGGCGTCGCTGAAGATGATCGTGCCGCCGGGCGTCCGCGTGGTCGTCGATACGCATTCCGTGATGTCGAACGTCCGCAGTCGCGCCGACGAGTTCGATGGCGATGTGCCGCCGAGCGCGACCGCGCCGGTCATTCGGCTAACGGGCTTTGCGTTGATGGCGGACGTCAACGTCGTCGTGCGTCGCCGTGAAGAGCCTGTGTACGATGACGATGATGACTGACCGCGGAACTACGAGCGCATCACAGACCGGCACGGACACCGGGCGAACTGTCACGGACACTACGGAGACTTTCTTTTGACAAAGCCGCTCGGGACGCCAGAATTGGCATCCCGAGCGGCTTTTGCAACAAGACTTCGGCTCGTTGCGGTTTTATTCGAATCTCTAGGTAGTTCTCTGTGCCGATCCGTCTGTGTCGGTGCCTGTCCGTGATGCCTCCGCATTCACCGAAGCAGCCACAGCCCGAAGCGAACGACCCACGACGCCGACGCGAGGGCGATCGGCAACAGCGTAAGGCCAACCGAGAATGCGACACCTTGCCGGAAGAGCGGCGGACCGAGCGGCCGAACGCGATCGCCCCAGATTCGCTGCGCGACAACCTCGAGTACCCAGCCGAACGAGTAGCAGACGTTCGCCGCGAGTCCGTACACGATGGGAAACTGCCACGGCATGTGCATCGGCATCTCCGGCGGCAGCAAGGAGACGAGGCGGATGACGGCAAGCGTGAACAGCCCCGTCGCACCGACGAAGACGTTGTAGCTGAGCCGCCGCGATTCCCACCAGCCGATGATCGACCCGGTGGTTCGTCGCTGAGCTGCCAGAGGGTACAGAACATCGCCGATGAGCACCTGCCGCCGCTCCTGAAAGATCTCTGCTCAACATAGGCAATTGTCGCACCATCATCAAGTACTTTGTATTGCAGAGCAACAGCCGCCCGAGTCGCAGTTCATCGCACCCCGAGCGGTTGCATTGCAGCATTTCACTCCGTGTGCCGCCTATCTGAGCTCGAGCGACAGCAGTCGCGGCGATGTGGTCCGCGCACCGTCGAACGTCAGCCAGCAATGATCATCGAAGTCGTAGAGCTGACACTTCCGAAGAGTGGCTGACATGCTCGCGAACGAGAAACGCTCCGTGATCACGTTCTCGGGTCCGAAGGCTTCCTCGACGGCATCCTGCGCTTCAGTGAGACGGTACAGCGGCACCTTCGGATCGATGTGATGCGCGGTGTGCTCCATGATGTTGTTGAGCGCCAGCTCGATCCATCGCGGAAACTCGACGTGCACCGTGCTCTGGACCTGCGCTCGAAAAAAGCTCCATTCGCTCTCGTCGCGATACCAGAGAACACGGGGATGCGTGTGGTGCTGAAAGGTCGCGAACCCAATCAGCCACGTGAACACCAGAAACGGAACGACGACGCACAGCAGAATATCCCACATCGATCCGGATACTCCTGCAGCACGATGGACGCTCACGATCACGAGCGATTGAAACACCGGATATGCAATCACGATCGCTCGATCGCTACGGAATGTCGACCGCTTACCCATGTGAGCGCGGTGATCCGCGGCCGGTGAGATCTCCAATCGCCACCAGATCGTGACGAGATAGAGCAGCACCAGTCCCGGCCACGTCCGGTAGACTCGCTCGAGCCATCGATCGACAGGCGAAAGTTGCCGGTATTGCTCGAGCGTGAGCGGACAATACACCGGATCTTTTCCACGGAGGTTCGTCCAACCGTGGTGCAGCGCGTTATGCGAGTACTGCCAGGCAGAGTACGGGTGCAACGCTGGCAAGAAGGCGATCCGACCGAGCCACGCGTTGAGCGTGGAGCTCGGTGTGAGACTGCCATGACACGCATCATGACCGACCACGAACAAAACGCCGACCATCAGCCCCTCGAGCGCCGCTAGCGACACTCGAAGCGGCCACTGCTTCACGAGCAGGATGGCGACGAAGGTGGTCACGTACAGTGCCAAACCGAGCACGAAAAACATCGCGCCGAGCATCGTGGAGCGACTACGGCTCGCGAGGGGAAGCGCGGCGCGGACCGCGCGCACGGTGGTCTCCATGATCTACGCCTTTTCAACGGTCATGTAGACCACGTTTCCGCCGCTGTCGCGAGCCATCGAGCGGTTGGCAATCGACTCGGCGGGCAGGTCCGAACAGAACGCCGCCATCGCGCTTTCGTCGCGATAGATCAGTCGCCAATCCATGATCGCTTCCATATACGCGATCTCACACAATTCCGGCGCAAAGTTCGCGATCAGCAGCTTTCCACCCGAGCGCAACGAGCGAAACATCGCCGTCGTGACCGTTGCTGCATCGGACTCGTTGAGGTAATCGAAGAGACCGGCGCTATAGATGAGATCGAACTCGCCAAGCGTGGTGCCCGAGGACACGAACCGTCGGACTGACGCACGCTTGACGACGACGTTGAACTCGCGCTGCTCGCGTTCCACGACCGCCAGACTTTCGGCATCCTGGTCCAATGCGACGAGCTCGGCGATCGCGCCCTGCCGGACTGCATTGCTCAACTGCGCTTCACGGAGATGCCCGCAGGCCAGCGAGAGAATTCGGGCGCCGTCCCGCCGATCAGCCACGTCATCGATTGCTTGCGCGAGAATCCGCGGCCTCTCCTGAACGCTGCGACATCCGGCTTGGCCATCCGCCCACGCATGGAGCGCGGCGCCGAGGCGCGTCAACTCCACTGAATACGGCCGCTCGCGATAGATGAGATCGAGCAGCGGCGCATCGCCAGGATAGCCGCGCGGTTTTTCGAACGCCCGGCGGGCGAACGGTTCCTGGTGAAGCTGGTCGAGGATCGGATGCGGCGCGATGACATCTCTCATCATCTGCTCCCACTGCGCACGCGAGCTTCGCCGGCGGATCTGGTCGAGCTCAATGACGAAGTCGTTCATGCCGCGGAGATCCACTCGGGCGAGCTCCGCACTCGTTTGGTCGAGCAACTGCAGCAGCCGGTCCGCCGCGAGGGCCGGACTCGCGTTGACGGTCGAGATTGACTGCGGCGAGGTCGGGACAGTCAGCACGGTCATGAGAGGGCCTCTTCATCGAGGTGATGGTGAAGGAGCGAGGTGGATGGATCATCCCCTCGCGCGCAGCGCTCACCGACAATTGCGGCGACGCCGGCTCGTGAGCTCACCCCAAGGCGAGCGAAGATTCGTTCCGTGTGATGGCGAGTGGTGTGTGGGCTGATCCCGAGCCGCTGGGCGATTTCCTTCGTCGACAGCCCGATGCCGATCAGGAGCGCGACCTCGTTCTCGCGCCGGGTTAGCCCTTTGATCGGCAGCGCACGACCGCATGCCAGCGGGTTGATGACCACCATCGCCCGCCACGGCTCGAGATTGACATCGAGGAGGTAGACGCCGACTCGCAATCCCGCCGTCGGCATCTCGACTTCGTGAGTCAGCTCGAAGGCTCCGATGTGAAGTCGCGGGTTCCGGCGCGTGATGATGTCGCGTACGACGCGATCCGTCGCGAACAGAATTGCCGCGGTCGCCGCGCTTTCGGTGAAGAGCATCGCGGCGCTCGCGGACGTATGCTCTCGGCCCTCGGCCCCATAGATGAGAAAGGGCACGCGCAGCGCTTCGAGCGTGCAAAGCAACGCACGACTGTGGAGTTGTTGGTGATGAGACGCCGCGGCGATCGATGGCATACGAAGCGTGATGGAAGTCGACGCTATGTTGCCGCGCGTTCGTCTCGGCCTCGTTCCGATGCCGTCTCATAGCCAGTTCTTTCCCGTGACGCCGCCGTTCCGCGACTATCGGGAGTCGGTTGCGGAGACGATATTCTCGGTCCTCCCTGATTCCCCACCGCATCGTCGTGCTCAAACTCAACGTCCTCGGCACGTTGCGCGTCGACGGCTCAACGCCGTCGGTCGTTGACGACCTGGTCGCTCAGCCCAAGGCGCTCGCGCTACTGCTCTACCTCGTGCTCGCACGCCCAGCAGGCTTTCACCAACGTGACCGGCTCGTGACCTTATTTTGGCCCGAGCTCGACCAGGAGCATGCCCGCGCTGCATTGCGTAAGCTCCTGCATCGACTGCGTCAGGCCGTCGGCGAAGACACGATCGAAAGCCGCGGTTCGGAATCCATCTCCGTCGCGCCAAACGCAGTGACGTGCGATGCGGTGGAGTTCGTGGAGGCAATCGAGTCCGATCGCCTTCGCTACGCGCTCGATCTCTACCAGGGGGAATTGCTTCCGGGCTTCTTCAGTCCCGGAGGCGGTGACTTCGAGCGATGGCTCGACGCGGAGCGCGCGTTCTACCAGGAACGCGCGGTGCAGTGCGCGTGGGAGCTCGTCCAGCGCTATGCGCGAGAGTCGGAGCTGACCAACGCATCGCAGCTCGCGCGCATCGTCGCCCGCCTCGCGCCGACGGACGAACGAATGCTGCGACGGGTCATGACGATGCTCGACAAACTCGACGATCGCGCAGGCGCGATGGACGTGTACTCACGATTTGTCGCGCGTTTGCGGAAGGAGTACGACATCGAGCCGTCACCGGAAACCGTGCGCGTCGCGGATGGGATCCGGACGCGGTCAGGCAACGTCGCCTGAAATCACGGCTCTTTTGGCCGCATTACGGCGTCAAACGGCGCATACCCACGGAGTTCGAGAAAGTCCGCGTCGCGATGCACCCAAAGGTCGAACGCATGCGCTTGATCGAACGTTCGTCGAAGCCGAGCGACAGCACTGTCGCGCCGCCCGAGCAGCGCCGCGATCCGGGCTTGGCTCAACACGGCAGCGCCCAGATCGTGATCGCGAGGAAGCACGGAAAGAGCGCGATCGATCCGCTCGGCGGTTGCGGTATCGGCCCGTCGCGCCGCCGCGGCGCCGATCAGCCCCAGCACGTCCGCGCGCGTCGGCTGTTCCTTGGCGAGAACGGCAGCGCTATCGACCGTTCCTTTCCAATCGCCAGTGCCATACAGCAATCGCGCTCGAAGCAGCCGGTTGGCGAAGGTCGGCTGTCGCTTTGCCAGTGAGCTGTTCAACCAATGAAGCGAGCGTTCGGCTATGGCACGCGCCGCACTGGCATTGCCGTGTGCCTGAAGCTCGGTCGACGCCTCGAATCCGAGATCGGCCACGGTCATTCCATTCGGGTCCGGCGGCAACGAATCGGCGTGATTCAGGAGCGACTCGATGTCGCCGGGTCGATTCAACGCGCCGAGCGACCGCATGGAGCCGATGAGCGCATAGACTCGTTCGGGGTACATTGCACGCGCTCGATTCGCTTCGTTCAGCTCCCTCCGATACTCGCCCCGTAGGTGTCTGATGCGAGAGAGACCGTCCCAGTACGGCACCCATCCGCGCATCGGCCCACGGTCCGGACGCAGCGCCTCGAATGCGCGCTCCGACTCCGCCAAGTAGCCGTCCTGGAGCGTCTCGACGCCGAGATTGTACGTTGCCTTCGTGCCCGGCGCGGCGGCAGCCAACTCGCGAATCGCCGCCAACTCCTCGGATGAATTGCCCCGCAGCAGCGCGCGGCGATAATCGAACCACAGTCGATCGACCGGGGTGAGCTGCGTGCGATGAGACGCGAGCCGATCGAGCAGCGAGTCCGCCGCGGCATAGGCCAGATCGTTCGACGCGCTGATCGATCCCATCAGGAGCGCGGTCGCGAAGGTCGTGTCCTGATCGAATGCCTTTACGAATCTCGACTGAGCGGCATGAAAGTCGTTGGCGACGTAGTCCTGCAGACCGACACTGAACTCGCGATACGCCTCGAAGGTCGGTGGGTGCGTCGGGACGCTCAGCGCCGACGCGATCCGTCGATCGAGGTTCGTCGACAACAATCCCATGACTCGCGTGCGAGCGTCCTCGATGGCCGGCATCACGCCGGACATCGGAGCGCGCGTCGGCTCGAACGCGCCGAGCAATCGCGCGCCGGCAACATCCGTGAGCTGCACCTGGAGTCGCAGCGAGTCGCCGACGCGGTAGTACGATCCGGTGACGACGAGACCCGCGTTTGTCTCGTCCGCGAAGGTGCGGACCGGGTTCGCGCCCGGCCGCGACTTTGCGAATTTCCAAGCCTGGAGGGCCGTAGGCGTGGGGATGACGTCCACAATCCCAGTCGCCTGGAGGCCAACGGTAATCCAGTCCGCCGCCATTACCCCGAGATAGTCGAGGCCAACGTTCCGCTCGGGTGTCTCGAAGGGAGCGACGACGACGCGTGTCGGACGCAGCGTCGGGTCCTTTGCGGCAGGCTTCTGTATCGCTTTCCACGCCACCATGGCGAGGAGAAGAGATCCAGCCGCGACCGCCGACGAGGCGACCCGCGAACCGCGAGTCCCGGCCGCTCGAAGTGCGCGGGCAAAATCCGAGGCCTGTTCATATCGATCCTCTGGCTGCGGTGCCATCGCTCGGCGAAGGACGCGATGAATCGCCGTCGGAATGGCTGGCCGATCGCCGGCGCGCCGTCGCCGAAGCAATCGCGCGAAGTCGCCGATGCGACGGGGCGCTTCTTCGATTGGTAAGAGACCGGTGAGCATTTCGTGAAGAACCACACCGAGCGCGTAGATGTCCGTTCGTGCATCGACCGCCGGCTTCCCCGCGGGATGCGCCTGCTCCGGGCTCATATAGGCCGCGGTGCCAAGGACGGATTGCTCGGCGGTGACCGGCTCGCTTGCAGCCTGCAACACCATCGCGATTCCGAAGTCGCTCACAACCGGCTGACCGGCCACGAAGAGGACGTTCGCCGGCTTGATGTCACGGTGCACGACGCCACGAGCATGCGCGTACTCGAGCGCATCAGCGATATGGCATGCGATATCGATCGCTTCGGCAACGTCGTAGGGGGCATCGTCGCTGATGCGTTGTCGAAGGCTCGGGCCCTCGACGTATGGCATTACGTAGTAGAGTCGTCCAGCCGCTTCGCCCGAATCGTGCAGCGGGAGGATATTCGGATGGGTCAACTGGGCGGCGATCTCGATCTCGCGCAGAAACCGTTGGGTACTGATCGCCGTGGCGATGTCAGGCGGGAGGACTTTGACCGCGACGCGCCGGCGGTGCCGGACATCTTCGGCGAGATAGACACGCGACATGCCGCCGCGTGCGATCTCGCCTTCGATGACATACCGAGAGGCGATTGCACGGACGAACGGTGCGGTGTGCGCGTCCGGAAAGAAATTGCTCACGGGCTCCAGCGGCGGGGCGGCGTCGCGGCAAAGATATGGGACGTATGACCCCATGGCCATCCGCGAGCCAAGACTGGCATATTGGGGGCTCCCCAACCATGAGCTGACCGATGAGCCACGGAACCGCGACCAGCCCAATCAAGCCGAATACGCCTTCGAACCTCGGTGACGAAACCCTCATTGGGACTCAGCTCGAGGTGATTTCTCAGCTACAGGATGGAACGGTAAGTCCGAAGTTTCAAATCACGTCGGCCATCGGACTGGACGCGACACAGTTCGATGACCTGAGGGGTCATTTCGAGAACGCCCGCCTCAAGCAAGCCATCAAACTTCTCAAAGACGCATCTGTTGGCGACCAGCGATTCAATGGCGTTCTCGACGCCGTTACCCCTGGGTTGCTCGGGCCAGCGCCGAAAGGCAAGGATGGATTCCCAAACCTTCGCTGCATGATCGATTTCGGAGCAAAGCCTGTGACACGCACATTCCAAATTCATACCATCTTGGATTTCAAACCTACCGGTGATCCCGAGCAGCTGAAGGCGGCACTGCCACGTAAGAATTTCCAGGAGATCGAGCGCTTGGTGAAGGACCATTGCACGATCCGTCCGGATACGCCGGTGAGCGCAATGCTGTCCGCCTCGCTGAGCTGAGCGGGATACGGCCACATTTTCCTTTCCGTACCACGCGCCGAACGGCTCGCGCAATGCGAGCCGTTTTTGCTGAGATGTATGTCCCCGTTTCTCCAGGCACTCGTCGCCGATATGGGCGGAACGACCCAGTTGAAATGAGAGTACAATAATTCCAGTGTAATAACCCAGAACGTAAGTTCTGCGACACCTCGATCATCACGCTCTCCTCCAGCCCGAGAGCGTCCGTGCTGTCACAACCCACACTCGGGATGTAGATGCGCAAGCGATTCATCGCGTTGCTGGGCCTTGTCGTAGGCGCCTCGGCCAATGCCCAGCGGCCGCCACTGTCATTACCGAAGGACGCGACAATTCTATTCGACGCGCGGATTCGCGAATTCAGATGCTGGAGCGATGGCCCGCTGACCGTCGAACGACGACGTGCACCGTGTGACGCCGCCGCCGGTTGGCACCCGGTGACTGGGGCATTGTACTTCACTCGCGGTCAGCTATTGACGATCCTCGTCACGCATGGCGTCGCAAACGACATCTTCAGCGTTGATGTCAGTGCCGAAGATCTCGCCGCTCCCGCCACCCCCGTTTCTGGATCAATCTCCGAGCTCCCAAAGCTCCAGCCGATTCCCGCTTTGGCCACACTCTTTACTGGCACGGGCGTGACAAAGCTGGTCGCGGGTTGTCCGTCGCATTCTCCGATCGAGTTGCTTCGAGCCGCGCCAACGGTCGCGAACAAAGATTTCGCGGGCAATCTCGAGAGCTGGTTTGTCGCGCCGCTCACCGCGAAAGAGGTGGTGGACTTGATCTCGGCTGATTATACGGCGGCCATAACGACCATCGCCAATGCCGGAGGGTATCTGTCGATCGCGTCGGCGATTCAAACCAGCATCAATCGATTGGCGACGCCGACCACATTCGAGACGTGGGCGTCGACGACAAAAGACCTGGCGATGGAAATCGATCGCGCCTCGGCACTCCGGACACGAATCGTTGCCTCTGGCCTTCCAGCGGCCGCGAAGACCATAAGCGACGCCGCGAACATCGCTCGCGCAAAGAGCGTCTCGTGTGCCAGCAGCATCGATCTGAAGACGTTCGCGCCCTTTGCCGCAAAGCTGCAACTCGCCTTCGCGGATCGACCATACACACACATTCAGAACATCGGCGTCGCCGCGTCGCACTTTACGTCCGACTACCCGGCATTGAAAGAGCTATTGACTCAGATCGAGCTCGCGATGGCTCCGGCAGTCCCCGCCAAAACACAACTGCCCACGCTCAAAGCAAACTTGACGACGCTCGTTGACAGCGTGAGCGCAATTCAGAGCGCGAACGACCGCCGAGCTGCCCTGGAGACGGTGCTCACGGTGCTCACCGGTGCGCGCGCGATGTTGGACAATCAAGCTCAGGCCTACGTCCCGCTCACCGACAGCCTTGCGGCCAAAGCAGCAAGCATCGACAGCGTGGGTAACACTCTCGCGCTTCCGGCCCCGTATGATCTGCTCCCCGTCGGAGAGTGGTTCGCGAACAAGACGATTTCCATCACGCTCAAACAGGGCACGCGGCTCAAGCAGTTCGACGTGGGTGCTGTTTCCGACGCGACACGACTCGTCATTGGTGGCGACCAGCCGCCCGCGAAGGCGACAACGACTGCGGTCGCGGACCTTTCTGTAACGCGAACAATCCGCTTTCCGGTGTACGACACCTATCACGTGCAGCTCGGCCTCGGGTTCGTTTACTCGAGTGTCCGCGATGACCGTTTTCAAATCGATCAAGTCACGGTCGGCAAGGGTGACGCGGCGGTCACCCAGCAGTTCATTGATCAGACACGCGCGCGCAATCACACACTACTCGCAACGGCAAACGTTGTTGTCTTTCCGTTTCCGCGAAATGACTTCCCGTGGAAGGCGCGCTATCCGGGAGAACCCAAACCGCCGTTTTACGAAGATCTCGGAGTGATGGCAGGCTTTGGCATTGCCAATCCGGCGCGAGACGTCCTGCTCGGCATGGTTTGGAGGCGACCAACGAGTCCGATCGGCCTGCAGGTCGCGTGGCACATTGCGTTCCGCGACTATCCCCCCACGAATCTCGACATTACAAAGCCGCTCCCTGACACAACGCGCGTTTTCACGCTGCCGCAGCGGACGATCAACGGCGTTGCCGGGGGAATCGTATTCACCACCGATTTCTTTACGAAGATTTTCGCAACGATCTTCAAGGCGGGTTCATGACTCGTTCGAAGGGGGAGTCGAAGCGAGTCGCTGGAGCATCTCGCCGTCCACAAATCCCGGCTCGGCTGGAGAACGTCGTTATTGCCGATGCGCTTCGACTGATCAACTGGCCCAACGTTCGTCAGATCGAGCTCGGATGGAAGGAGCGGAAGGGGCGCGTGACATCGACGCTGTCCGTCAAAATTCACGTCGCCGAGAAAACCGATGCGATCGAACCGCACCATCGATTGCCGAAGAGTACCCGCGTACTGATTCCGACCAGCCGCGGCACTTACCGAGCGCTTCGAGTTCCAACGGATGTCGTTTGGCACTCACCGGCGAGGCTGATCAGCACGCCCGCAGACTTCCTGAATCCAATCCTCAGCGGCGCCATGATTGGAGTGCCAGGCGCGAATTTCGGCACCTATGCGGGCGTGGTTACCAACGCATCTGGCCAGCGATTTCATTTGACGGCCGGTCACGTCGTTCAAAGTTTTCCGGGTTCGATCGCCGCGAATTTGCCAGTGCTACAGCCACCCCTTCCGGGCGGGTCGGTTCCTGCTGGAGGAACGCCTCAAATCGGCGAAACAGCCGACGGTTTTGTCGGAAACAAGAAGTCCGGTTTCATCGATTTCGCGCTAATCGCAGGAACGCCGGTTCGGGCGGGCACCAGCCGACCCTTCGACGGAGCGGTTGTCGTTCCCAAGGTCCTGCCCTCGGCTGCTGTTGTTTCAGGCCCGACTCGGATTTCAAAGTTCGGCGCGTCAACCGGACGCACTCACGCGATCTTCTCGTCTGTCGTACCTGCGACTGTCGTAGGAGGTCTGTTCGTCACGAATGTGTTGGCGTTCAAGGGCACGGATGACTTTCCGTTTGGTGACGAAGGGGACTCGGGCGCTCTCGTCGTGAGCAATGAGAGTTCCAGCGACGGCATGATTGTCGGGCTTCTCTTCGCGGTGAGTGCGCCGACGCCCGATGCCCCAGCGGGACGTGGTCTAGTGGTGCCTTTCGATCGACTGCCCGTCCGGCCGGCCAAGTGAGCTGTCGCGCTACGCCACTTTTCTGGTGGCGCATCATCCTGAGATCGGCTAGGGTCCCACTCGCATGTACGTGGAGTCGTATCGATTGATCGACTCTACGATCACGCGCATCGCCGCCTCGCTCTTCTCCCACCCTTTGATCGTCACGCGCTTTCCTTCCAGATCCTTGTACGTGTGGAAGAAGTACTCGACTTCGTTCAACACGTGGCGCGGAATATCGGCGATGTCGAAGAACTCCTCGTAGTACGGATCGTGAAGCGGCGCCGCGAGGATCTTGTCATCGGGCTCGCCGCGGTCGAGCATCCGCAGCACGCCAATCGGTCGAACGTCGATCATGCATGACGAGAACGTCGGCTCCTTGACCAGCACCAGCACGTCGAGCGGATCGCCGTCCTCGTGGAGCGTGCGCGGAATGAAGCCGTAGTCGCCCGGATAGTGGACCGAGGAGTACAGCACCCGGTCGAGCTTCATCAGCCCCGTGGCCTTATCGAGCTCGTACTTGTTGCGGCTCCCGAACGGGATCTCCACCACCGCGGTCACTTCCTCCGGGACGTTTCGCCCCGGAGAGATGTCGCGCCAGAGATTGATCATTCGCGGGAAGCTGGAAGCGGGTCCCGGCTCATCGTGCCCTTGTACGCCATCGGGTCCTCGATCACGCCGAAATTCCGCGCGTTGAGCTCGTCGATGCGTATCAATTCGGCCGCCGTGAGATCGCGCTGATCCGCCGATTCGGCGAATTCTTGCAGCTGCTCGTCATCGTAGATGTTCGGCAGCGTCGTCACCACGAGCGGCTCGGCAAGCAGCCACTTGAGCGCCGCCTGGCCGAGCGTCATGTCGTGCTTGAGGAAGTCGAGCGTCCGCACCTTCTCGATGCCGTTCACGAGCCACGACCGCGGCCGGTGGCGCCGGTGATCGTTCGGTGGAAACACGGTGTCGAGCGTGTACTTCCCCTCGAGCATGCCCGACGCGTGCGTGACGCGAATGTTGAAGCAGCAATTGGGCGCGTGTGACTTCGCCGCATCGAGCATCGCGGTGCCCGGATGCTGCTCGAGCACGTTCCAGATCATCTGGATCGTGTTGATGTCCGATTCGCGCTCGACCAGCTCCACCGCTTCGTACAGCCAGCCGATCGCCGGTCCGAACGCGGCGCCCCACGCGCGAATCTTTCCCTCGCGTTGCAACGCACGGAACGTGGCCCACAGCTCGGGATCGCGAACGTGCTCCATCTTCGCGTTATGAAGCTGCAGCACGTCGATGTAATCGGTCTCGAGGCGCTCGAGACACTTGTCGACGGCGAAGCGAATGAACTTTTCGTCCGTCCGCATCGGAAGCTCGGATTGGCCACGCCGAGCTTCGCGAGCCGCGTCATCGTAGATGTCGTAGCCGACCTTCGTCGCGATGACGATGTCCTGCCGACGGCCGCGAAACGCCTCGGTGATCTGGCGCTCCGCGCGTCCGTTCCCGTACGCGTCGGCCGCGTCGAAAAACGTGACGCCGTAGTCGTCGTGCGCCTTCCGAAGCATCGCAATCGCTTCGGCGTCGCTCTTCTCGCCCCACCAGCCGGTGGAGATGGTCCAAGTCCCGAAGCCGACTTCGCTCGTGCGAATCGACGTGCCGGGGAATACTCGATATTTCATGCTGTGAAGTTTAGTCAGCTATCGCGCCCGCGGCGACGACCTCGCGTCTGCACGCTCCGCGAGCCGCCTCCATTCAGGAACATATGCCGAGAGATAGCTCGCAAATAGCCGCCCATGGTTTCGCACACGGAGGTGTAGTAACTCGTGAACGATCACGTAGTTGCGGAACGGCCCAGTCTGCTCGAGCAACGCACGCGCGAACGTGAGGCGGAAAGCTGGCGAGCATGATCCCCACTTTCGGGTCATGTGTTGCACACGAATCGACGACGGACGCACGCGGAGCTTCGCCGCCCATTGAGACACTTCGGCCTTGAACTCCGCCGGCGAAAATGGCGGATCGTCGACGCCTCACGCCCATCGCGAGCCAAGAATCTCTTCGGCCAGATCCGGCACGACTCGTCCGTTCACTATTCGACGGCCAGGCGGTTCAGCGTGCGTGAGCTGCGGCGGGCGATGGAGACCGGACGCTGTCACTTGCGCGAGAACATGTCCCGCTCGCTGCTCGCCCGCGTGCGACAGGGGCTGCTCGATTCGCCGTTCACCGTCAACGCCGTTCGCGATTTCTGTAAGACGAAATTCTAAATCGGCGAGTCTGCGCGCAACGCGCGCGCCGCTTGGCGCGCGAAGTATGTAACGATGATGTCCGCGCCGGCGCGGCGGATGGCAATCAATG